>Ga0116227_10002212_pt1 | contig 44391 bp, 36 predicted proteins | sample S1TSphgellanicum_FD_89693 | JGI IMG/M metagenome (GOLD analysis project Ga0116227, IMG submission 89693) | Host-associated microbial communities from peat moss isolated from Minnesota, USA - S1T2_Fb - Sphagnum magellanicum MG | ecosystem: Host-associated > Plants > Peat moss > Unclassified...
AACTTTTAGTTCAGCAGGCGCGCAATATCGTTGTAGAACGCCAACCCCATCAGTGCAACCAGGAAGGTAACTCCCAATCGTTGCCCCATCTCCATCGCCCGCTCAGACAACGGCGAGCCTTTGATGGCTTCAGCCGCGTAGTACAACAGGTGACCACCATCCAGCAGTGGCACCGGTAACAAATTCAATACACCCAGACTCACGCTGACAATCGCCATGAACATCAGGAACGGCACAAAGCCGATCTGGGCAGTAAAACCTGCCGCCTGTGCGATCTGGATGGGACCGCTGACATTCTTGATCGACACATCCCCCAGCACCATGCGCCAGAGCATTTTCAAGGTCAGCAAGGACATCTGTCCGGTGTACCGTATCGCCGCAGGCACGGCGGCAATCGGGTCAAGCCGGTCTTCAGCGCGCAAATCCTGCCACAACTCAGGCGGGACTGCTACGCGCGCACCGATCTTGCCGACACCATGCTCGCCGCGACCGATGATGAGATTGCGTTCAAGCGTGTCGCCATCGCGTTGCAACGTCACCTTGGCCACCTCACCGGGGTGCGCGCGCAACCAGGTGGCCCACTGCTGCCACGAGGTGATGGGAGTGCCGTTAAAGGAAAGTAAAATGTCGCCGGCTTTCAACCCTGCGTTGTCTGCAGGATCGCCGCTGACCACGCCCTCAAGCTTGGCAGGAACTTCAGGCTGGTAGGCTTCGAAGCCCAGATCATTAAACAGGAACTCGGGATCGACCCTGACAGTCGACAGATCCAGCTCAGCCTGTCGCGTCGCTCCATCCTTAGCCTTGACCTCAACCGGCAAGGATTTGCCCTCCAGCGCACGGCCCAGCAATTCGGTGCGCAAGGCATTCCAGGTCGTCACCTGGGTGCCGCCGATACTGAGAATCTGGTCACCTTTATGCAGTCCAGCCTTGGCTGCTGCGGACGCTGCGGCAGGCTCGGCCAGAACCGGCTTTAGGCCCTCGACACCCATGACGAAAACGATCCAGTAAAACAGGATCGCCAGCATGAAATTGAAGACCGGACCCGCGGCAACAATCAGCGAACGCTTGGTCAGGCTTTGCGTATTGAACGCCATGTGGCGCTCATGGGCGGGAACCTCCGCTTCGCGCTCGTCCAGCATCTTGACGTAACCGCCGAGAGGCAGCGCAGAAACCACCCACTCCATGCCATCTTTTGCAGTGTGCGTATAAAGCGGTTTGCCGAAGCCCAGCGAGTAGCGCAGCACCTTGACGCCACAGCGGCGAGCCACCCAGTAGTGCCCGAACTCGTGAAACGCCACCAATACGCTGATCGCAACCAGAAAGCCGCCAATACTCCAGACAAAATCAAGCATGCGTCATCCTCTGTCCGTCCTTGAGCCAATCCAGCGACCAAGCGCGTGCCCAAGCATCTACCGCCAGAATGCTGCCCAGGTCGGTGGCGACAGCCTGGCGCTCGGCGTTCAGACACTTTTCGATCATCTCGGCGATCCCGGTATAGGCCAGCTGGCCCTTCAGAAACGCTTCGACAGCAATTTCATTCGCCGCGTTCAATACATTTGCGGCATTTCCACCAGCAATCAAGGCTTCCCGCGCCAAACGAAGGCAGGGGAAACGTTGCGTGTCCGCAGGTTCAAAGCGCATGCGCCCCAAGGCCGCCAGATCCAGGCCATCAACCCCTGACTCCCAGCGATCCGGGAAAGCCAGCGCATGCGCAATCGGCACGCGCATATCAGGCTGGCCGAGCTGGGCCAGCATCGAGCCGTCCACATATTCAACCAACGAGTGAATCGCGCTCTCGGGATGGATCACCACATCCAGCTGGCTGGCCGGCAGACGGTACAGGGTCGCCGCCTCGATCAGTTCCAGCCCCTTGTTCATCATGGTGGCGGAGTCGACCGAAATCTTCTGCCCCATCACCCAATTGGGATGGCGAACGGCCTGCTGCGGCGTGACCTTGGGCAGATCGGCCAGCGGCGTTTCACGGAATGGGCCACCGGAAGCCGTCAGCACCAGCCGTTTGACGCCCTTGGGCGCCACGCCACAGCGATACGCCGCAGGCAGGCACTGGAAGATGGCGTTGTGCTCGGAATCAATCGGGATGAGGGTCGCGCCGTGCTGCTCTGCGGCGTCCATCAGCAAACGGCCTGCCATCACCAGCGGTTCCTTATTGGCAACCAATACGCGCTTGCCAGCCTGTACCGCGGCCAGCGTCGGCAGCAAACCCGCAGCACCGACGATGGCCGACATCACCTGGTCGGCATCCGTATGTTTGGCCACGGCCACCAGTGCATCAACGCCGGTCGATACAGCAATTTTGAGCCCGGCCGCCTTGATTCGCGCTTCCAGCCGCTGCGCGCCCGTGGCATCCGCCATCACCGCAATGTCGGGCAAGAACTCACGGCAAAGCTCGAACAGGCCCGCGTCATCGCTGTTGGCGGTCAATGCCAGAACGTTGAGCTTGTCACTGTGACGCCGCGCAACATCAAGAGTGTTGCGGCCGATGGTGCCAGTAGCGCCAAGAACGACGAGGTTTTGCATTAGATCTGCAGCAATTGGAGGCCCAGCACCATCACCGGCGCTGCGGACAGGATGCTGTCCACGCGATCCAGGATGCCGCCATGGCCGGGCAGGATATTGCCGCTGTCCTTGATCCCCGCAACACGCTTGAACATGCTCTCGGTGAGGTCGCCCATGATCGAGAACAGGGCCACCACCATGCTGAGCACGAACAGCGCGATCAGCGCACTGTCTTCGGCCTGGAAGATGTAATGGCCGCCGACGAGCGCCCATGCGCCACAGAGCGCCACGCCACCGATGGCGCCTTCAACGGTCTTGCCGGGTGACACATTGGGAGCCAGCTTGTGCTTGCCAAACGTGCGACCGGCGAAATACGCGCCGGTATCGGCGGCAAAAATCAGGAAGAACAGATAGATCAGGCGCATCACGCCATTGGGCATGGCGTGCAAGGTCGCCAGGGCCAGCAGGGTCGAGGAAATCAGCAGCACCCCGAGCGTGCTCATCGCCAGGGCCGAGGGCGGGTGCCGCTCAAAATTCTTCGGGAAACCCGCGACCAGCGTAAAGCTGAAAATCCACCAGAGTCCGGCAAGGCCAAACAGCCAGGGACGGAATTGCGCAGGGGCCATCCAGACCGCGTACAGCACGACGCCTACCACGGCCACGAACACATAGCGCTTGGTGCTCTGGCCGGTCCAGCGCATCAGGCCGGTCCACTCCCAGGCAATCATCAGGCCGGCAGCGCAGAAGAAAACGTAGAGCCAGGGCGTCGGCGCAAACCAGATCATGCCCAGGAGAACAGGCAACAACAGCAAGGCGGTTATCACGCGTTGCATGAGCATGTTATTGGTTTGACCTGGCGGCAGATGTAAAGGTGAAGGATGCGCTATCCATGGTGACTTTCAAAGCAGCCTAGGCCGCTTCCGGCACGCGGCCAAAACGACGCTCGCGACCCTTGAACCAGGTGATGGCGCTCCTGAATTCGCTCTCGCCGAAATCCGGCCACAGGGTGTCGGTGAAAAACAGCTCGGTATACGCCAGCTGCCACAGCAGGAAATTGCTGATGCGCTGCTCGCCACCGGTGCGGATCATCAGATCCGGCGCTGGCAGGCCCGCGGTGTCGAGGCACTCTTCAATGTTCTCGGCGTTGATCTCGCGGCCCAGGGTCACCAGGCGCTGCGCGGCCTGTGCAATATCCCACTGCCCGCCGTAACCGACCGCAACCACCAGCTTGAGCTTGGTGTTGTGCAGGGTGAGCTGCTCGGCGCGCGCCATTTCGTCACGAAGATTGGGCGAAAAATCGCGGTGATCGCCGATGAAGCGGATGCAGACGCCATTCTTGTGCATCGAATCAACTTCACGCGACAGCGTTTTAACGAACAGCTGCATCAGCAGGCTGACTTCTTCCTGCGGGCGGCGCCAGTTTTCCTGCGAGAAGGCGAAGAGCGTCAGCACTTCCACTCCAGAGGCATGCGCTGCGCGCACGATCTTGCGCGCACTTTTGACGCCGGCGCGATGCCCCATCGCGCGCGGCTGCAAGCGCTGCTTCGCCCAACGGCCATTGCCGTCCATGATCACCGCGACATGGCGCGGTGAAGAAGGCTTCGACAGTGCAGGAGAAGACTGGCTCATGTCAGATCACATCGACATCAAATCTTTTTCTTTCGCCGCGGAGGCTTCATCAACCTTGGCAACGTGCTGGTCGGTAAGCTTCTGGATGTCCGCTTCAGCACGCTTTTCTTCATCGGTGGTGATGGTCTTGGCCTTGCCCAGATCCTTCACCGCTTGGTTGGCGTCACGGCGCACGTTACGGATGGCGATCTTGGCGTCTTCAGCTTCGGTCTTCACGACCTTGGTCAGTTCACGACGGCGTTCTTCCGTCAGCGGCGGCATGTTGATGCGGATGGTGGTGCCGGCGGTGTTCGGCGTCAGGCCCAGATCGGAAGCCAGAATCGCTTTCTCGATCAGGCCCAGCAGGGTCTTGTCGTATGGCGTGATTGAAATGGTGCGGGCGTCTTCCACCGTCACCGTCGCGGCCTGCGAGATAGGCACTTCCGAGCCGTAGAAATCCACGCGCACGTGGTCCAGCAACGCAGGGTTGGCGCGGCCGGTGCGCAGCTTGGTCAGCTGGTTCTTGAGGTTGTCGATGCACTTCTGCATGCGGGTGGTGGCGTCGGCCTTAATGTTGCTAATCATCTTGCTCTGTCTCCAAAAATCAGACGGTCACGTGGGTGCCGATGCTGGTGTCGCCCATCACGATCTTCATCAGAGCGCCCGGACGGTCCATGTCATAGACCCGCAGTTTCATTTTATTGTCACGGCACAGCACCAGCGCAGTTTGATCCATCACGCCCAAACGCTGATCCAGCGCCTGATCATAGGTCAGCGTGCTGTACTTGGTGGCCTTCGGATCCTTCTTGGGATCGGCGGTGTAGATGCCATCGACCTTGGTCGCTTTCAGCAGGAGGTCTGCACTGACCTCGATGGCACGCAGGGCTGCAGCAGAGTCGGTGGTGAAAAACGGGTTGCCGGTACCTGCAGCAAAAATCACTACGCGGCCCTTCTCAAGATGGCGCTGCGCCTTGCGGCGGATGTAGTCCTCGCAGACTTCATTGATGCGCAGAGCCGACTGCACGCGAGCCTGCAGGCCGATGCGTTCGATCGCGTCCTGGATCGCCAGGCCGTTGATCACGGTCGCCAGCATACCCATGTGATCACCGGTGATGCGGTCCATGCCGCCGCGGGCCAGGCCTTCGCCGCGGAAGATGTTGCCACCGCCGACCACCAGCGCCACTTCAACCCCGGCATCGACGATGCCCTTGATCTCGTTGGCGAGAAAGGTCATCACATCGGAAGAAATGCCAAATTGCGAAGTGCCCATGAGGGCCTCGCCAGACAGCTTCAGCAAAATGCGTTTATAAGCAGGTTGTGCGCTCATTAGCGGACTACTCCCATGCGAGGCCTAATGTTTGCTCCCGCACCCACGCTCGCTGCGCGAGCGGCGCCGTGTCGCAAACATGCCGCGCCTGAAAGCTTCAAAAGGATTCGTTTGTAAGCTGGCTTTGTACTCAAGTCAGGAATCCTCGCGTCATGGTTCGCCTAGAAAGAGGCCCCGTTTCCGGGGCCTCAGATTTACCGATAGTTTACCGCAAATGAAGGGCTTAGCCGCCTGCCGCCGCCACTTCGGCCGCAAAGTCGGTCTGGGCCTTCTCGATGCCCTCGCCCACGGCGAAACGTACGAAGTGGGCAACACCAGCCTTCTGCGAGGCCAGCAGCTTTTCAACCGTGTCGTCCGGGTTCTTCACGAAAGGCTGGCCCAGCAGGGTGATTTCACTAATGAACTTGGCAACCTTGCCATCGAGCATCTTCGCCTGGATTTCAGCCGGCTTGGCCTTGTAGCCGCCGCCGAACTTCTTCTTGATGGTGGCGTAATCGTCGTCCCAGCTCTTCTTGTCTTCAGCGGAGAGGCCGTCATAGGTGCCGTTCTGCTTCTCGGCATCCATTTCCTTGAGCACGCCGGCCAGCTTGTCGGATTCGGCCTTGGCTTCGGCCTGTTCCTGCGCAACCGTGGCTTCGATGATCCGGCGCTCGGTAGCCAGCACTTCGGCCGAGATCTGGGAAGCATCGAGGAAACGCGGGCTGGAAGCGGCGACATGCATCGCAACGTCCTTGGCCAGTTCAGCACTGCCCGCCTTCATGGCAACCACAACGCCAATCTTGGTGCCGTGCAGGTAGGTGGCGATTTCGCCCTCGGCCTTGGTCACCACTTCAAAACGACGGATGGTCATGTTTTCGCCGATCTTGGCGATCAGGGCGCGGCGCTTGGCTTCCAGCGTCTCGCCACCGACGTCGAGCGCCAGCAGCGCAGCAAGGTCAGCCGGCTTGTGCTTGAGGGCGGCTTCGGCGGCAACCTTCGCCAGACCCTGGAATTCGTCGCCCTTGGAGACGAAGTCGGTTTCGGAGTTCACTTCAACCAGGACAACCGAGTTGGCGTCGGAAGCCATGGCAATCACGCCTTCGGCAGCCGTACGGCCACCCTTCTTGTCGGCCTTGGCCATGCCATCCGTGCGCAGCTTTTCAGCGGCCTTGTCGGTGTCGCCGCCGGTGGCTTCGAGCGCCTTCTTGCAGTCGCTCATGCCAGCGCCGGTGCGCTCGCGGAGTTCCTTGACCTGTGCAGCAGTAATTGGAGTCGTCATGAGTATTCTTGATCAGTATTGCCGCTTAAACAGCACGGCAGGTGAGGAGAAATTCTGGCAATAAAAAGCCGGAAGAGACGTCGAAAACGCCTCTTCCGGCCTGCCTTGATTAAGCTTCGGCGCGATCGTTACGACGGCCGCGTGACGAACGGTCACCCTTGCCGCCTTCCTTCTCGCCCGGCTTGCGCGGACGTGGCTTGCGAGGTGCTTCCATCTTCACTTCCGGCTCTGGCACATATTCGTCAGGCTTGAGGTTCGGGTTGGAACCACGGCCTTCGAGGATGGATTCAGCCAGGCAGGCGGTGTAGACCTTGATGGCGCGGGTTGCGTCGTCGTTACCCGGGATCACGTAGTCAACAGGCTGCGGATCGTTGTTGGTGTCGACCACGGCGATGACTGGGATGCCGAGCTTCTTGGCTTCAGCAATCGCGTTCTTTTCGTAGCCGGTGTCAATCACGAACAGGCAGTCCGGCAGGCTCGGCATGTTCTTGATGCCGCCCAGCGACTTGCGCAGTTTTTCAACTTCGCGAGTGTGGTTGAGCTGTTCTTTCTTGGTCAGACGGTTGATGCTGCCGTCTTCAATTGCTTTTTCCATCTCGTGCAGGCGCTTGATCGAGCCCTTGATGGTCTTGAAGTTGGTCAGCGTGCCGCCCAGCCAGCGCTGGGAAACGTACGGCATGTGGCAGCGGATCGCTTCGGCTTCAACAGCCTCGCGAGCAGCGCGCTTGGTGCCGACGAACAGGATACGGCCGCCGTTGGCAGCGAGCTTGCCAGCGAAGGAGCAAGCGTCCTTCAGCATCGGCAGGGTCTGTTCGAGGTTGACGATGTGGATACGGTTACGTTCGCCGAAAATGTAAGCTTCCATTTTCGGGTTCCAGTAGCGGGTGCGGTGTCCAAAGTGGACGCCCGCTTCCAGCAACTGTCGCATAGTGATATTCGACATGGGTACAACTCCTTGGGTTGATAGCAAACCGCGTCGAAGTGACAAAGCACCCAAGACCGACGCGGATGGATTAATCAAAGTACGATGCGGCGGAATTGCCGAATTGCCTTTGAAGGGCGCGCTTTATACCATAGCGACCCTTTGAAAACAACGCGTTTGCCTGCGTTTGCCCTAGCTACGGTCCATGTCGATCACCATAAAAAACACTGAACAACAGCAGATGATGCGCGCCGCAGGCGCTGCCGCAGGCGATGTGCTGACCATGATCGCGCCGTATGTAAAGCCCGGCGTCAGCACCGACGAGCTGAACCGCCGCTGCCACGACTACATCGTCAACACGCTCAAGTGCATCCCTGCCCCGCTCAATTACGGCGGCGGTAATGGTCGCGTGCCGTTTCCCAAGTCGATCTGCACCTCGGTCAACCACGTGGTCTGCCATGGCATTCCCGGGCCTAAGACCTTGAAAAAAGGCGATTCTTTGAATATCGACGTCACCGTCATCAAGGACGGCTGGCACGGCGATACCAGCCAGATGTTTCACGTTGGCGAGCCCACCGTGCTGGCCAAGCGCCTGGCGGACACCACCCGCGAAGCCATGATCGAAGGCATCAAAGTGGTGCGTCCGGGGGCGAAACTGGGCGATATCGGCTCCGTGATCCAGAAATACGCCGAGGCGCGCGGTTTTACCGTGGTCCGGGAATACTGCGGCCATGGCATCGGCCAGATCTTCCACGAAGACCCGCAGGTGGTGCATTACGGGAAAGCTGGCACGGGAGTTGAATTGAAAGCCGGCATGACCTTTACCATCGAACCCATGATCAATGCCGGCAAAGTCGACGTGAAGCTCCTGCCCGACGGCTGGACCGTGGTCACCAAGGACCACTCCCTGTCCGCCCAGTGGGAGCACACGGTTCTCGTCACCGAGACCGGCTACGAAGTCCTGACCCTGCGCGCAGGGGAAGTGGTCTGATGGGCGCCGAGATCGAACTGGCAGAAGACGAAGCCGCGTCGATTTTCAGTGCCCCCAAGATTCGGGCGCGACTGAGTGCTGACAATCGTTCGATCGCCGCCTTCCGCGACACCCTCAACTGGGGCCGCGAGCGCCTGTTCACCCTGTTCCATGAAGGCGTGCCGGCAGACTCGCTGGTGCACGCCCGCGCCCATCTGGTGGATGAAGTCCTGCGCGAAGCCTGGCTGAAGTTCCTGCCGGAAAATCCGCAGGGCCTGGCGATGGTCGCCGTCGGCGGCTATGGCCGTGGCGAACTGCTGCCGCATTCGGACATCGACATCCTGCTGCTGCACGAACCCGGCGCCCTGGACCAGTACCGCAAGGCGCTGGAACAGCTGACCGCCTTTGGCTGGGACATCGGTCTTGAAGTCGGCCAGAGCGTGCGCACGGTTCAGGACTGCTACGAGCAGGCCGATGGCGACATCACCGTCATGACCAATATGATGGAAGCGCGCCCGCTGATCGGCGACGCGCGCCTGTTCAGCGCCATGCAGGCGGCGATTGCGCCCGACAAGATCTGGCCCGCCGATGAGTTCTACCGCGCCAAGCGCGACGAACAGGCGGCGCGCCACAAGAAATACGACGACACCGGCTACAAGCTGGAGCCCAACGTCAAGGAAGGCCCCGGTGGCCTGCGCGACATCCACACTGTTGGCTGGGTCGCCAAGCGCCACTTCGGCGCGCGCAACCTGATCGAGCTGCGTGATCGTGGCTTCCTCACCAAGCAGGAATGCGACGAGCTGTTCGCCGGCCAGGATTTCCTCTGGCGCGTGCGCTTTGCCCTGCACATGATCACCGGCCGCCGTGAAGACCGCCTGCTGTTCGACCACCAGATCAAGGTCGCGGCGCTATTCGGCTATGTCGATTCCGACCACAACCGTGCGGTCGAGCAGTTCATGCAGCTCTACTACCGCACGATCAAGTCGCTGTCCTGCCTCAATGACGTGCTGCTGCAATTGTTTGATGAAGCGATTCTCCACGCCGAAGAGCGCGAAGAGCCAAAGGTGCTCAACCCCCGCTTCGAAGTGCGCCGCAATTTCATCGAAGTGCGCAGCGAAGACGTCTTCAAGCAGCATCCGCATGCGCTGATCGAAATCTTTTTGCTGATGCAGCAGCACCCGAAGATCGAAGGCATCCGCGCCAGCACCTTGCGTTTGATCCTGCGCGATGGCCGCCTGATCAACGACGCCGTGCGCGAAGACGTGCGCGCGCGCAGCCTGTTCATCGAGATGTTCCGCGAAGGCCGCGGCCTCACCCGCAACCTGCGCCGCATGAACCGCTACAACGTGCTGGGCCGCTACCTGCCGGCCTTCGGCAAGATCGTCGGCCTGATGCAGTACGACCTGTTCCACACGCTCACGGTCGACGAGCACACGCTTTACGTGCTGCGCAACGCGCGCCGTTTTGCGATGAAGCGTTTCCGTGACGAATTCCCGTTCTGCAGCGACGTGATGGATCGCCTCGCCAAACCCGAGGTGCTCTATCTCGGCGCCTTCTTCCACGACATGGCCAAGGGTCGTGGCGGCGATCACTCGGAACTGGGTGGCCAGGAAGCCGAGGAGTTCTGCCTCAATCACGGCCTCTCGCATGGCGACGCCGGCATCGTCTCCTGGCTGGTCAAGAACCATCTGCTGATGTCACTCACCGCGCAGAAACAGGACATCACCGATCCCAAGGTGGTTTCCGATTTCGCCCACAAGGTCGCCGACCGCAGCCGGCTGGACTATCTGTTCCTGCTGACCTGCGCCGATATCCGCGGCACCAACCCGGCGCTGTGGAATTCCTGGCGCGAGAGCCTGCTGGTCAACCTCTACAACTCCACCGCCCGCGCGTTGGAACGTGGCCTCAACAACCCGGTCAACGAAGCCGAAATGGTGGCCGAGCAGCGCAGCCGCGCACTGGCCCTGCTGGCCAGCAAGGGCGTGGATCCGCAGCAGGCCAAGACCGTCTGGTCGCGTTTTGAAAACGACTATTTCCTGCGCCATACGCCGGAAGAACTGGCCTGGCACCTGCCGGAAATCCTGTCCTGCACCGAAGAAAAGCTGCCGCTGGTGCTGGTCGAGCCGCTGGCCGACCGCGGCACTACCGTGTTCATCTACACCCGTGACCGCGATCACCTTTTCGGCCTCAGCACCGGCGTCCTCGCCCGTCTCGGCCTCAACATTCTCGACGCGCGCCTCAACACCACCGACGACGGCTACACGCTGGATTCCTACATGGTGATGGAGGGCGATGGTTCGCCCATTACCGGCAGCCACCGCTACGAGGAAATCCGCGAAGCCCTGCGCAAGGTATTGAGCGATCCGGATATCTCGATCGTCGACGTCAACCGCCGTACTTCGCACAAACTCAAGCACTTCAACACGCCGACGACGATCTATTTCAGCCAGGACCAGGCGCGCAAGCGTACTATTCTGGAACTGGTGACAGCCGACCAGCCCGGCCTGCTGTCGATGATTGGCCGTGTGTTCCAGAAGCGTGGCATCCTGCTTGATGCCGCAAAGATCGGTACGATTGGCGAACGCGCTGAAGACGTTTTCTTCATCACTGATCGCATGCACCGCCCAATTCTCGACGAGAAAGTCATCGAAGAACTGCGCGAGGTCATTACCCGTACACTCAACCGTATTGAAGCCAACTAGAAAGCCATGAACAAAGAAGAACTGCAAAAGATTATTGAACCCGCATGGGAACAGCGCGACACGCTCGACAAGTGCAATGCAACCCTGCGCAGTGCGGTTGAAAAAACCATCGGCCTTCTGGACAAGGGCGAAGTGCGGGTTGCCGAGCCTACCGCCAATGGCTGGCAGGTCAACGAGTGGCTGAAGAAAGCCGTGCTGCTCTACTTCCGCCTGCATAACAATGCGCCGGTGGACATGGGCCGCCTGCAAGGCTACGACAAGGTTCCCCTTAAATTCGCCGACTGGTCCGAAGCCGACTTCGCCGCACAGGGCGCGCGCATCGTGCCGCCGGCCGCCGCACGCAAAGGCGCATTCATTGCACCCAACGCAATCCTGATGCCGTCTTACGTCAACATCGGCGCCTATGTCGGTTCCGGCACCATGGTGGACACCTGGGCCACGGTCGGCTCCTGTGCGCAGATCGGTTCCAACGTGCACCTTTCCGGTGGCGTCGGCATCGGCGGCGTGCTGGAACCGCTGCAGGCCAGCCCGACCATCATCGAGGACGACTGCTTCATCGGCGCCCGCTCGGAAGTGGTGGAAGGCGTCATCGTCGAAAAAGGCTCGGTGATCTCGATGGGCGTGTTCATCGGCCAGAGCACCCCGATCTATGACCGCGAGAACGACACCATCAGCTACGGCCGTGTTCCTGCCGGCAGCGTCGTCGTCGCCGGCTCACTGCCCAAGAGCGACAAGTACAGCCTGTCCTGTGCCGTGATCGTCAAGCGCGTCAATGAACAGACGCGCAAAAAGGTTGGCATCAATGCCCTGCTGCGCGATCTGTAATCCCGCTCGTTGAACCATTGGTCCCGAAACGAGCCGGCCCGTCCGGCTCGTTTCATTTAAGCTTAGATCCATGAATGCATCGTCTCCAACGCTGGACCTCACCCGCGAACTCATTTCGCGCCGTTCACTCACGCCTGACGACGTCGGTTGCTGCGAACTGATTGGCAAGCGCCTGAGCGAATCCGGCTTTGAGCTGGAATGGCTCAACCGCGAAGGCGTCACCAATCTCTGGGCGACGTGTGGCAGCGGCGCACCGCTGATCATTTTCGCCGGCCATACCGATGTCGTGCCGACCGGCCCACTGGACCAGTGGAACAGCGATCCGTTCATACCCGAGATCCGTGACGGCGTGCTGTATGGCCGTGGCGCCGCGGACATGAAGAGCGGCCTCGCCGCGATGGTCTGCGCGGTTGAACGCTACATCGACCTCGGCATGCACACCGAGGGCACGATCGCCTTCCTGATCACCAGCGACGAAGAAGGTATCGCCCGGTTCGGCACGCGCTATGTGGTCGAGCAACTGAAAGCACGGGGCGTGAAGCCGGACTACGCCATCGTCGGCGAAGCCTCCAGCAACGAGCAGCTCGGCGATCGCATCGTCATCGGCCGTCGCGGTTCGCTCAATGGCATCCTCAAGGTGCTGGGCAAGCAGGGCCACGTCGCCTATCCGCACAAGGTCGAGAACCCGATCCATCGCCTCGCCCCTGCCCTCGCCGAAATCGTGGGCACGCAGTGGGATGCCGGCAATGCCCATTTCCCGCCGACCTCTTTCCAGGTCTCGAACATCCACGCCGGCACCGGCGCGAACAACGTCGTGCCAGGCGAATGCGAGGTCGTGTTCAACTTCCGTTTCTGCACGGAGTCGACGGCGGCTTCGCTGCGCGAACGGCTTGAAGCGATCCTCGGCAAGCATGCGTTGCGCTATGAAATCGACTGGCAGCTTTCGGGCGAGCCCTTCCTCACCCGCCAGGGCAAGCTGATTGAAGCCGCTATAAAAGCCTCCAGCGATATCTCTGGCGTAAAGCCCGAACTGTTTACCGGCGGCGGCACCTCGGATGCACGCTTCATCGCCCCCTGGGGCGCGGAAGTCGTCGAGATCGGCCCGATCAACGACAGCATCCACAAGCTCAACGAGCATGTGAAAGTCGCTGACCTGGATCGTCTCTCGACGATCTACGAACACACGCTCATGCAGCTGCTGTGAAACACAAGGACGCCAGCCAGACTCCAGAACCCGGCGACGGGTTTGCACCATCGTGGCTGATCCGCCACAACCAGATCCAGTCGATCCTCGCGACCAAGGGACCACGCCGCCGCCTCTGGCTCAAACGCGGCAACCAGATGGAAGCAGTGGGCGCGCGTCATGTGCTGGACTGCCGCGACGGCGTCAAACTCACCGGCGTGCATTCACGCCAGCCGCAAGGCACCACGCCGCGCGGTCTCGTCGTGCTGATCCACGGCTGGGAAGGCTCGCACGAATCGGTTTACCTGTACTCGATGTCCTGCGCGCTGTATCAGGCGGGCTACAACATCTTCCGCCTCAATCTACGTGACCACGGCGGCACCCACGCGCTCAATCGCGAGATGTTCCACTCCGCCCGCTTCGGCGAGGTGCTGGAGGCCATCGCCGCGGTGAAGATCCTGGATTCGACCGAGCCGCTGTATGTCATCGGCTTTTCACTGGGCGGAAACTTCGCACTGCGCGTGGCGCTGCAAGGCCCGGCACAGGGCATCTCGCCAAGGCTGACGATTGGCGTCTCGCCGTCAATCAATCCCGCCGCCACCGTGCGCGCTATCGACAACGGTCCTTCGCTGTTCCGGATCTATTTCCTCGACAAGTGGCTGAAGACGCTGCGCGCGAAGAAAGCAGCATGGCCGGAATACGATTTCACGCCGTTCCAGAACATCAAGAGCATGTGGGACACCACGCGCTACTTCGCCGAGCACTTCACCGAATACGGCGACATGCAGCGCTACTTCGACGCCTACACCATCACCCCGCAGATGCTGATCGACGCACCGGCGCCGGTGGCCGTGATCACGGCACAGGACGATGCGGTGATTCCGTTCGAGGACTTCGCTGGCCTGGCGCCGCGCGGCTCGGTCAAGGCCTATCTCGCCACAGAACGCGGTGGACATTGCGGGTTCATCGAGAACCTGAAGATGGGGAGCTGGGCGGAACAGCGGGTGTTGGAACTGCTGGCACAGCATTAAGCGCCAGCGTCAGAGCTACTGATTACGAATCAGTCGCTCCGCAATAGAAAAGGCCGCCCGGAGGCGGCCTTTTTGTTACAACGAAAGCCTTAGCCTTCCAGCTTGGCGTCCCACTTGCCGAGGGCAGCCAGGCCGTTCATCTTGGCGCGGTGCAGGTGAGCCTTCTTGCCGGCTTCAACATTGGTGCCGCCCCAGGCCTTGAGTGCGGCAGCCTGCAGGGCGCGGCCGTAGGAGAACGTCAGGTTCCAGGGCAGGTTGCCGGCCTTGTTCATCAGGTCGAGGTGAGCGGTGGCATCCACATCCGACTGGCCGCCGGAGAGGAAAGCAATGCCAGGCACAGCCGAAGGCACGCAACGCTTGAGCACGCGCAGGGTACGCTCGGCGACTTCTTCGCGGCCAGCCTGCGTCGGGCACTTCTTGCCGGACACGATCATGTTCGGCTTCAGCACGATGCCTTCAAGCACCACGTTCTGGAAATAAAGTTCCTGGAAGACTTGCTTCAGGATCCAGGTGGTGACGTCTTCGTTGACCTGGGCGGTGTTGTCGCCATCCATCAGCACTTCCGGCTCGACGATGGGAACAATGTCAGCGGCCTGGCACAGGGCTGCATAACGGGCCAGCGCATGGGCATTGGTGTGGATGGCAGCGTGCGAAGGCGCGCCGTTGCCGATGGTGATGACTGCGCGCCACTTGGCAAAACGGGCGCCGGCTTCACGGTACTTGACCAGACGCTCGCCGAGGCCATCGAGGCCTTCGGTGATGGTTTCGTCAGCAGCGCCCTTGAACAGGGGCTTGACGCCCTTGTCGACCTTGATGCCCGGGATCACGCCCTTGGATTCCAGCAGCTTGGCAAACGGCTTGCCGTCGAGGCCATTCTGGAACAGGGTTTCTTCAAACAGGATCACGCCGCTGGTGTGCTGCTCGAAACCAGGGGTGTTGAACAGCATGTCGCGATAAGCCTGGCGGTTGGCTTCAACGTTCTCGACCTTGATGCTGTCAAAACGCTTGCCGATGGTGCCGGTGCTTTCATCAGCAGCCAGAAGACCCTTACCCGGGGCGACCATGGCAACAGCCGTGGCATTCAGTAACTTCTCATTCATGACAAAAAAACTCCGCAAGTCGTCGGGCTTAAGCCGGTGAGTGGAAAATCCATTAAAAAACAGACAGTCCCTAATTTTAAGCGATGGCCTGTCTTGTCTTGAAGTAGCAATTTTGGCGGAGAGGGAGGGATTCGAACCCCCGGTGCCTTGCGACACAGCGGTTTTCAAGACCGCCGCAATAGACCACTCTGCCACCTCTCCGAGGGGGCGAATTATACCTATGTGCGTGAAAAATATTGTCCTTCATCGCGCCAAGCCACTATAATTTGCGCCCTTGCCGGGATAGCTCAGTCGGTAGAGCGACTGATTCGTAATCAGTAGGTCGGAGGTTCGATTCCTCTTTTCGGCACCAATCACAACAAAGGCTTGCACAAGAAATTGTGCGGGCCTTTTCTGTTTCAGCCAAAGCCCGTAGCTTCTGTGACAATGGGCTGCCTCCCATCAGTGGGAGCTAAAAGTCGAGTGCTCGCCGCATGGAATCCCTGATCGCCCACCTCAGAAACTGGCTCGGAAAAGGCAAGGACTGGATCCAGGGCCCGCAGGGCCATCGCACGGGCTGGATCGCCGGCATCGTCGTCGTGGTTTTCGGCGTTGGCGCATGGTTTGGCGTCCCTCCCCTGGTCCGCAGCTTGGCCACCCATCAGGCCAGCGCTTGGATGGAACGCCCCGTCACCGTCGGCAAGATCAGCTTCAACCCCTACTCACTCAAACTGGACGTCCAACAACTCCATATTGGCGAGCGCGGCAGTGACAAGCCCTTTGCAGATGTCGGCCAGCTGACGGTTAACCTGTCATGGAGTTCGCTGTTCCGCCTTGCGGCGGTGGTCGACTCGATCACGGTGGTCAAGCCCGAGATCCATATCGTCCGCACCGCCGAGCAGCGCTTCAATTTCACCGATCTGATCGAAAAGGCCAACAAGGAGCCGGATTCCGACAGCAAGACGCACTTCGCCCTGCACAACATCACGATCAGCGATGGCGACATCGCCTTTGATGACCAAGTGACAAAGACCCAGCACCACATCGAGAAACTGCAGCTGGGCATTCCGTTCATTGCCAACCTGCCGTCGGCGACCAAGATCGACGTGCAGCCGCTGCTGCAGATGGTGGTGGACGGCAGCCCGTTCAACATCAGCGGCAAGACCCGGCCTTTTGCCGATACCCATGAGTCGGTGATTGACTTCAAGCTCGATCAGCTCGACCTGACCCGCTACCTCGCCTATGTGCCGGTGCAACTGCCGGTGAAGATCCCGCAGGGATTCCTGTCGACCAATCTGCAGGTGCATTTCATTGCGACGCAACCGCAGGTCATGATCAGCCTCAGCGGCGATGCCGCGCTCGACAAGTTGAAAGTCGTCGATCGCAAGGATGCGCCGCTGCTGGATCTGAAGCATGCCGCGGTCAAGCTGGCCGACGTACAGCCACTACTCAGCATCGTGCACCTGAACAACATCAGCATCGACGGCCTGACGACTTATGCCGTGCTGAATCGTGATGGCAGCACCAATTTCCAGGCTCTGAACTCACCTTCCACCCCGGCAAAGACCGTTCAGAAACCTGCGAAGAAGTCGGCGCCACTGGATCTGTCGATTGAATCCGCCAGTCTCGACAACAGCAACGTGCAGTTCACTGATCGCCGCGGCGCAACGCCGGCGACGTTGCCGATCGACGCCATTCGACTCAAGCTGCTCAAGCTGAGCACGCTGGGCAAGGCCCCCGCGACCGCCACACTGGACCTGCAGGTGGCCGATGGCAGTCTGTCGGTGCAAGGCAAGGTGCTTGCCTCGGCCCAGCAGGCCAATGCCAACATCACGCTCAAACAGATCAACCTCGCCGCGCTGCAACCGTTCCTGCAGCAGCAACTCAACAGCACATTGAAATCAGGCATCCTGAATGTGCAGGCCCAGTTTCAGGCGGATCTTGGCGATAAGGCACCCAAAATGCAGATGCAGCCCGCCAGCGCCACCATCGAAAACTTTGAGCTCCGCTCGGCCCGGAGCAATGAAGCACCCTTGCGCTGGCAGAGCCTGAAAGTGGGGCTGGATCTTCTCGACCTCAATAACCGCAAAGCCAGCCTGTCCGAAATCAGTGCAGATGGTCTGAACCTGCTGGCGCATCGCCAAGCCGATGGCAGCATCAACCTCAACCAGCTGCTGCGTACCGCAACCACCGCCAAGCCTGCAGCCAGCAAACCTGCGACAGCACCGGACAAGCCCTGGCAATTCTCCATCAGCAAGATCGCGCTGAACAAAGCCGCGGTGCGCTTCCTGGATGATGCCGCGCCCAGCCCGGTCAAGATTGAAATCACGCCGCTCAACCTGAGCCTGCAGAATGTCTCCAGCGACCTGTCGCAGCCCGCCAAGCTGGATCTCAGCGGCGACTTGCCACGCAAGGGCCACTTCCAGATCACCGGTGATGTTGTGCCGTTGCCACTGAAAGCGGATCTGCAGATCGATACGCAGAAACTCGACGTCGCCGCATTCGGCGCCTATGTCGGCAAGCTCAATGCCACGATTGCCAGCGCCGCGCTAAGCACACGCGCACGACTCAAGCTCAGCAAGAACAAGCAGGATCAGTTGCAGCTGAGCTATCGCGGCAATGCCACATTGGGCCGGGTTCGTGTCCTCGACAAGGTCACCGACGATACCTTCATCAACTGGAATGCGCTGACAGCCAACGGCATCAACGTCGGCCTGGATGGCGACAAGCCGCTCAACCTGCATATCGACACGCTGGCGCTAAGCGATTTCTTCGCGCGCCTGATCATGTCATCCACCGGTAAGCTCAACCTGCAGGACATCATGGTTGCGGATGCCCAGGCAGTGACTTCCATCACGCAGGAAGTGGCCGTCGACGCTACTTCCCCCCCAGCACCTGCGCCAGCGCCGGCGGCCGACGCGGCGCCAGCATCAGCACCCGCCAATATCTCGCTGGGCCAGATCACCTTGCAGGGTGGGCAGGTGCGCTACACCGACAACTTCATCAAACCCAACTACACGGCGACGATCAGCAGCATCGCGGGCAAGGTTGGCGCCTTCGGCACACAAAGCACAAAACCCGCGGATGTGCTGCTGCAGGCCCAGTTTGATCACAACGCCCCGCTCACCATCAGCGGCAGCGTCAATCCCCTGGCGCCGATGGCAACGGTGGATCTCACGGCCAAAGCCGACGGTGTCGAGCTGACGGACATGACGTCCTACTCGACAAAATACGCGGGCTATTCAATCACCAAGGGCAAGCTTTCTTTTGATGTCCGCTATCAACTGGACCAAGGCAAGCTCACGGCCGACAATCACATCTACATCGACCAGCTCACTTTCGGTGATCACGTCGATGGCCCCGACGCCACCAAGCTGCCGGTGCGGCTGGCGGTTTCCCTGCTGAAGGATTCCAGCGGGGTTATCAATCTCCATGTGCCGGTGTCGGGCTCGGTCTCCGATCCCGAGTTCAGCCTGGGAGGCGTGATCCTTCGCGCTTTCGTGAACTTGATCGCCAAGGCGGCGCTGTCGCCTTTCAGCCTTTTGTCTTCTGCGTTTGGCGGCGGCGATGAACTGGGTTACATCGAGTTTGATCCGGGCTCCGCGATACTGACGCCTAACGCCATCACCCATCTGGAGACGATGAGCAAGGTGCTGGCCGATCGCCCGGGCCTCAAGCTCGACATCAGCGGCCGCGTGGATCCAGAGTTCGACACGCCGGGCCTGCGCGAAGCCATGGTGGCGCAACGCATCAAGCGTCAGATGATTCGTGATGTGGTGGGTAAAGGCGACAGCGTTGACACCAGCAGCCTGCAGGTTCCGCCGGAGTCTTACGACAAGTACCTCAAGCGGGCGTATGACGCGGAAAGCTTTGCCAAGCCGCGCAATTTCGTTGGCCTTGCCAAGTCCCTGCCATCGGCAGACATGAAGAAGCTGATGCTGACCAACATGCAGGTGAATGACGACGATCTGCAGCAACTCGCCCATCAACGCGCCGAGGCCGTACGCAAATGGCTGGCTGACAAAGTCGATACCAGCCGCCTTTTTGTGGTCGCCTCCAGGCTGGACAGCAAGGGCATCGACGACAAGGGCAAGACCACCCGCGCAGACTTCTCATTGAAGTAAGCGGATTGAACCGCATCGCGCGCCAAGCGAAAACCTGACCCTCGCTCAACGCGGTATTGCCGGGATGTAAAGCACGAAACGCGCGCGTGGCCGCCCCACTGGCTTGGATATTGCTGCTTGACTCTCAGCTTTAATAAAGGTGAAACGCAACCCCCAAAATTTATGTTTGCTGAATCGATGCAGTCAGAACTTTTCTTCATGCGACTCCAGTAAACTGACGCTGCCGTCATCAAAGCGGCATCAAAAACAATTAAAAAGTCGCATTAGAATTGATTTGGGGGTTGTTGGATGTACTACAAATGTCCTGCATGCGACAGGCTGACGCGTTTTGAGCGTCACAAACGCACCTCGTGGCAACGCCTAAAAACCTGGGCATCCACATTCCGTCCGCATAGCTGCAACGAGTGCGGCAAGGAAATGTCGATTGATGTCCACTACCGCGAGCCCAAGGACGCCTGGTTTGCCGCGCTGGTTGTCATGGCTGGCGGGCTGCTGATCAGCGCATTTGCAGCCCTGCTGTCAGCTGTGAGCTAAGGCGCTTAGCCCGCTCGCTCAGGGAACCATCCAGGACCAGCAGCACTACGCCGCACGTTCAACAGTCACTGACACACCGTTAAGCGCCGCATTGCCAGAAATATCGAGGAAGGTTTCGTCGGTCAGATCATTGCTGCTCCTGCCCGCGTGAGCGGAGGCAATGCCCAAGCGCGTTCCTTCGCGATGATGGCCCCAGCCATGCGGCAGGCTCACAACCCCCTGCATCATTTCATCGCTGGATTTCACTGCCACCGTTACCTCGCCCGCGCGTGAACGCACGCGGACGCTCTCGCCATCATTCAATCCGCGCGCGCCCAGGTCGCTGGGGTGCATCAACAACTGGTCGCGCGCCTCGCCTTTCACCAGGCGATGGAAATTGTGCATCCACGAGTTGTTGCTGCGCACATGCCGGCGGCCAATCAGCCGCAGCTCGCCTTCCACCGGCGCCACCCCGAGTGCTTCGGCAAAGGCGGCCAGCTCTTGCAGCAGCTCTGGCGGGGACGCCTGAATCCGCTTGTCCTTATGGAACAGGCGCTGCGGCAGCGACGGCTTCAGCGCGCCGAGATCGACGCCGTGCGGATTCTCCTTGAGCTTGTCGAGGGACAATTTGTACGGCCCGATGCGCAAGCCCATGTCGACAATCTGGTCCGGGCGCGGCGCAGGCCTTGTGGCTTGTCCCAGGCCCGCGGAAAGACGCGTTCCCAGCTCGGAGAAAATTTCCCAGTCGTGCATCGTGCCTTCGGGCTTTTCAAAAAGCGGCGAGTTGTAGCGCGCGGTGTTGTGCACGGCGAAGTGATGGAAGATCAGGTCGTAGTGATCGTGCTCCAGGGTGCAGGTGGGCGGCAGGATCACATCGGCATGGCGCGTGGTTTCGTTCAGGTAGAGATCAACGCTGACCATGAAGTCCAGCGAATCAAGCGCGCGCTCCAGGCGACGGCCATTCGGCGTCGACAGCACCGGATTGCCCGCAATGCTGATCAGCGCACGCACCTGCCCTTCGCCCGGCGTTTCAATTTCCTCGGACAGGGCCGCCACCGGCAACTCGCCACCAAACTCCGGCAGGCCGCGCACGCGCGTTTTCCACTGACCGAAATGGCCAGGCTTGCTCATGGGGTTATGCACCAGATCCAGGGCCGGCTGCGGAAACAGCATGCCGCCTTCGCGATCCAGATTGCCGCTGAAGAGGTTGATCAGCTGGATCAGCCACTGACACAGGGTGCCGTAACGCTGGGTGGAGACGCCCATGCGGCCATAGCAGGCCGCGCCATCAGCGTTGGAGAATTCGCGCGCGATACGCTGAATCGTTGCGACTTCGATATTGCAGTATTGCGCCAGGGCTGCAAGATCAAGCGCCTGAACGGCACTGGCAGCCTCCGCGAGGCCATCAGTGAAATCAGCCAAACGCCCCGGCTTTGCCAGATTTTCATCCAGCAGGGTTTTCAGCAGCGCGGCCAGGAATGCGGCATCGCTACCCGGCTTGATGAAGTGATGCTCATCGGCAACCTGCGCCGTCTCGCTGCGGCGTGGATCAATCACCAGCATCTTGCCGCCGCGCGCATGCAGCGCCTTGAGGCGGCTGCGGAATGCCGGAACCGTCATCAGGCTGCCGTTGGAGGCCATCGGATTGGCGCCAAGAACCAGGAAGTAGCTTGTGCGATCGATATCCGAGATCGGCACCATCAACTGGTGCCCGTACATCCACATCACCAGGAGCTGATGCGGCAACTGATCCACTGATGTTGCTGAATAGCGGCTGCGCGTCTTCAGTGGCCCGATGAAATTTGAAGAGGTTGTCAGTACACCGTAATTATGGACACTGGGATTGCCCAGGTAGGCCGCGATGCTGTTGGCACCGTGCATCTTGTGAATCGCCAGCAGTTTTTCGGCGACCAGATCAAAAGCCGCTTCCCAGCTCATCTCCTCCCAGCGATCGCCAATGCGGCGCATTGGGCGACGCAGGCGGTCCGGGTCTTCGTAGATATCCTTGAGCGCAACGGCCTTGGGGCAGATGTGGCCGTGCGAGAGCGGATCGGCATCATCGCCGCGTATCGACAGGATCTCATTGCCGTCCACGCGAAATTCCAGGCCGCAGATGGCCTCGCAAAGATTACAGGCACCGTAATGAGTCCGTTCCATACCTGCCTCATCGTCCAAGCCGGGTTGATGGTGCAGAATCTACTCTTTCTGTCGCTGAAGAGAAATCACAATGACCTCCGGCCTGAGCTTCCGCTGGCACCCTTGGCAGGCACTGACACCCGATACGCTTTACAACTTTTTACGCCTGCGCAGCGATATTTTCGTGGTGGAACAAAACTGTGCGTATCCGGACATGGATGGCGTCGATCCGCACTGCGAGCACCTCTGCATCCACGGCCCCAGGCAGCAGTTGCTGGCTTATCTGCGCCTGGTGCCGCCTGGCCTCAAAGCCCCGCAAGCCGCCATTGGCCGTCTGGTAGTCGCCCATGACGCGCGAGGATCAGGGCTGGGACGCGCGGCCATGCAGGAAGGGATTCGACGCTGCACCGAGCGTTACCCCGGTCAGGACATCTTCCTGTCCGGGCAACAGCATCTGGAAGCGTTCTACGCTTCCCTGGGTTTCGTCACTTTCACGGAACCCTATCTCGAAGGCGGCATCCAACACGTCAATATGCTCCGGCAAGCTTAGGCACCTCCGCTATACTCCGAAGACTCAGGGGACCAGATAAAAAACCGTGTACGCACAATATTTCCAGCTTCGGGAGATGCCTTTCACCATCAGCCCGGATCCTGCCTATCTGTATATGTCACAGCGCCACCAGGAGGCGCTGGGTCATCTGTTGTACGGCACCGGCCAATACGGCGGCTTTGTGCAGCTCACGGGCGAAGTGGGCACTGGCAAGACCACCATGATCCGCACGCTGCTCGAGCAGCGCCTGCCGGATGTCGACGTGGCGATGATCCACAACCCGCGCCAGGGCGAACAGGAATTCGTGCAGACCGTCTGCGACGAGCTTGGGGCGAAATATTCCAAGCGCGGCCTCACCATGAAAACCCTCATCGATGCGCTCAATGGGCATTTGCTCAGCACGCACGCTGCCGGTCGCCGCACTGTATTGATCATCGACGAAGCGCAGAACCTGCAACCGGAAGTGCTTGAGCAGGTACGCTTGCTCACCAACCTGGAAACGCACAAGGAAAAGCTGCTGCGCATCATGCTGGTTGGCCAGCCGGAATTGTCAGACCTGCTGGCGCGACCTGATCTGCGTCAGCTCGCGCAGCGCATCACCGCGCGCTATCACCTGATGCCGCTGGCGGAAAGCGAGACCGGCGAATACATCCGTCACCGCCTGCGCGTTGCCGGCAATGACCAGGAAATTTTCCTGCCCGCTGCCGTCCGCGAAGTGCACAGACACTCCGGCGGCGTGCCAAGACTGATCAACATCATCTGCGACCGTGCACTGCTCGGTGCTTATGGCAGCAACAGCCGCGTGATCACGGGCGAGATGGCAAGCAAGGCCGCCGGTGAATCGATGCGAATGGAATCGGTGCGGCCGCGCGCCAACCGGCTCATCGATTTTTTCAGCCGGTCAGAAGTCATTTTCGCCCCGCTGGCGGTCATTCTGACCGGCGTGCTGATTTACCAAGTGTTGATCGACCGGCGCGCGGAAACCGCGCCGGTTGCCGCGCAGCCCGCAGCAGCAGTTGCGCCGCTCACGCAGGCACGCGCCACTGCAGGCAAGGGCAACGCAGCCACGCCCCAACCTTTACAGATCACCCAGCCCTTACCTGTGGTGATGTCACGCCTGATCGAGCTATGGGCGCCCAATTTTCGCCTCACCTCTGACACCAACATTTGCCGCGCGCTGCGCAGCGAACGCGTTGAATGCTTCAAGGAGCATGGCAAGTGGGCTGACCTTGCTGTACTCAATCGCCCCGCCATTCTGACGCTGCAAACCAGCGATGGAACCGCCCACCATGTGCTGCTGCGTGAACTGGATGCAACGTATGCAACGCTTGAAACAGCAATGGGCCCTCTGCGATATACCCGGCAGGAACTGGACCCTCTCTGGAACGGTGAATTCCTGGTCCTGTGGCGGCCTGAAATCAGCGCCACCGTCATTGGTCCTGACAGCCGCGGTGATGCCGTCATCTGGTTGCGCAAGCGCCTGGCCGAGCTCAGTGGCAAACCATTGCCCTCCCCCCTGTTCGGATTCTTCGACAAGGGATTGCGCGATGAAGTCATGCAGTTCCAAGTCAAGCGAGGCCTGGAAAAATCTGGGGTTGTACGCGTACGCACCCTGATTGCGCTGGGCGCCAACCAGCCCGACACGCCAACGCTTTCGGGAAGCCTGCCTTGAGCTACATCCTCGAAGCGCTGCGCAAGGCCGAACGGGAGCGTAATCCTGCGCAACCGGATTCGCCGCGCATGGAATCGCGGCCGCGATTTGCCCAGATTTCGAACCTGCAACAGTTGCGTCAATATCGACCGCTCTTGGTTGCCGGGCTTTGCTTCAGCCTGATGGTTGCGCTGACGATCACCCTCATCGGGCATCCGCGTCCATCGACTGCGGAAAGCAGCCCTACAGACGCCGCGGCAGCGGTGGCACCCACCAATGTTGTCGCGCAAACGCCGAGCCAGGATGGCTACGCGACTTTGCTCAAACAGGTTTACGGCGATGGCAACGGCCCGGCCACGCTGGACGATCTGGTCGACACTGGCAGCGATGCAGGCACAGATGAACCGCCTGCCTACAATGACACCGACAACTCCTCGCACCTGAGTGAAGCGGCCGCCCCTGCGATCAGTGACACGCTCGATGAATCTGCAAGTGCCGCGGCAACCCCGGCTCCTGCGCCGGCACCTGCCCCGGTCATCACGCGTCCCGCACCCGTGACATCGGTTGAGCGCGTGCAGCTGGATCCGGCGCCACCGCCACAGATCCCGCGCCTGAACGACATGCCGGTCGATTACCGCTCAGCCTTTCCGGCCCTCAGCCTCGACGTCCACTCCTATGACAGCGCACCAAAGAAGCGTTTCATCATGATTGCCGGCAAGCGCTATAACGAGGGCGATGCCTTGCAGGAAGGCCCGCGCATTCTGCAGATCGTGCCTGAAGGAGTGATCTTTGATTTCCGCGGCGAGCATGTGCTGTTCCCGATCGCGCACTGAGCCAAACTGCAGGTGTCGCCGAAATAAAAAATCCCCCGCAGTCGCGGGGGATTTTTATTGAGCCTCGTACTTACTGCGGGGTGCAGGTGTGTGTGTTGGACGGAACGGTGACATCTCCCGACGAATAAATAACACCGGTCGTTTTCATATCGGACCCAAGGCCAAGCGACAGGCTCCTGATCACCTGGTAGTTCTCGACCACGCTGTATGAAATGGAAGCCGATTTATTCGACGCGCTGCTATTGGCGAACAGGACACCGTCTTTCATTTCAGAGATGGTTTTTGCTGCAAAGCTCAGGCCACCGATTTGCGCCGAACCATCACTATTGATCGAGAAACTGGTCGGTGTTTTCACATCGGCACCTTCACTGACGTTGCGGCAATTCAGGGTTTCGCTGCGCGCCTGCGTAGCTGCCACGTTTTTCAGATCCGAAACCGCGCCAGATGCTGCGGCAGGAGCCACATTACCGCTGGTGAAGTAGCACATCAGCGTGCGCGTGGTTGCGCCGTTGGTGATATGCAGGCTGTTGGGCTGGAAAGTACCGTCTGATTTGAATCCCAGCACCACATAGTTCTTGTCGCCGGTCGCTGCGTAGAAACCCAAGGTGATGGGACTGGATGCCTCGCCACCTGAACTCTCGATGGTGCCCGGGTGGGTGCTATCGACCAGAGGTGCACCGTTCAGCGTGCTGCCGCCATCAGCAGCTATGGCGAAGCTGAAAGTTTCCGTGGCCTGGCCTACGGATGGCGCGCACTTGAGCGTGTAGTTGCCTGCGTAGATCGATTTCAGCGACTTGCCAAACAGGCCGGAGCTGGTGGCCGGCGCCACCGTCGTGTACGTTCCGGACTTGTTGATACGGAACTTGCCGCGAGTGACCGTCAGTTCCTTGTAAGTCGAACAGTTGCCTTCGCCCACGCAGTCTGGCGATGCCTGGCGCAATTTCGCGGTGAACGTTCCCTCGATGTAGCCGTCGCCGTAAATGTACTGGCTGGTAAAGGTGCCAACATGCGTCAGCGTGACGCTGCAGCTATAACCGGGCAGCAGCTTACGTTGTGCGGGATCGGCCGCGTCCTCATACGAGATATATGATTTCCTGGGATTGGTAATACCCTGGAACGTCACCTGCATGTGCAGCTTGCCATTGCCCACCGCGTCGCCGCAGGCATAGGTTCCCAGTTTGTTCGGCAGGACATTGAAGCTGACCGTGCCATCCGGCCCGTTCTCCGTTCGATCGCCCATGCCAGCGATGACCTGGCCATCACCGTTGCCATTGATGGCGCTAATGCCGCCCTGCCCAGCCGGTTGCAGCCAGAGGCGCGAGGCGCTCGCGTCATCAAAGGAAACTCCCAATTTGTCATCAGGCAATGCTGCGCCGCCGGTAGGTGGCGTCGTTTGGGGTGCCGGCAATTCGGCACCCGCGTTGTAATCGTCGCGCGCTTCACCGTAATCCTTGCCTGCTGCAGCAAGCGCGGCTTTATAGGCTTCCAATATCTGGTCGTACAGATCTTCTGCACCACCTGCCACGATGGCTGCGGTGAAAGGATCGAAGCTGCCCGGGGGCAAATTGTAACCGGCGTCATTCAGCGCTGTGCGTAGTTGCGCCGTGGCCGCGGCAATGCCATCAGCCACTTGCTGGCGCAGCGCAGGCGAGTCATTGGCAAACCAGACCTCAAGCGCCTGACGTCCTCCAGCGGAATTGATGGCTGCTGCCGTTGCCAGATCCGTCAATGGAGTGATGTTGGCCGTGGTCGTGGTCGCCGTTCCACTCGGTTTCTGTGCCACCGAGTAGAACGTACCGGCTGGGGTACCACCATAGACTTTCACATTGCAAGGCAGCGCACTACTGGGAACCGTCGCACTCCACTGACCGTTGCTTGCTGTAGTCGTGCTGGTGCCAAAACCGTTGCCACAGCTCAAGCTCACAGTGCCACCGCTGATGGGCGCCCCGGTTGCAGCGACACCATTGACGGCGGTGTTAGCCCCACCAGAATTGCCGCCGTTGACGTTGCTGTCGACACAGGCAGAAAGCCCGATGAGCACTGCACCAGTGGAAAGGTATTTCAACATTGAAGATTGCATGATTTTGACTCCCAGATCGTGGGTTGTTTGGCTTCTGTTTATTTGGCAGCGCCCAGCTTTCCGGCAAACGCCGTCGCGGTAACGCCAATCAATTCGTTGACCTGCTTGCGATAAGCATCTGCACTGGCAGCGGTCACATCGGAGGTGCGGTTCTTGCTGGTAGCGCTGGAAGATGAGCCCGCAAGAATGCCGAGTACGGCGCCTACCGCATTACCCACGGCATCGCCGCGCTTGGATTCGGCAGTGGTGGTGTCTTGCGAGGTGTAGATGTTTTCTTCAGCAGTCAGCTGATCGGCCAGATAAACCGCACCGCTATGACGCGGACGGCTACTGGTGGTAAACGTGCGCGCGCCGCCTTCATTGACGAACTGCCACTCGGTATCCTCGGCAAACAGATTGGTGCCGATATCCGACTTAACCGTCGCGCCACCACCCGAGAAGATCACCCTGTGCCCGTGATCCTTGATCGTTGTAAAACCGACGAGGTAGTGCACATGCAACAGCGTTGCGCCGAGTGACTTGGCGATGTCACCTTCCTTGGCGCCACGGCCCTGGTTCTGCGCGTCGGTGCGCTGCCCGAAACTGCCGCGGTTCAATTTATTGCTGGTCGAGAAAAATGCCTTCAGTCCATCGGACGTAAACGTCTTGCTCTCTACCGTAATGCCTTTGGAGAAAGTGGAATCAGACAATGCGTAGGGTGCGTCCGCTCCATACTTTTCCACGAGCGCCTGATAACCGGGATTCGCCTTGATCAGCGCTGGATCCAGAACTTCAAAACCTGCGGCCTTCAGCGCATTGACGGTGTCGACATAGGCCTGGTCAGCAATGGCCTGAAAGTCCTTGTCCTCAACGCCGCGCAAGGTCGACGTGAGACGAGCCGTGGTACCGGATTGATTGCTGCCGCCAGCCATCTGCGTGTAAAACTCGACGCCGAACTCCGCGATTGCGACTTTTCGGGTGCCGCTGATGGCCGAGACCTTGTCGTCGCCCAGATCGGCTGATGGCGCCGCCACTACCCATGCGGGAGAAAGCAATGACGCAAGCACCAGAACCATTGTCGACCATCGGATGGATGAAGGAACTTGAGTTGTGAATATTTCCATGGGATGTGTCTCGACTTGTGGAAGATGGGCGCGCCTTGATGCTGTGGATTGGATAATTTCCAGCCACCTGCCAACAATCCCCCCATGTGGGGGTGCCACAAGAAAACCCGCAATCACTCACGGAAAATGATTAAGCTGGATGCATGCCCAAGCAGAGATTTTCACTATTCCAGCATCAGACTTACCCGCATCACCTGGCGGTAGAGCTGCTGTCGACGGGCGCGCGCAACATCAAGCCGTACCTCGCACTCGTGATCGCGGGCGCTCTCGCCTTGCACTCCGTGGGCCAGGTTTCCACCGAGGTCATCGCCGCTTGGCTGACAGGCGCGGCAGCGCTCTTTGTCGCCGGCAACTGGTTTCGCAGGCGCTACCAGAATCTCCGTGAAACCTGCACCCAGGACGAATTGCGGCGGGCCGAATTGATCATCGTGTTGTATTCGCTCGCCGTCGGATTGCTCTGGGGCAGCAGTAGCGAATTGCTGATGGTGAAAGGACAGATACGCCAGAACATGATCATCGTGATCGTGTACCTCGGCTTTTGCGCGGGCGCCAGTTCGATGGCGATGTTTGGACGCGCGCATCTGCTCATCGGCGGAATCAGCAGCATGATTGTTTTCCTGCCACCGCTCAGAACCATGTTTCCTGAGGATTGGTGGTGGCTCGCTCCCGTGGTCGTGCTCTACGGATTCTCCCTGATACGCGGCGCCATTGACCGCCACCAGATCATCGTCAGCAATCTCTTGCTGCGTGATGAGAAACAGGCGCTGCTTGAACAGCAACGGTTCGAAACCGAACGCGCCAACAAGGCAAACCATGAAAAATCCGCCTTCCTTGCAGCCGCCAGTCATGACCTGCGGCAACCGCTGCATGCCTTGATGCTGACCAGCCATGCGCTCTCATTGAAAACGCCCGAGGGCGAGAGCCAGGTTCTGGTTCAACGCATTGTCGAGGCCGGTCGCGCGCTGTCGTATCAGTTCAATCACCTGATGGATCTGTCACGGCTCGAGAGCGGCACCTACAGGCTCAATGCCAGCGTGTTTTCCTTGCCGTCGGTATTGCAACGGGCCATCGCGACGCACCGCCAGGTGGCCGACCACAGGCATATCGATATCCGCCTGCGGCTCGACCGCCATCTCCAGCAGGCCGGCCTGCACACCGACGCGGCCCTGCTCAGTCGCGCACTCGACAACCTGATTGATAACGCGATCAAGTTCTCCAGCAATGGCGGCTGCGTGCTGGTCACGGCGCGCCTGCAGAAAGATTCCATCCGGCTCGGCGTGCATGATCGGGGCATTGGCATTGCATTGAATCAGCAGGAATCCATCTTCAAGCCTTATGTGCAGCTCAACAACCCCACGCGGGAACTCAGCCATGGCATTGGCCTGGGCTTAAGCATCGTGCGTGAAGCAACCGCGCTGCTGGGCGGTCAACTGACCCTGCGCTCCCAACCTGGGCGCGGCAGTTGCTTCATGTTGTCGCTGGATCGCGCAATCAGCTGTCAGATGCCTCAGCCTGCGCAGAAAAATACGGCTCCATTGCATGAGCAATTGCGAGGCAAGAGCCTGCTCCTGGTCGAAGACGATGCAATGGCCGCCAGCGCACTGATCAACTGGGCAAAAAGCTGGGGGCTGCGGGTTGAACACTACATGGATCCGCGCAAGGTGCCTGCATCCACGCAGCCTGATCTCATCGTCAGCGATATCCGCTTGCCGGGTGACCGCGACGGTATCCAGTGGCTGGTGGAATGGCTGGCGCAATGGCCAAAAGCGCGTGGCCTGCTGCTCTCCGGGGAAATTTCAGCCGAGACCGATCACCGGGCGGAGGCCGAGGGATTATTGCTGCTATCGAAACCAGCCGATCCTGAACTGCTGCTCCAGACCCTGATCAGCATGACCCCTCCTGGGAGGGATACACAGGCACGCAGCGTAGCGGTCTAATGCCGCATGATTGCAGCGCATCCTGTGGCAGTGCGAGACTGCATCATTCCCAACACCACCCACTCGGAGACTGCCGTTGTCATGCGCCTGCTGATCGTTGACGACCATCCGATGACCTGCGCGGGGCTCAAAGCCCTGCTGCAAACCTGTTACCCCGAAGCGCTGATCAGCACGCAGTACGACGCCAGCGCCCTGGCGCAAAATGCCGCGCAATGCGATTACATCTTCCTCGACATGCATCTTCCCAACGTGCACTTCGTGCAATTGCTGGATACCTTGAATATCCACCTGCGTCGCGTCATCTTGATCTCGGCATCGCCCGAGCCGGAGATTGTTGAACAGGCGCGCGCACGTGGCGTACTGGGCCTGCTGCTGAAGAATGCCAACGCGGAAAAAATCCTGGATGGATTCCACAGAATCCAGGCTGGGGAAAGAGTGTTCGAAGAATCCGGCGAACTGATCGGCGGTCGCCAGCCAACGCTGACGGCACGCCAGCAGCAAGTATTCGACGCGCTACTGGGCGGGCTCTCCAACAAGCAAATCGCACGCAAGCTCGATATCAGCGAGCACACCGTCAAGGATCATGTTGCCGCCATCCTGACCTTGTTTGGCGCGCGCAATCGCCTGGAACTGTTACTGCAGCAGCAGCGGCAGACAGCCATCGTTTGATCCAATAGAAAACCCTGCACTTTCGTACAGGGTTCTAAGTAACAACGACTGACTAAGCGTTGGCAACCTTCGGTTGTGCGCATAGTGCGGCGCATGCCGCATCCAGACGCTTCAGGCCTTCTGCAACCTCAGCTTCGGTGATGTTGAGCGGTGGCGCAAAGCGCAACACTTCCGGGCCGGCAACGAGGCACCAAACGCCTTGCGCGAGGCCAGCGTTGACGATGTCCTTGGCGCGGCCTTTCCACGCTTCACTGACTGGCGCGCCGACCAGCAAGCCCTTGCCGCGTGATGCGCCGAAGGTGCCATAACGCTTGCCGATCGCGTCAAGGCCTGCACGCAGCTGATCGCCACGCGCCTGCACATTCGCCATGATCTCGGAACCAGTGATCTCATCGAATACCGCACCAGCAACAGCACAGGCGAGCGCGTTGCCGCCGTAGGTGGACCCATGCGTACCAAACGCCAGCGTCTCGGCGAGATCCGCCGTGGTCAGCATCGCACCGATCGGGAACCCGCCGCCCAGACCCTTGGCCGTGGTCATGATGTCCGGCACGATCCCCATGCCCATGTAGGCAAACAGGTGACCGCAGCGGCCATTGCCGGTCTGCACTTCATCAAAGATCAGCAGCGCGTTGTGCTTCTCGCAAAGATCACGCGCACCCTTGACGAATTCCTCCGTCGCCGGCGTCACGCCGCCTTCGCCCTGCACCGGTTCCATCACGACGGCGCAGGTCTTGTCGGACATCGCTTTCTCAAGCGCAGCCAGATCATTGAACGACAGATGCGTGACGTTGCCCGGCAGTGGCTCGAAGCCCTGCGAGTATTTCGGCGTGCCACCGACCGTCACCGTGAACAGGGTACGACCGTGGAATGCATTGTGGAACGAGATGATCTGGTTCTTGCCTTCGGCCTGCTTGTTGCCCCACAGGCGTGCCAGCTTGAACGCAGCTTCATTCGCTTCCGCACCGCTGTTGCAGAAGAACACGCGATCAGCAAACGTCGCCTGCGTCAGCTTCTTGGCCAGCTTCAGCGCCGGTTCGTTGGTCATCACATTGGAGACATGCCAGAGCTTGCCTGCCTGCTCGGTGAGCGCGGCAACCAGTTTCGGATTGGCGTGGCCCAGCGAGTTGACGGCGATGCCGCCGGCGAGGTCAATGTATTCGTGGCCCTGCTGGTCCCAGAAACGCGCGCCCTCGCCTCGCACCGGAATCATCGCGGCAGGCTGATAATTGGGAACCATCACCTCGTTGAAGGTTTGGCGCGTCAAGGTAGACATAGCACTCACTCTCGCTGCAGAAAGACGTAAACCCGCACGAAGGCGGGCAGGAAACCACAGCGGATTTTAACGGATTTTTGCGCGCGTCACCGCCGCGCAGCCCGAAGCCTACTTGAGAGGCTCCAGCGCCGGCTCAGTGCCCAGCGTGGCGGCCAGCAGCGCGGTAATGCGCTTGGGTACATCCTGCTTCACTTCGCGCACGGCGACGTGGATGGCATTGGAGAAGGCCAGCGCATCAGCGCTGCCGTGGGACTTGATGACAATGCCGTTCAAGCCGGCAAAGCTGGCGCCGTTGTAATGGCGCGGGTCCATGCGCTTGCCCAGCGCCTTCAACGCCGGCATCGCCATGGCGGCGGCGGCCTTGGTGAAGATGCTGCGGGTGAATTCTTCCTGCATGAACTGCTTCATCATCTTGGCCACACCCTCGCCGGTTTTCAGCGCGATGTTGCCGACAAAGCCGTCACAAACCACGACGTCGACATCCTTGAGGAAAATGCCGTCGCCCTCGACGAAGCCGATGTAGTTGAGGCCGGACGTGGCGAGCATGCCCGCCGCTTCCTTGATGACTTCGTTGCCCTTGATCTCTTCTTCGCCGATGTTGAGCAGTGCAACGGTCGGGCGTTCGATGCCGTGGACCGCATTGACGATGGCCGAACCCATTACTGCGAACTGCAGCAACTGCTGGGCATCGCACTCGGCGTTGGCGCCGAGGTCCAGCATGTGGACGTGGCCGTTGATCGAGGGAATGGCGGAGACAATTGCCGGACGTTCAATGCCAGGCAGCATCTTCAGCACGAAGCGTGCAGTGGCCATCAACGCGCCAGTGTTGCCGGCGGAGACGGCGGCCTGGGCTTCACCCTCTTTGACGAGGTTGATCGCCACACGCATCGAGGAATCTTTCTTGTTGCGCAGCGCCTTGGACGGCGACTCGTGCATCTCGACGATTTCGCTGGAGTGGCGAATCGTCAGTCGACTCATGTCGACATGCTTGTGCGCAGCCAGTGCGGCCGCAAGTGTCGCTTCGTCACCGACGAGGATCAGCTTGAGTTCCGGAATCTCGCCCAACGCCAAAAGAGCAGCGTCCACGGTCACCGTGTGACCGTGATCGCCGCTCATGGCGTCTATGGAGAGAACTACCGGTGCGACCACTAGAGGGCGCCCGTATCAGGCTTATTCGCCTGCGACTTCCGGTGCAGCGCCCTTGTCGATGACCTTCTTGCCGCGGTAGAAACCATCAGCCGTCACGTGGTGACGCAGGTGGGTTTCGCCCGAGGTCTTGTCGATCGACAGTGCCGGTGCCGACAGGCTGTCGTGCGAACGGCGCATACCGCGCTTGGAGCGGGACTTCTTTGATTTCTGAACAGCCATTTCAAACTCCGCGGACCTTACAGTCCTTAACAAAATCTACAACTTAAGCTTCTTCAGCGCCGCGAAAGGATTCTCTCGGCGCGGTTCCTGGGTCGGCGCGGATTCAGCCGCACCATTCACAATATTTTCGCATGAATCACAGCGCGGCAACATTGGCAGCGCCAGCAGCAATTCATCTTCCAGCAAATCCCGCAGAGCCAGCTCGTCGTCCTGCACCCAATAGGGCTCACAGTCCTGCATCAAGCGCTCTTCTTCCTCTTCACTCGACACCAGCCGCAGATCCAGCTCATGTCGCAAGGGCGTCTGATAGGGTTTGTCGCAGCGGCGACATTCCAGATGCAGCACCCCTTCCATCACACCGGTCAACGCCGGTAAGTCCATGATCTTGCAGGCCAGCAGATCCACCTGCACGACGCCTGCATCGCCCACCAGCAAGCCTGATAACTTAGGCAGACCGTTTAGCGCCAATTCACCGACATAATGTTCACGGCGAACCACAGCAGTTGAAACACGAATTTTCTGTGGAATTGGCATGACGACCCTCACGGGGGCGCGAATGATAGAGTTCGCCCCCATTCAAGTCAAAGATTTGGACACAATTGTGGATCTTTCATCACAAAATCCGCTGATTCTGGCCTCTGGCTCCAAATATCGGGCCGAATTGCTGACCCGGCTGCAGCTACCTTTTGTCTGTATCGCGCCCAATCTGGATGAATCGCCCCTGCCCGATGAACCGGTCCGGGCCATGACCCAGCGCCTGGCCTTGGCCAAGGCCCGCGCCCTAATTTCGCAGTTTCCACAACGCTGGATTCTGGGCTCCGACCAGGCTGCCTGCGCCGACGGACGCATCCTCGGCAAACCGGGAACCGTCGAGCGGGCTACCGAACAACTCAGCTTCCTGTCCGGCAAGGCCGTGGAGTTTCTAACGGCCATCGCCTTGGTGCGTGATGAGCAGGTGTTCACCGCCCTGGATGTCACCACGGTCCAGTTCCGGGTGCTGAATACCGGCGAGATCGCCCGCTATCTGGCCGCCGAGTCGGTTCTGGATTGCGCGGGCAGCTTCAAATGCGAGGGGCTGGGCATCAGCCTGTTCGAGAGTATTCGGAGCGAGGATCCGACGGGTCTGATTGGCTTGCCGTTGATCGCGGTCAGACGATTGTTGGCGCAGGCAGGAAAAGCATTGCCCTGAATGTAGGGTGCCTTAACTCTTCAGCCAGCCCGGCAAGTGATGAACACTTTCGAGCAAGGCTGAAGCGCCAGCATCCAGTATGCGCTGCGGGGCATGCACGCCGCAGGTCACGCCCAGGCCGGGCATGTTAATGGCGCGTGCCATCGCCATGTCGTATTCGGTGTCGCCGACCATCAGCGCGTCTTCAGCCCGCACATCCAGTTCCAGCAGCAACTCTTTCAGCATCAAAGGATTCGGCTTTGACGCGGTTTCGTCTGCCGTACGGCTGGTCAGTACCAACTGGCGCAGGTCGGCATGGTGGCGCAGCGAGCGGTCCAGTCCCTTGCGGCTTTTGCCGGTCGCAATCGCGATCTGGTAACCGGAGTCACTCAGGTTTTGCAGGGCCTCGAGGGTTCCCTCGAACAGCGGCGCTTCGCCAGTACCCTCCGACAACCACTGGGCGCGGTAGCTTTTGAGCAGCTCATATAAATGAGCCGGCTCGATTTCCGGATACAGGATGCCGAGGGCCTCGTTGAGGCCGAGGCCAATCAGCTCTCGGATCGATTCATCGGAGCGCGGCGGCAACTTCAGATCGGTGGCGGCGCGCTGCATAGCACCGACAATCATGGCTGCCGAATCCGAGAGCGTACCGTCCCAGTCAAAAATAAGTACTTTGTACTTCACGTTCGTTCTCTTATGCCATCCATGGCGCTGAGCCCTGCCCGGCCATCCCTGGCCGTGCGTTCGCCGTTGTGCGAAGCAGCGCTTCGCAAGCACAACGACTCACCCCCACACTTCAGCGCGGTCTGCGCGCCTTTGCGCGGGGCACAGGTCCGACCGGCCCCTGGCGGTTCAACTTGTCCAACACCGCGCGCAACTCATCACCCATCGCCGCACTCAATAGCAGCTTGGGGAACTCGCCGTCTTTGGGCAGCGCAAACAGATGCGAATGCAGGAACATGCGCTTGAGGCCCAGTTCCTTGATGAATTTCTGCTCTTCGCGATCACCATATTTGGTGTCACCCGCGACCGGATGGCCCAGCGACAGGGCATGGACGCGGATCTGGTGGGTGCGGCCCGAGAAGATCTGCACCTCGCAGAGGGTCGCATCGCGGTACTTGGCTTTTGGCGAGAAGCGCGATTTGGCTGGCTTGCCGTCGTCGTCGATCTCGACCATGCGCTCGCCGCTTTCGAGGCGGTTGCTGATCAGGGCCGAATCGACGTCGCGGTCTTCGCCGCGCCACTTGCCGACCAGCAGGGCGAAATAGCGCTTTTCGGTGGTGCCCTCTTTCAGGGCCTTTTGCGCGCGCAGCAAAGCCGGACGCGACTTGGCCATCAGCAGGACGCCGCTGGTATCGCGGTCGAGGCGGTGACACAGCTCAATGAAGTCATATCGATTGAGGGCGCGGATGGCCTCAATCACGCCATAAGGCACGCCGCTGCCACCATGGGCGGCAAAACCGGCGGGCTTGTTGATGGCCACATAGTGGGCATCTTCAAAAATGATCGACTCGCGGAGCTTGTTGAGAACCTTGTCGGGCGGACGAACCGCCTCGCCCTTTTCCGCCATGCGGACCGGCGGAATACGAACTTCTTCGCCCAAAACCAGTTTTCGCTCGGGTTTAATGCGCCCGCCGTTGACGCGAACCTGCCCGGAGCGCAAAAGTCGGTAAACATGCGACTTTGGAACGCCAGGCATCTGTTTTAAAAGGAAATTGTCAATGCGCTGGCCATCTTCCTTCTCGGAAACGGTGTGACGGCGCACTTGTTGCTGATTCTGTGTCAAAATATGTCACTCTGGATTTTAGAGCCGGAGTTTTCCGTTACCGCACCAGCGGTTATGGATTTGTGGCGGCGGATCTGTTCAATATTGTACCAGCCCCACCGCACCGAAAATTTTACGTCCGACGCTTTGCGGCGGACACCCGTAAACAAGCGTTCCCGCAAGACGGCGATCAAAAAGGCAGGCGCACAGCGCCGCCACAAAAGTCCTCCCGCCATGCGGTTGAGCGCTTCATTAGAGACATTACATGAAACGTATTTTAATCAACGCCACACAGCGCGAAGAGCTGCGCGTGGCGATCGTCGATGGACAAAAGCTGTTCGACCTCGATATCGAAATCGCCAGCCGCGAACAGAAAAAATCCAATATTTACAAAGGCAAAATTACTCGCGTCGAACCCAGTCTTGAAGCCTGCTTCATTGACTACGGTGCGGAGCGTCACGGTTTCTTGCCTGTAAAGGAAATCGCCCGCTCCTATTTCAAGACTACCAACGGCAACCTCCGCGACCAGATCCAGGAAGGTACCGAGATCATCGTCCAGGTTGAAAAGGAAGAACGCGGCAACAAGGGCGCTGCCCTCACCACGTTTATTTCGCTGGCTGGCCGTTATCTGGTGCTGATGCCGAACAACCCCCGCGCCGGTGGTGTGTCACGCCGCGCTGAAGGCGAAGAACGCGAAGAAGCCAAGGAAGCCCTCGCACAGCTGGAGATGCCGGATGGCATGGGTGTCATCGTCCGTTCCAATGGCGTGGGTCGCACCGCCGAAGAACTGCAGTGGGACGCCAACTACCTGGTCGAGATCTGGAGCGCGATTGAAAAGGCCTCCAGCGAACGCTCTGGTCCTTTCCTGATCTATCAGGAAAACAACATCATCCTACGCGCACTGCGCGACTACCTGCGCCCGGACATCGGCGAGGTGATGATCGACAACCCCGAAATCTACGAACAGGCGCGCCAGCACATGGAACATGTGATGCCGCAACACCTGTCGCGTCTCAAGCTGTACAACGACGAAATCCCGCTGTTCTCGCGTTTCCAGATCGAAAGCCAGATCGAGAGCGCGCATGAACGTCATGTGCGCCTGCCTTCGGGCGGCAGCATCGTGATTGACCACACCGAAGCGCTGACCTCGGTCGACATCAACTCCGCCAAGGCCACCGGCGGCAAGGATATCGAAGACACCGCTTTCAACACCAACCTCGAAGCCGCCGATGAAATCGCGCGCCAGCTGCGCCTGCGTGACTTGGGCGGCCTGGTCGTCATCGACTTCATCGACATGAACTCGCAGAAGAACCAGCGCGAGGTTGAAAAGCGTCTGGAACGTGCGACGGAAATTGATCGCGCCCGCATCCAGGTCGGTCGCCTGTCGCGCTTCGGCCTGCTCGAAATGTCGCGCCAGCGCCTGCGCCCTTCGCTGGACGAACACACCCAGATCGCCTGCCCGCGCTGCTCTGGCCGCGGCCAGATCCGCTCGGTGGAATCGATGGCCCTGTCGATCATCCGCCTGATCGAAGAAGAGGCGATGAAGGACCGCACCAGCCGCGTCATCGCGCAGCTGCCGGTCGATGTCGGCACCTTCCTGCTCAATGAAAAGCGCCTGCAGGTTCGCGAGATCGAAGCCCGCTGCCGCGTCAACATCACGCTGGTGCCCAACCCCAGCCTGCATTCGCCGCACTATGAGATCAAGCGCATCCGCGGCGATCACATGTCGCAGGAAAACAATGCCGGCGTCAGCTACACGCTCTCACAGAATTTTGATGCGCAGGCGCAGGAAGAAGTCACCAGCAGCAACGCGCCCGTCAAGGCGGTTGCCCAGCCTGCCGTGAAGCAGATTGTGCCGTCGACGCCTGCACCGGTTGCAGCACCTGCACCGGCGCCTGTCGTGGTCATGCAGCCGGTCGCTGCTGGCGAAAGCTTTTGGAAGCGACTGCTGAAGCTGTTCGGCATCGGCGCACGCGCCGAAGCGCCGGCCGCCCTGCCCCCTCCCAGCAAGCAGCAGGGTCGCCGCGACGGCGGCCGTAATGACCGCAACAATCGCAACGGACAAGGTCGTGATGGCCAGCGTCGCGACAACAATCGCGGTGGCAATGACCAGCGTCGCGATGGCAATCGTGACGGCAACCGTGACAACAATCGCGGTGGCAACAACGAGCAGCGCCAGAACCAGCCGAACCAGCAGCAGAACGCGCAGCGCCAGCAGAATCAGCAGAAGCGCGATGGCCAGCAGCAGAATCAGCCGCGCCAGCAGAATAATCAGAACAACCCGCAACAGCAGAAGCCCCGCGAAGATCGTCCGCAGCAGCAACAGCCGCGTCGTGAAGATCGTCCGCAGCAGCCGCAACAGCAACCCCAGCAGCTTGCAGAAGGTGCTGAAGGCGCACCGCAACAGGGTGAGCGTACGGGCGAAGAGCGTGCCGACAACAACGGGGGCCGCAGCTTGCGCGGACGCCGCAACCGTCGTGGTCGTGGCCGCGGCGGTGATCGTGGCGAGCGCAATGGCAACAATCCGCAGCAGACCGGCGCCGCAGCGCAGGAGATTGCCGACGAAAATGTTGAAGTAGCTGTCGCCAATAACGCGGCGGCGAATGAGTTCGTGAATGAAGTGGCCGCAGCACCCGCTGCCGGCCTTGAGTTCCGCGAAGTCTCCGCACCTCAGGCTGAAGCATTCTTTGAATCGACACAGGAACTGCCCGCCGCAAGCGATGCGATCGAACAGCCGGCGCCGCAACTTGAAACAACACCGACGCCAACCGTTGAAGTGACCACGGAAGTCGCAGCAATCGAAGCCGTGCCAGAGCCCGTTGCAGACCCCGCACCGGTTGCTGCTCCGGCTCCACGCCTGGAAGAAGCACAGCAGTCACTGTTCCGTCCGGTCGCTCCAGCCGCAGAATACATCCTGCCTGAGATCAAGCCACTGTCTGCACCGGTTGAACCGGCAGCGCCGACCACAGTTGCAGCAGAATCAACCGCAGCCGAAACAACAGAAGAACGCCAACAAAGCTAAGGAATAGCGCATGGACATCACCATCTTTGGTTCCGGCTATGTTGGTCTTGTCACTGCCACCTGTTTCGCCGACGCAGGCAACGATGTTGTCTGCGTCGATGTTGACGCCAAGCGCGTGGAAACCTTGCGCCGCGGCGAGTGTCCGTTCTATGAACCAGGCCTGGCTGAACTGGTAAAACTCAATCACTCCGAAGGCCGCCTGCGTTTCACCACCGACGCCGCCGAAGGCGTGAAGCATGGGCAATTCCAGTTCATCGCTGTCGGCACTCCGCCGGGCGAAGATGGTTCAGCCGATCTGAAGTATGTGCTGCAGGTTGCCAACACGATTGGCCAGCACATGGCCGAGCACCGCGTCGTCATCACCAAGTCGACGGTACCGGTCGGCACCTGCGACAAGGTGCGCGCCGAACTCAAGGCCGCGCTGGCCGCACGCGAATCCGAAGTCGAATTTGATGTGGTATCGAATCCCGAGTTCCTGAAAGAAGGCGCTGCCATTGCGGACTTCACTCGTCCCGACCGCATTGTCATCGGCGTGGACAGCGATCGCGCGGAAAAATTGATGCGCGCGCTGTATGAGCCGTTCAATCACAATCACGATCGCTTGATCTCGATGGACGTTCGCTCGTCCGAGCTGACCAAGTACGCCGCCAACGCGCTACTCGCCACCAAGATCAGCTTCATGAATGAGCTGGCCAACCTGTCGGAAAAAGTAGGCGCAGACATCGAGCAGGTTCGCGTCGGCATAGGTTCTGATCCACGCATCGGCTATCACTTCATCTACGCAGGCTGCGGCTATGGCGGCTCCTGCTTCCCCAAGGATGTGAAAGCACTGGTGCACACGGCCCAGCAGGCCGGCGTCAAGCCCAGCATCCTGAGTGCCGTGGAAGAAGTGAACGAACGCCAGAAGACTGTGCTGTTCTCACGCATCCGCACACACTTCGGCGATAGCCTCAAGGGCAAGACGATTGCCGTATGGGGTTTGTCATTCAAACCCAAGACCGACGACATTCGCGAAGCGACCAGCCGCGTGCTGATGGAAGCACTCTGGGCAGCAGGCGCCGTCGTCAAAGCCTACGACCCGGTCGCGATGCATGAAATCCGCAAGGTTTATGGCGACCGTCCCGATCTCAAGCTGTGCGACAACGCCGAGCAGGCGGTGGATGGCGCCGATGCACTCACCATCGTCACCGAATGGAAGCAGTTCCGTAGTCCGAACTTTGCACGCATCGCCAAGCTGCTCAAGCAGCCGGTGATCTTCGACGGACGCAATCTGTACGATCCGGAGCTGATGCAACGCATGGGCTTCACCTATGTTTCCATCGGCCGGCAACCGATTACACCGGAAGCATGAAAAAGAGCGCCGAAAGGCGCTCTTTTTTGCACTGAATGTAGGAGCGCCTCTTAGGCGCGATAATGTCTGAGTCATCGCGCCTGCGGGCTCATGCGCATCCATGCGCCCGCCCACATACCGTACATCCCTGTACATAAAGAGGCGCTCCTACAAGACATCAAGCTTTTAGCAGCCCGGCAACCACTGCAAAATCATCTTCGGTATCGACACCACGCGGCGGTGGATTCTCGGTCACGCCCATGCGGATGCGCATCCCGTGTGCCAGTGCGCGCAACTGTTCGAGTGCCTCGCAATCTTCCAGGGCCGCAGGCGCCAGCGAGCTGAAGCGGGCCAGTGCATCCACCCGATAGGCATAGAGGCCGATATGGCGGAACACCAGGCCTTCGGGCAACTGTGGATTGTCACGCGTTGCGCCGGTGCGCTTCCACGGAATCGGCGCGCGTGAAAAATACAGCGCGTTCTTCGCCTCATCCATCACCACTTTGACGACGTTGGGATTCAACCAGTCTTCAACAGAGTGAATCGCATGACACAGAGTCGCAATATGCGCGCTGGCATCCGTGCTGAGCAGATCTGCGCACTGGCGGATCAGGGCCGGTGGCATCAGCGGCTCGTCCCCCTGGAGATTCACCACAATCGTCTGCGCGCCCCAGCCTGCTGCACGCGCAATCTCATCGATGCGATCAGTGCCGGAATTATGCGTGGCCGAGGTCATCCGGACATCGGCACCAAAGGCCTTGCAGGCATCCAGCACCTCAACATCATCGGTCGCGATGATGACTTCTTCTGCCCCGCTCCTGCGCGCCGCTTCCCATGCAAACCGCACCAAGGGCTGTCCATTGATTTCACGCAGCACCTTGCGCGGCAGGCGCGTCGAACCCAGTCGCGCAGGGATCACTACTTTAAAATTGCTCGCGCTCACGACTGCAGCTCTTCCTCAGTCAAGGTGCGTGCTTCTTCTTCCAGCATCACCGGAATGCCGTCGCGTACCGGATAAGCCAGGCGCGAGGCCTTGCACCAGAGTTCATTGCGTTCGGCACGCCACACCAACGGCGCCTTGGAAACCGGGCAGACGAGAATATCGAGGAGACGCTTATCCATAAGGCATTACCGCTTGAGGTTATCGACCAATTTTCGCACAAGCGCTGCATTGTCCGCGTGCAATTCCGCGACGACAGGCACAAAGCGCCAGTGTCCCTGTGCAAACGCCGCACATTTCACCGCATCTTTCTCGGTCATCAGCACCGGCCGGCCATCGCCAAAATTGAAATCGGCCGCGGCATAGGCATGGTGGTCCGGAAACGCGTGTGGAATCACCTCGATTCCCTGCCAGCGTAGCTGCGAAAAGAACCGCTCGGGAAATCCAATGCCAGCCACCGCATGTACGGTTTTACCCTTGTAGGCGGCCAAGGACTCGGTTGCCCCATCAAACGCATGCACCTGGCTCATCAGCAAGCGCATATTGGCCTTGGGTTCGGCTTCGCAATGCCAGGTACCGCCATTGACCACGGTCAGCTGTACTTCATTGAGTCGCGATGGCGGCTCGCGCAAAGGGCCCGCAGGCAGCAGTGCGCCGTTACCAAGGCCACGCGTGCCATCGACCACACAGATTTCCAGATCGCGCCACAAGCGGTAGTGCTGCAGGCCATCGTCGGCGACCAGCACGTCCACCCCGGGGTTTTGCGCCAACAGGTATTTCCCGGCGGCGCTTCGATCAGGATCGATCACCAGTGGAACTTTCAAGCGGCGCGCCATCAACAGGGGCTCATCGCCACAATATGCGGGATTGCTTTCGCCATGCACCGGCATCGGGTATTGAGGCGCCTCGGCGCCATAGCCGCGACTGATCACCCCGGGCGTGTAACCCCACTCACGCAGACGCTCGATCAACCAGATGACGAAGGGCGTCTTGCCGGTTCCACCGACGCTGATGTTGCCCACCACGATGACCGGCACGGCCAAGCGCTGCGCCTCTGCACTGAGCCGCACGCGACGGCGACGCGCGATAAAGCCATACAGCCATGAGAACGGCACTAACCAGAAAGGCGGCGGCTGGTCAGAATACCAACGCGATTCGACCAGGTGCTTAAGTGACATCGTCTTCGAACTGCATCCGGTGCAGCGCAGCGTAGATGCCACCCTTCTCCAGCAGCTCCGCATGCTTGCCGGATTCGGCCACGCGGCCGTCCTGCATCACCACAATCCTGTCGGCGCTCTGCACCGTCGACAGGCGATGCGCGATGACGAGCGTGGTGCGGCCCACTACCAGCCGCTCCAGCGCCGCCTGAATGTAGCGCTCGGATTCCGTATCGAGCGCTGACGTGGCTTCGTCAAGAATCAGGATCGGCGCGTCCTTGAGCAAGGCGCGCGCAATCGCAATGCGCTGGCGCTGGCCGCCGGAAAGCATCACGCCGTTCTGGCCGATGACCGTGTCCAGGCCTTGGGGCAGTTTCTCGATGAAGTCCCAGGCATAGGCCGATTTACAGGCCTCGACGATTTTCTCGCGGGAAGGCACTTCAGGCACGCCATAGGCGATATTCTCGGCGATGCTGGCATTGAACAGACGCACCTGCTGGTCGACCAGGGCAATCTGCTGGCGCAGTTGCGTCATCGGGTATTCACGAATGTCGTGGCCATCCAGCAGGAGCGAACCGGAGTCAACGTCATAGAAGCGTGGCAGCAAGGCCAGCAAGGTCGACTTGCCACTGCCGGACTTGCCAACAAACGCAACAGTCTGGCCCGGCTGCACAGTCACCGACACGCCGCGCAGCGCATCACCCAGCTCTTCGCGATAGCGGAAACGCACATCGCGAAACTCGATCTCGCCGCGCGCACGCGTGAGTTGGCGTGTCCCGCTATCCACCTCGACCGGTTCTGCCAGGAGATGGAAAATGTCCTGCCCGGCAACCACGGCGCGCTGCATTCTTTCATTGACGCCGGACAGCGCCTTGATCGGGTTCATCAAGCCGATCATCGCACCAAGGAAAGAGACAAAAGTACCGGCGGTGATGGTGGCCAGCATGGCGGGTTGCGTTGCAAAGAACACGATCGCAGCGACCGCGAACGCCGCGATGAACATGATCAGGGAAGAGCTGCCTGCCGAAGTGGCCGTGACCTTCAGCGCCAGGAAACGATTCTGCTCGTTGATGCGCTTGAACTCGGCGGCTTCATAGGCCTGACCGTTATAAACCTTGACCACCCGCTGTGAGCCTATGCTCTCCTCGGCGGCCTGGGTGACATTCCCCACGGATTCCTGGATGCGATGGCTGATCTTGCGGAAGCGCTTGCTCACATAGCGCACGATCATGGCAATGAACGGGCCGAGGATGAAGCAGAACAGGCTCAGCTTCCAATTGAGATACAGCATCCAACCCAGCAGGCCGACCAGGGTCAGGCCTTCGCGGATGATCGCCGTGAGCGAGC
>Ga0116227_10002215_pt1 | contig 44351 bp, 30 predicted proteins | sample S1TSphgellanicum_FD_89693 | JGI IMG/M metagenome (GOLD analysis project Ga0116227, IMG submission 89693) | Host-associated microbial communities from peat moss isolated from Minnesota, USA - S1T2_Fb - Sphagnum magellanicum MG | ecosystem: Host-associated > Plants > Peat moss > Unclassified...
AAACAACTTCTTTGCTTCTTCTTTTTTGGTCTCTCCTAAGACTAGAAATAGTAAAGGGATCAGAACTTAGTAAAATTTATATTGACAAGAGGAACAACATTACTTACTTACAATGTTGTTGGCCTCTCTGTACTCTTTAGGGACTAAATAGGTAATTGTAGGAGAGGTTCTTGTAAGAGAGCTTGGTTTCTTGGGAGTCCCTAGGGAGGCCCTCTGGAGGCCGTGAACCCAAGGGTGTTCCTGAACCTCGTAAGAACCCAAGAGTTCTAGGAACCTCCATGTCTGTAACAGCTTCTCTTTTTTCTTTCAAATATATAAAAAATAGGAGGATTTCCCTTAGGCATAACACCCTAGGGTTCTTCTCTTGGGAGCCGAACTCTCAAAATACCCACAGAACTAAAAAGAGAGTCAGTTAAATATAGTAAAATGACTAGAAAGTAGATCAGGTGTTAACATGAGGAAACCAATAAATGCCACAAAAGTCATGAAAATGGTAAGATTTTTTTTCTTTCTTTTTTGCATCCAAATCTATTACCTATATTACCTATGTAAGGGCGAGACACACACACACACACACACCAACAACAACAACAAGAGGAGCAACAATTGACGCGTTTTTCAAAACTTTCCCAATCATCCGGCTATCTATCTGCATGTAACTATTTATGCTTGGCAGAGGCAGTTGCCATAGAAAGTTCGAGGAAAGAAAGCATATAAACTAATGTTGTTTTTTATAAAAAAATCCTTGAATCTTCCATCCCATCCCCTTCCCCTCCCAAAGGGAATCATGGCCTTGGTAGGGTTTGGGGCGAGGGGGAGGGGGGGAGACTGCAGGGGAGACAAGTTTGTAGTGGACCACCTTATAATGGGTGAAGAAGTTTAATGGTCTCTTGCTTTGCTTTGCAATGAGCTTTGTTCGATTTTGTTCAGTTTGTCTCCAAAAGTGTAGGTAAAGCCCGTGGGTGAGGGGGTTCACAAAATGTGGGGCCTGGGACGGAGTGGTAACAGTGTCAAGCCCGGCATTTTGGGAATCTGTGGCTGGCACTCATTTTACCCATCCTGAGTCATGCGATGAAGATTCCCATTAGCTGAAGATTCTCATAAACTTAAACATACAATGATCAAGAGGCATAGGAGGGGATAGGTCTTACACCTACTCTTGAAGATTAAGCTGGATCTTACACCTATAATAAGTAGGCATAATTTCCCTCCCATTCTCGAGGAGCAGGTGTAAGATCCCTCCTCTTTTCTTTTCTAGGAGGGGGATATTCATGGATAGAAAGTTCCCTCCAAAGACACTCCGAAATTTCTTATAGATCTTGATGATATTACAAAAAGTTAGATTCTGAATATACTACTACTACAACAGTTGAATGCTTAGGGCCAGTTTCCACACCGTAAAGTGTAGACCACTGCCAAAAAGCAACCTAGAACAGGCCCAGAAGGGTTGGTTCCACTTACAAATATGTGGGTGGGGCGTGGGGAGAGCCTGGTAGGGTGAGGCTCTGTTGTGTTGGTTAGGTGGTAACAGGGTCTTGGTTTTGCTCTCGTCTTGAGGGCCTTACCAGGCGTACAGAAGTGCCCAGGAACCTTATCAAGTGCAAGAAACCTGCTAAAAACATAAGATGCTTGCCTTGCAGCAGAGTTAGGCCCCCTTTTACACTAGGAGTCAGGGCCAATGTTTAACCCAAATCCAGCATTCCTGTTGGTGCAAAAGTTGAAATCAGCCCCAAGGGCTTTACACTAGGAGTCAAGGCTGATATACAAAAGAAAACTTTTTAATCTGCCCCCAAGTTACTAATAAATGCTGAACATTATGGCCTTGTATTGGCCCCGAGGCCGAAAAAAGGATACCATCAAATTTGGGAGGCCAATTTGCAACCCAAAAATGCTCAAAGTTGGCACCAAGTTTTTTGGGCCCTGACTCCTAGTGCAAATCTGACCTTTTTGAAGGTGCCCTCCAACTACACTAGGAAGTTTTCTCCAGTTCTTTTACTAAATTGATAACCGGTTTCAATTGGTCTGGGTTGTGAGTTATCAATCAGCTCTTGGCAGCAAAGACTCACAAAAATTGAAAGCCTAGATATATCAGTTACAAACAAAATGAACTGACAATTGTCCTTTGAAATCAATTAGGCAAGAATTTCTGCAATCTGGGGGGTAGGGGGGAAAGAAGAAAGAGTTAAGAACCACAGGATCTGGTGAAAAATCCACCGACCTACTCCTCTAGCTGTAGCTAGGCAGTAGTCAGGTAGGTACCTCTAGTAAATAGGTAGGCAGTAGTCACGTAGTTACTTCTTGTGTGTAGTGAGCATAGGAAGAAATGCATGTCACTCCCCATTATTCCTCTTCTTGTTGCTTTTAAAATTTAAAAATGCAACATTTGTATGGTCGATTGCTAGTGTGAGTATCAGGGAATTTTTTTCCGATTTTGTGATATTGAAAAAAATTATGGATTTTTTCCCCCCAAAAATCAGAAAATTTAGTTGAATTTACACTAGCAAAAATCCAAAAAAATCCCCATTTTTTCGAAAAATTAACAAACGTTTTTTCAAAAAAATCACTGGTGATAACCTCATGAAATTCTATTAGAAAAACCAGTCATTGTTCTTCTATTGGCGTTGTTGATGCAATGTCACAAAACAGTGTTGGTCTCCTATCTTGGCTTAATCTTCGTATTGAGAATGGTATTGGCCTAGCCCTTGGACACTAGATCAGACCATCCCCAGATTGTGTCTGCAGATACTAGTCCGTCCGACTTTATTTGAGTGACACATCTTTAATGCATGACTTAGGTTGAGGCAGCTTCACGTGAATTACCATGCATGGGCACCCGAGCCCAAAACTTGGCCACCGAAAAATGCCAAGTTTTGGGCTCATGTTTCGAACCCCCACTACCCCCCCCCCTTCACACCTTAACTTCATGGCTTTTGGCACACAACCCAACCCATCAACGGCATTTTGTTTTCCACATGACAAAACTAATGATGCTAAAATTTGGTTGTTGGATGGCAATTGGGATTGTCAAATCTCATAAAAGAACAATTAGGTAATTAATATCATTATTATTTCATTTAATAGGCTAAATTTCTCTTCGATTGCGCCACATGTTAAGGAACATTTCAAACGACAAATAGGGTTCACTCATGTTTCAGTTAGGGCTTGGAATAACTTTTTCTTTTTTTTGTGAGAAAGCTTGGAGGTGAAATTCTGCGATGTTTTGGCAGGTTCATGTGGAATAGCTTTTGGAACGTGCAATAAGCCAAGCTTAAAAGGTATATTTTTTTTACATACCTTTGAGAGCATTATTTTCATTGCATTGCTAATGAATGTGATATTTCTGGAAAGCCTCACAATCCTTACAATTGTTGTTAACTAGGAGAACAGAAAAAGACTTCATGGTGTCATTGCAATTTGTTGACGAAGAACTTAGCATGATCGTCAAGAATGTTAAGATAAACAAGGTTGTTTTTGTAGAGAAATACACACCAAAAGAATGGTTGCACTTAGTGGAGGAATGCCACCAAAGTTGTTGAGAAGGTAGGAAAAAATTTGTATGTGTCACAACCCTAGCCTTGGGTTCACGACTAAGACAAGGGCTTGCGAAGGTGCATGCCAAGAGGGAAGCCCGGGAGTCACATTTTATGCTCCCGGGAATGTGGGAGAGTGTGAGGGAATGAACCTTCACACTCCCAAGTGAGCTCTCACTTTGGGAGTTGGAATCCCAAATTTTTTAAGGGTAATTATAAGGGTCAAAACTCATTGAATTGAAAACTTCTTTATATCATTGGAAAGTTCTTAGAAAGAGGATGTCTAAAATGGTTTTGCATGACCCATTTAGGTATTTAAAACATAAGTTATGACCAAAAGAAGGGCCGGAAGTCAAATTGCCAATTTGACTCACGACCACTAAAAGTTGGGAATCACTCCGATTTCCTTATTTTTAGGTGGTGTGCCACATAATGTTGGAAAGCTCTCAACAAGGGTTACAAATTTTTTTAAAACCTCACCTTAATCAGAGGTTTTCACGTAAAGTTATGGGCCTCCAAAGTAGCGAGAGTCCTAATTTTGGGAATTTCGAGATTCCCACTTGGGAGTCCTAGGACAAAATGACATTTGGGTGTTGGTCCCGTGGCCAGGCACAAAGTATACTATAAGAGGGAAGGTGGTGGCTTCCCTTAAGTCTGGGCTATAGTGAGTTTTGTGAGTCTATGTTTGCTCATGGTTTATCCATGCACCAAAAGTGTTTCGACTATATATTAACCAATTTGTTGTTTAGTTTGTGTAGGTCCGTGTGAATAATTAAATAACTTGTCGCTTGTCCTAATCCCATCCCGGAGCTCCAGCATGCCCCTTTACCCTTGAAATGCTGCAAGCCAAAAAACGCGCCCTAACCATTTTTCCTTCCATTGTCTTCACCTTTGGACTCGCAATTGAATTCGTCAATAAGCTTGGGGGTGCGTTAGTATGTGTATTGTTGAGGCTTCCTCTCCCATCTTCAACTTCCCAATGTGAGCAAACAATGTTTATAACCTAATCAAAATTTCATACACCTTAACCAAAACATGATGAAACATGTTCACCTATAATAAATGTGTTATTCACACACTTTAATCGAAACATTACAAAACATGTTCATAGAGAAGAACCATATAACAATACAATAGGGAAATAAATAAATTGAAACATGTTCCATCCCAACAAACACAAATGGAAGATGAATTCATTGAAACATCAACCAAATTTCAACAATACACATAATACATTGCGTAGATTAAACTTGTAAAACAAAAAAAGAAACATAAGCCAAATAAATTTCGAGACCAAGACATGAAAACTTAAAACACATGAATTTGCTCCATGAAATATATGGATGAAAATAAGAATGACTGATTTAGTTGGACATTGTTGAAAGATATGTACTAAAACTTACAATTAAGGAAACATGGGCACTAAAACTTGCGGCAAACTAATTTATGAAACTTGTTGATTAAATTATTGCACGCTGGTCATTAAATCAACATTGAAACATAAAATGAATTGAAATGCACTAGACCTTACCCCGAAATTTACAAACTATGTCCATTGACCCAAAGACCTACATGCCGTGAGCCTTTGTTTCAAAACCTACAAACTATGTGATTTGAGCATGAAACCTAATAGAAGCCATCAACTTTGTCGATGAAACATAATTTTTAATTAATTTGAATGCTTGTAAAGGACCATGAATCTAGAAACATGCACATGAAAGTAAAATGTGATGCACATTTACTAACATGGTACCATACCATGTATAGCAAGTGATAACAATGATAATAAAAAGACCAAAACTTCAGAAAACTTTATATATTTGCCCCAAATAGTAATGTAGAGTTTCTATGTTTCCTAGTAGAGAGGTATGGGCCGAAACCTTAAGGTAACATAAATGAGAAATGCATGGAATAGTGATCCATTCTATAGTGGATAATGATAGTTAAAGCTATGGCTCATCAATCAAACTCAACTCAACTCAAGCATCAACCTTAAACTATGCATCAATTGTAGCTAGTTTTGTTGTACTTGTTATGGATTCTTTCAAAGCTACTAGTTTGAAAGCAATATTTGAAATAGGAGTCATGAGAATAACTTTTATTTCTTGTTGTTATGAGTGGTCTGCAACCTATTACTAAGATAAAATGGAGAGTCAGAGCTATTAATCAACTTTCCTTTGGATGGTATGCCAACTAATGGAACTTTAGCATTTCGTTGTTTTTGGTATGTTGTTATTACCAGATGGTTGTCGCTAATGTTTTGAACATGTAAAAGGTGAATAACGAACACAATACCTATTAGCCAACAAGTGTGTGCACCATTCTGCCTCTGGGAAACCACATTCATTAAGAATAAATTGGTTGATAATCCAACCATGGTTGTCCAACAATGTCCAAGAATGCCTAATGCTAGCATCCCTCATTCATTCCTCGGTTGCATGCGATAAGGGCTTTGATGGACTTTAAAGTGGTGTGTAAATTTTTTTTGAGTCCAAATCTATTTTTTCTTCTTCCTCCAACGATGATGCAATCTGTTTAATCATCTCCCAAATGAAATTTCTTATGTGATTCAACTCCCTTTGCATCATTCCCTTGCCACTTGACAATGCCATTTAAAGCTTTTACACAAATTCAAAATTTCTACTCTTGTGCAAAAGTTGAAAACTAAAATAATTAGGCTCCCATGGCTAATGGAAATTATTCATTAATTTCATCCAACACTCTCACACACATAAAACTTCGACCCAAGAACTTTAAACCTAGGAACTTGAAACAAAGGAACTCAAGAACTCCAAACCTAAAAATTTGAAACTAAGGAACTTCAAGAGAACCCAAGAGCTCGAAACAAAAGAACATAAAAACTTGAAACCAAAGAACCCAAGAATTTGAAACCAAGATACCCATGACCTCGAAACAAAGAAACTCAAAACCCAAAAAACGAAACCTAAGAAATTAAACTTTGGAATGTGAAAACATAAACACAGGAAATATGAAAGATGAAATTTAAGATTTGGATTTGAAATGAGATTGGAACCCCTAAACTCAAAACTCAAAATAAGTAACATAGACCTTGTATATTGATTCAAAGCTCGAAACTACGATTGAAGCCTTAGAACTACACTTCAAAACTAAATGTAAAATTTGAAATTGAATACAAAACCCAAGAACAAAAACCTTGTTGAACCACCGAAATGTGACTGCAAAACCTAGGGCATGTTAAAACATGGATAGGGTAAGTAAACTTTAAAATCGAAACACAAAACCTGAGGGGAACACAAATTCAGAATATAGTGATAAGTTAAGCAACACCATTTGTATTCAATCTCCTTTTTGACTTGAGCTGGTCAACTCCATTTCCTCGACTGAAGAAGTTTTGAATTCATTTCAACCCCATCCCATGTCCATCATTAATTCCTTGGAATTTCACTAGTTGTATGGGGTGCACAAGCTTGAATATGAATTCAGCCATTGATGTTTGTTTCTACCAAATTCATTATAGGCATGGCATTAACATTTGATGTGTCGGAAGGCTCACCTAGACAACTTATATAATCAAGGGAAAGAGGCCATGCTCTAATAAGTGGTGATTTTGGCCCACTATTAGAACTAGTGTACAATCTCGAAAACATATTGGAATCAAACACAAGATAAAATGGTTAGGTTATTGATGGGTTCTTAAATAAATTGAAATATTGAAATATAGATGATGACATTTGGACATGAGGAATGGAAATTGACCCAATCTAGAGGACTTCCAAACAACATATATATCTATATATATATGAAAATTTTTAAAAGCATAAGAAAAAAAAAACACAAGTCTAGAGTTTAAAAAATAATTATTCAACATTGGACAAATAATTTAATGTCAAATTTTATTTCAAGAGATGAACTTCACAAAAAAATAAGGTGAAGGCTTATAGAAGTTTATTTCTGAATCCTTTTAATGACATTATTTCTATGGTCCATTTGCTTAAGGTTGATTGATGCATCGAAATTCAATATTGGAAAACTACCACCAACAACTTGAATCACAAATCATGGCCTCCATCAAATCTATGTGCCACATCTTGCTTGATTGTATTTCTTCAAAGCTAAAATGACTATTCCAATAAATTTGTAAAAATCCATTTACAATTAAGTTAATGCATGTTTCATAATGCTAATATCTAAAAAGTTATTTTCTATTGGCATAAACAATTTGCAAAATCGCAAGGCATTTTGAGATATCAAGAAACATGAAAACTTGGAATGGGGAGAGTTAGGAAATAGTTGAGTCGCCATTTTAACTTTCAAGAATAACATTGAACAACATTTCAAAACTTAAAATAGGTTATGGGAGTCATTAGTTTAAATGGTGCATCTTATGCGATGCACTGTACACATTTCCTAGTACTACCAAGTTTCAACTTCCTACACAAGCAAACATAAATCTTGCACATTGGTCCTCAAGACTGCAAAATCTAGATTATAAAATCTTTAACAATCATGGGCAATAATGAATTGGATTTTGGCAATTTCTACATGTGTGATTGAACTACATGTTGGTGAACAAAATGCACTTGGTGGATCAACAATCTAGCGATTGAAACAATTGAATAGTTACAATCTAGTGACCAAAGGTTATAGTAAAGCCACCAAGTGATGATTAAACCTTGAACCCTAATTGCAATGTAGTGATGGAAAGGATTTTTGAATTGCCCTAATGGATGTTTGATTGGCAATGAAATGTGGTGGTTTGGATGTAATATGTTAGTAGCAACATTTCATTTGATACTAGATGTGGCAAAATCCACATATGATTCATTTCCTTTTTGGCTGATTGTTGCAACTTGATGAAGGGCGAAATTTTTCCTTAGTTCATTAGGAAAAAAACATTAATTGTGAAGTGCAACATGAGGTGAAGAGATCACAAGGCAAGAAGATTATGAAGTTCATGGCACCAATGTGGGAACTAATGAAACCACAGATATGTACATGAAAACCTTTGCATGCTAAAAAACTTTCATAAGGAATGCATCACAAATTTACAATATCATGAAATTTTAATAGAATCTGTGTGAAAATCATAAAAAATGTGTTTGTACAAAATTCATGGGTTTCAAAATGCAGAAATGACACAAATAAATACATATTATTTTAATATAAATAATATGTCTTTTTTACTTGTGATGTTTTTATGTGAAGTATGTATGATTTACATTTTAGCAAAATCCATGCAATTATCATGATGTAATTTTGGATAAAACTATGTGGATTTTGTGTATTAAATGTGAACATTTACGTATGTCATTCAAAAAAAATGTCTCATTTGTTTGACCATTTAAGATATTGAGTATGTACAAACATCATTCATATTAGCCATAACATGGAATTCGTGCAATTTTATATGAATTTATGAAAACTAGATTTCACACAAAATTTGTTCAAACCTATACATGAAGCTTGGTAAGTTTGTAATGTATAAGGAAGTTGTAATCAAGAAGTTTGCATAGGGAACTTCTAAGGGCGTATCAAACATTGAGTTAAAGCCCTTTTCGGGGGGTGCTATGAAACATTGTTTCTTATTTTTAAATTTATGAAATTTGAAGATTGGGTGATAGCCTACCATTGCCTTAACACCCATGTAACACCTACTGCCATGTTAGTTGACACCTAGATTTTAGTCTCATGTAACACCATTGGCTTTCGGAATTGGTGATAAAACTAAAATTTTTAAACATGGACTTATTAGGCATTTAACACATTGTGTGATTGGGGCTTTAGACTAGTAGGTTTAAACAATGTTGTGTGAGTATAATTTTTATTTAGATATACTCTCTGGGTAGGAAAACTTGGTATATTATTTATCATAACTTATATTCTAAAAATCACATGTTATATATATGTGAAATATGTAAATTTGAAAAAATATATTTGATTCATGTCATTGGATATATGCACTTGACATATTTATATTCGAGAAAAAATATGTGCTAAAGCAAGCCTACAAATGGTTATTTTTTGCATTCACACATGAGAAGAAAAGAAATGAGATTGCACACTTGGGGGACCACAAGTGGATTATTCACATATGTGAAAAAACAAAATGGTTGGTAAACAGACAAAGAAAAAAACTCAAAGCAAAAAAAATAAAATTCCCTGATTAAAAAAAATCCATGTTAAATCTTTATTTTGGAGTTTGAACTAGACTAGGTTTTTATCAAAAACCTGATCCGATTTTGCTTAAAATCACAAGTTGGAATTGGACCATGAGTTTGATTCCAGTTTTAAAACCTTCTAAAATCGGAGGTCAATTCAACCCTGGTTCCAAAACTTCAATGAAACCTCTTGGTTTTGATTCTACCCAATTTCCAAAAGTGAACTCATGTTTGGGTAGTTTTTTAGATACCTGGATTCAAAATTGCTGATTCATACCCGACAATCCAGTTATTTGACCAACATTGGTTTGTACCTTGCCAATGCTTCTTCCAAGTCTTGTAAATATGCACTCAACACATTCTTGTAGATTTTGTAAATATGCAGTCAACACATGCAACATATGGAGATTTGGACATTGATATTCTTTCATTAGGCACCTATGCTAATTGATGAGGCAATTGTGTAACCATAATCACTACTAGCTGGACTTGAAAAACATTTCATTGCTACATATATCATCAATTGAAAACTATTGCATTACCACATATTGTACAAAAATCTAGACATGTTTGCCAATTCACCTATGTGGATGCATAATGGATTGCCAATTTTTTACATGAGAGAAATCAATGTAGCCCATTTACTACACATCCCAATTTTCTATGTGGCCATTTTATGCTACCCAATTTTGTTCTTAGGTGCTAGGATCCTAATTCAAAATAATGCAAGGTGCCAACTTCACTTATGAAAAAACCACATTGGTTGTCAATAGTGCCTCCTCCACCTAACATATGTGTAGCCAACTTGTAGACACTAGGAAATTTAAAAAAAAACCCTGCAACGCTAGGCATGATGCATGTCATGAACTTAGGAAGAAAAAAGTTTCTTTTTTGGGAGGTTGCATGTTTACCAATGTCATTGAAAATAGCTCTTGGATGTCAAAGCACATGTATGCCTACTCCAAGTTATGTAGATGAATTCTAATGGGAAAGATAAACATTACATTTTCCCATTTTGATAATTCACAAAATTTCAAGCTTGCATGTTGTTACCAACTATTCAAAAATGCCCAACAGAAATGAAATGGGTAGAACTTTGGGTTGGACCCACAACTTAAATCAACAATAAGCCCCACATGGAACTTCATAAGTTTTCTAAAAATAATTCTCATCTTAATTATGGAACTAAAAACATAGGTAATTTAAGAGCACATAAATTGTAGATATCCGAATAAAATGATTTTGTTAATATGAGTTGATAAAGCTTATGTTTTCTACTTGTTGTATAGGGGACATTCTCCCAATAACACCCTTGTTGATTTCACAATTTCATTCCTCTAGGTGACAATACATACACCAATTGCAACCCTAGATCTAACATGCGTCTCCTAGTAATTTAAGATCAAAACTTCACTAAACAAAACTTGCGTTACACATTACTATGCTATTATTGACGATCAATTGATTGATGAAAAAAATGAATTAATTTTGTGAAATTAAATTTCATTCAAATGAAAATATTTAGTGATATTAAAATTATTCCCAGAAATTGTAAAAACTAGGAAAAAATTCTTGGGTTTCCTTGACATTGAGGACTACAATCAAAATACATGATGAAATTGTGCCAAAGGAAAATAATAGATGAGGAAATTCAAATTTCCTCTTCAACCTAGGATGATTTGAGTTTTCTTTTATGTTTCCTATGTTTGTGTTTTGCTTCCATTTATTTTTTTCCCTAAGTGCTTACTTATGTTATGAAATATTTAAAGATTAATTAAGGAGCAACATAGAGCTTACTTAGGAAACTACCTAAGGATATAAGGGAACTACATAAGGCTATTTAGGGGATTATCTAGGATATAAAATATTTAAATGTTATTGAGGGGGTTACATGTGGGTTATGTAGGCTAAATGGGGATTATTTTAGATCCTTAAGTAATCTTTATGTAACTCTCTATGTAGGCTTTTAATAACTCTTATCTTGGATAGCCCATAATCTAAGTAGTCTTTTAGGTTATTTAGGTAATCCCCTTAAATAACCCTTAGGTATCCCTTAATTTAAGAAATATTTTTATAACTCCCTAAATAAGTTTTATGTAATTTCTTAAGTAACCCCTAGATATCCCCTAATTTACATAGGCCCCTTGATAGGTCCTAAATAGACCTTTAGGTAAATCTTATATAGGCCCCCCTTTCATCATCCCTATCCTATATAGATAGGTGGGTAAAAAGATAGGTAGGTAAGTATCCCATGAGTAGGTAAGTATAGATAGATAGCTCATGGGCAAGTAGATTTGTAAATAACCTATGAGTAAGTAAGTAGGTATTCAATAAGTAGGTAGGTGGGTAACCCATAGGTAGGTAGGGAGTTGGGTAGATTTTAATTTAATTAGCCTTTACCTAGGTAGTCTCCTAATCCATGTGACTATAATCTAGATAGGCTGTAGTTTAGTTAAAAAATAATTTGTGCTGATGACTTTTGAGAGTTCATGCTCAGATTTGAGAAATAATCCTCATTTTGATGGACTTCATGAATAGTTTAAAACGGAAAGTGAATGAGTACAAGGAGGACCGGAGTAAGGCCCAAAGTAAGGATCACTTTAAAGACAACTTTATTGTATGCACCTTGAATTGAATTTAGATTTAATTGAAGTAAATTTGATTTGATTTGAATTGAATTCTAATTAAATTAAATTAAGTTCAATAATTGGATTAAGATTTAATTGAATTGAATTCAAATTATTGAAAAAAATTGGGATGCAAGTTGATGAAAAAGATATTGAAATCTATTTGTGAACACGGTGTTGGGAAAAAAAATTAAAAAAAAACACATATTTGAAAAAACACCTTTCCATGTCTCTTTACATGAAAATAAACTAAACAAATTTCAGGCAAAAAATTGATAAGACAAAATACTACGAGATCTTATAATTGTCCTACGCAAACCAACTCCAATAAATCATCATCATCATTAAAATTAAACATAATTCAACTAAACAAAGGCCGAAACTGTTTACCGATCAAGTAAGAGTTTGGGCCATGACACTTTTATAATTGGGCCACTACACTTCATAAATAGTTGCCGTCCAATTGGTGAAGTTGATAAAAATGTCATATAGTTGAAAGCCAACTTGATGTCCTCCTCCACGAATGGTATAATCTGACGTTAGTACAGGAACCCCTTGTGAACCAAAGTCAAACAAGGACAAAAGCTTGTTGTTTGGAACACTCAAACTCACTTTCATTCTTATTTTTCTTTATCTTCCTTCAGAAGCCCACTCTTTTCCAAACTAACCCAATTGCAACGAACCCAATTGCGAACCATTGATATTCTGAAATCACAGATCTCTACAACTCTATTTGTGGCCTACTAGGGTTGTTGTATCTGAAACCAATGGAGCAACTATGACTTGGAAGCCAATATCTCAAGATGTAACAAAATTTTATATTCCAATCAATCAACTGTCAAACCAGCAAGTGACGGGTAAGAAGGTTGGTTGACTATGATAAATTGATGCGAAAAATTTGTACAATCTCTGGTTTGTTGGGAGAGAAGAAGACAAAAGGACAATATTGTAATAAGGTAACAAAAAGTCTGTAAGATTGTTGAAAGCACTGGCCATCAGTTTCTCCATGGCCCAGAGACAAGTCAAAAGGACTTCAAAACATTGCAAAAAAAGATTCACTCTGATTTTCAACACGGATTCCTTGAGTTTCAAAGAGAAGTCAAAGACCCAACATCATAACATAAGGTTGTCTGTGATTTTTTCAACACGGTAGTGCTGAAAATACAAAAGAGAATTGAAAAAAACAAACAATGACCATTTTCTTCAACAATTTTTCAGGTACATCCATGCGAATACCATACCCAGATTATCATTACTTTGTGCTCAAATTTCCCCATAGTTGAGAGAGAAGTCATAAGACAAACAACTTAAAATAGGATGGATGATTCTCTTTGATCTTCAACATGGAGTGCTCCGGAAATATGTAGAGATTCAACCAACAAACAATGAGTATTTTGTGTGCAATACTATTGTAACCCAAACTATCCATTACTTGGTGTTGAATCTCATCACAAACAACATGAGGAGTATAAAAATTTGCATGGGCTTGTTTTGTCACATAACTTAGCTTTCTCAGATGGTTGTTGGCCTTGTGAAATACACGTCTCTGCGCCACTGTATGTCACTTTGGTTCCTGAAGTGGGTATTCAATGGAAGAAGAGAAGAATTGCTGCTGTTGCTGCAACAGCATCAGACAGTTTGTATAATGTCCTCTCAAGTGAAGTTTGAGTGCTGCACCTATATTCATTCAGAAATCATTAGTCTCCTACATCATGTTAACATGAGAATTTTGTGCTGCAAGTGTAAAAATAGTACATGATTGCACCCAAGTAAACAAGGACAAGTTTAACATCTTTAAAAAAAAGGCACATCTTTTCGCTGAGGTGTTCTATGCCAGAGGTATTAGCCCAGGCCAAAAATGGTGACGGAGAGAAATTTCATGCAGCCAATGGAAAGGCCCAAGCATGCAATCCGGGTGCCTTACTTTTTTTTTCTTTTAATCTTTTTTTCAGGGGGAAGGATTTTTTTTTCATTTTTCCCTGGTTCCCAATGTGTTCCCCAACATTGTTCTCCATAGTACCTCACTTTTATCCCATATGCTTTGGCAAATGTTGTCCTCCTTTCACCTATATAGTTGGGCCAAAGTGGAGAAACCATGTACTTCATAGTAGAGCCTTCTATTTTGGACTGCTTAGAAAGTTTTGTTTTTATGGAGAGATGGGTTAATCAAATTGGTTTGTTGCGAAAAACAAAAATTGAACTTGGGAGGCACCTCATCTAATTCAGGGTACTTATTCCGTTTCATATTAATTAGTTAGGGGTGCCTAACAAGTTCAACTTTTTTTTTTCCAATGAGCCAATTTGACGGGCCAATTGCAAAAAAAGTTAAAACTATCAAGGCTTCCTAAAATAGAAGATTCTATAGTAAGAGATAGTGATTCTCCCTTTGGCCCACCTATATAGGTGAGAAGTGGAGGACTTTGGGCAAAACATATGGGATTAAAGCGAGGTGCTATTGGGAACACCCTTGGGGAACACATAGGGAACTTAGTGGGAACCCTTTGAGAACTTGAAGGGAACATGTTAGGAACAAAGGAAAAATGAAAAAAAAAATGTCCCCTTCCCCGCCCCCACCCAAAACTTAAAAGAAAACAAATCAAGGCATGCTGAGCCTTCCATTGGATGCATGAAATTTTTTATTTTCAAAACTGTTCGTCACCATTTTTGGCCTGGGCTAATACCACCATCATGAACTGAGGGTACTTATTTATTTAGGAGAGGTGAATGATAATGGCACTACCATTCATTTTGTAAGCTTTTCAAGCCCACAAAAGGACAAAAACAGAATATGCAGCAGCAAAGATAATTTTGCAGAACTGAGGCTAAAGTGATTGTGGGACGGGTGGCTATAAGAAACAACAACAGAGAGTACAAGCAGTTCAGAAATCATCTCTCCAAATGGTAGAACGAGGACACCGCCTAAAACCGGTTGGTGCAGATAAACCAATTTCCTGAGCTAAACCGGCACATTTTGACTTTTTAACAATAAATTTTACTGTCTGGAGTCACATACTGAGCACCGGTGGAGATGCTCTAGGGTGAACAAGTCGCTCAATGCATAACGGCTCTGCCCTTCAAATGACATCATCCATAAGGATGATAAATAGGTATTCAACACACTAAATTGGAAACACATGGTGGTTAGCATGGTAAGGCCCAAGTGGATCCTTCAGTCATGCTGGAAACATGTGAACCAAGGCAATACTGGAATAAGGGCCCATGCAAGGTGGAGCTGATTCTGGTAATGCCTGTGGCCTTACTCAATCAAAAGCACGAGGACTCACCAAAATTGCACTTGGTCCCTGTATTTGTCATCGATCCACTCCACCCATCACCTCCACATGTCAAACATTATTACACTCTGAATACCTACTAAGACACAGCAGCATACACATCTGATTTGTAGAAAATGGGTGGGATGCCAGGCAGCAATACTCAGACAAGAACTCCCTGGTGGAATGGATAAACATAGTACATGTGGAGTGCCCTGCATCCGCAGAGTGAGTGAGAGAGATGGAGGATTTGACAATCTTGGGTGTGCAACAAAATTCCACCCGTGCATCGTTTCCTTTCTTTTTGCTCCAGGTTGATATCAGAATTTGCGAATCATCAAGATCTGCCACCATGCCTTCAAGAAGAGCCATCTAATGCTGAAGAAGATGCATGATGCAAATGCTCAGAGAGTTTGTTCTACAACTCAAGGAATAACTTATCCCAATCAAATCCAGGCACGAGAGATGAGAAGGTTTATTAGATCTGCATTTTCTGCCTCACTTGCTATTCTAAGGCTAGACTCTTCCTGTTGCTTTTGGGATACCAGTCCTCCAAGCACCAATGTTAAGTTATGTGGTTTAAAAGATCCAACCTTGAAAATCCTGGCAACATTGAAACTTCAATTTAAAAAGATGCTAGTTTCTTGATCTCAAATATTTGCAATGAGATCATGATCTCTTGTTTGCAATCTAGGATGAAGCACTTACATCAATTGTTGACTTATGTTCCCATATGCATCCACCTGATCCCATTGAATCTATGTAAAATTGACAAAAAGTTTTGCATCGACACAGCATCATACTTGAGCAATGCATACAGAAGGATCCAAAAAGCCCTGGGGGGAGGGCAATGTCTTATCACAGTATCTTGGGAGAATCAAGTTCCACTCAAACAGTTTGCCAAAGCACTTTCTATAAGTGATGAAAACAGGCGCTGATTGGAGCAGAAAGCCATAGGTGCATATCTTAATACCTCACTGCACATCTTGATATACTTCCCTTGGACTGGTTAAACAAACTCTTGGAAATATTGGAGGTACCTGCAAGAAGATAGCCATGAAGTAGAGTAGTAAGAGGCCTGTTGCCATACATGCAAGGAGGGATACCTGCTGCAAAGGCAAGGATTGCAATCTTCATTGCAAGACATCACCAGTCACAACCTAGCTCAACAAGACCAATGTGTGAAGTCTATCTCCCCTTGTTTCCTCCTCTAAATTTCTGATTCACTCTTTCCAGGAGCTGGACTCATTGCATACTTGGAACTCTTCCCTTTTGTTTGTATTAAATCATGCAAGAAACAGTGCAGAAGTGGTCCCAAGTTTCCTTGTGGCAACAAAGGTGATGTGCATTGCACAATGCACAACAGGGAGTTTAAAGACGTTTAGTGAAGAAAGTTTATGTGGAAGGGTGGGCCTTAGGAAATGAAGTGCATCTTTGCAACTTTGCCTACTGTCTAGTGACAAAAAGCAGTTTAGTGCAATTCAAGGATACAGTTGGGGTGATCCCAACAGTTGGTTCATCTCTTTCAAGGTTTGGAAGGAAAACCTATATGCAGATCAGATTGTGTCAAATTCAACACAGAGAAATAGGCTAGCAGGCGTGCTGGAGAAGGTCTTCACAATCATCGAGGAAGATATTCAGAGAAATCTGCAGATTTCACAGGAAGCTTTGAGGTGAAGGCAGCCAATCTTGTGTGAAGTGTGGAGACCAATGTTCTGTGAAGACCCATCTCATGTGAAGTATTGAATGGCAGCATTGTGTTATGCAAGATGAAATCCAGAGAAGCAGCCAGGAGCACTGATGATCCAACACTTCACGTGATGGAGTGGTAGAAGGTCTTCACAATCATCAAGGAAGAAATTCAGAGATGCCCCCAGATTTCACAGGAAGCTTTGAGGTGAAGGCAGCCAATCTTGTGTGAAGTGGGAGACCAATCTTCTTTGAAGACCCATCTTGTGCAAAGTGTTGGATGGCAGTGGAAATTGTGTTCTGTGAGAGGAAATCCAGAGAAGCAGCCAGGAGCACTGATGATCATTCTTCCATTCTTATTATGTTCATCAGAGTAAGCCATTGATTCAAAGCCCTGGATCTTCTTTCCTCTTTCTTATTTGCATTTGATGCAGACCTTGGAGCAAGATCAGAACTAAACAAGGAGGAAGCTCAAATCATTTGAGAAATAGGAGAAACAAATAGCAGCAGAAGAACCTGCCATCAAGTGGCATGATGTCACACCGTGTGAGATTTCTGCTTCTGTTGATGATGATGAATGGCTGGCTAGAAATGACAGCAAAAGGGCAGGAGCAACAAATGCCACTTTCCAATGGAAATTTTGAACTTGCAGAAGACAGCAGTGAGCCTGATGTGATGATTAACGATGATAGTGACTTCCCTGTCAACTACACAACTTCACTGAACCCAACAGGAATTGCCGACTGGAGGGTGATACAAAATGGAGTACAACTCCTTACCAACAATGTCTATTTGCCTGCACCTTCAGATCCCCTTAGTCTTTGTTGCCTGCATTTGAACATGCCTGGGTATGACAACACGTCTCAAGGAGCAATTCAAACAATTCTGAATTTCATACCTGCTTTGGATGTGTTGTACAATGTGACCTTTGATATGGCCAGGGATCCTGATGCCGATTTCAATGAAGCAAACATCTCAATGCAACACTCGGTGTATATGAATGGGCAGCTTGTAGACCAAGGTATTCATGTTCCAATCTTCAACATCACTGATACACCATCCTACATAAGTTGGTCTACTGAAATGTTTACCATTGTAGGGTTGAGTGTTCTAACTACTTTGGAATTTGAGAGCTTGTCCATCAATTATGGCTGCCTCATTGACAATGTCAAGATCTTCCAAATCAACTAGTTGATCATCTGTGCACAAATTAGCCACACCCAGCTCCCACAAAAATCTTAAATGTAATGAACAACACATGACAATGGCATGCGATGCTCTTAGCTTGTGAATTTGTCTTATTAATCAATAGACAATGGCATCAAATGCTCTTAGCTTGTGAATTTGTCTTATGAATCAGCACATGATGGCATCAAAATGCTCTTAGCATGTGAATTTGCCTTATGAATTGTTGTTGTTCTATGGAGCATATTTTTCTCCTTCCTTCAAATCATCTCAAACATCAATCAAAGCATGACATGTATGCTCTAGAGGGTACAATTTAAGAAACTGAGTTTTTGTGAGAATATTTGAATAAAATTGAGTACATGTGTTATATAATATTCCAACATTGCTACTACGCTCATGGCTCATAGTATACCAGCCTAGAAGGTTTGAATCCTCAACTCTCAAGAGCTAGTCTATAGCCAAGAGAATGGGAGCTGTACCAACAAACTCTTAACAATCTAGCATGTTGATAACACTTTCATTGTCAATCCAACAACAATGCAATGTTCTTGAGACCTCTCCTAATTGAAACTTTGTCACGTGACCAAAGATACACAACCATGCTTTACTCATCGATTCATGATTCTCCCTTAGCTTATGATAGCTTATGACAAACCTTACTTGACGAGAAAATGGACAAAACTGAACCTTGTTTGGAGTGAACTTAGAACTTCGATTTTGTTCCGATTTGTCAATTTGCGATGAATGGATAGTTGCTCTTTCAGATCTTTGATGGCCCCCAACATTGGCATATATTTGTCATTAAGTAGAGTTAGAATTCAATGATGTATAAGGACAAGCCTATCCTCTAGGGTTAAGTTAAAAACTTCAACCCACCTATCATCCTACAACCTACTTATCTACCTACTAATTATTTAACATTCTTATTTACTTGCATAAATTTAATGTACTTGACAAGATGGAAAAAAAAAAAACTTGATAAAAATTGTTATTGTATGAAGGTGTGGTCTTTTGGTATAAATTTGGTTTATATTTGTGAAGGTGAAAGGTTCAATTCTTAATACTTGCAACTTATGTGTTTGATTAAAGGGCTAAATGAGGTAGGTTAGGCTAAACTACCACATACCTAATTGCCTTTTTACAACCTATGATCTACCTATTGATCTACCTACCATATTTTAATATTACTTTTTGAAAAGAAATTTAAAAATGATTTTATTTGCGTAAAAAATTGATAATCAAAATGATCAATCCACTAGTCAAAATTACCACCATAGTTTGTTAGCCAAAATGATCACCCCTTTTGTTAGTCAAATGGCCAGTCAAATGGTCCATTATTGTATCTAAAAAAAAATCACCCTAGTCATAATGCACATGTTCAAATTGACTTGTCCAAAGTGACAATTTGGGTTTTATGACACTTATTCATTTTGAGTAGTTTTTGGTTAGTTAAATTAATAAATTAAACTAAGAATTTTAATAATGTAGGCTAGGCTTAGGCCACATGGCACCTAGGCCCTAATAGCCTATGTTACACCTAAGGTAGGCTTAGACCTAGATCAACTAGCAATGTTTTTTTTTGATGAATTATAATTAGATTTCTACTTTAAAAGAAGTGTAACTACTAGAAAAAAACAAAAAAACAAAAAGGGCGGCAAATCATTTAAATTCATCAAAATAATCCATTACTAGATGAAATGTGCCAAAAAATACCATGACATTGATATTGATTTGCTAGTTGCTAAAAAGTAATGGGGACATTGATCAATCTTGCCAAGAAGCCATAATTTCATTGTCCAAAGAGACCAATTGTGAAAATGTCAAAAACAATTTTGTTGGGGTGTTTCACACAATGGTTGTAGGAACTTGCTAAAGTGAGCTTTTTTTTAAAAATTGCTTTCACCAAAATTTCTTTCCTTCGAATGATGTAATGTCACCAAAGAGTTGCGGAGCTTCATTTGTTTTCACACAACCTTAAACCTTAAACCATAAAGCCTTTTTACACTAACAAATTGTGTCATGTTCCTTGTCTTTTTTTGATTGAAATTGAAGTCAAAATGGATTTTGAACAGATTTGGATTTAATAAAAAATAAAATAAAATTTATGATAGGTAGTAAATTGCTAGTATATCAACCATTTTCAAATGACTAGAATACGTCATGTTTATTTTGGTTGACTTGTTAATTTATGTGGTTGTAAAATATTTTTAAAATAAAAAATGATTGAAATAAAAGTGATGTGAAAATTTTCAATGGGTCATTGTAATGCCTATAATTTTTAATACTATTTTCATTCTATAAATTGCAAAGACGAATTGTTGTGTATGGGTTTTTTTTGGGTAGGACTATTGATAGTTAGTTGAACCCATTACACATTGTCAACATTATGTGTATATATATCATTTTTTCTTCCCATGTCACCATTATTAACTTTAGTCACAATCATAAGATGCCAAGAGTGAGATTTGAACTTTCACTTACATGGCCATATATGGCAAGTCTTTAATCATTTGACTACTACTTTTCACGGTGACAAATTTTATAACCACATAAATAAAATCACATGTATTTTTGAATTTTGAACATTGAAATGTTATAATGTAATTATTTAAGTTCATAATGAAGTTAATTTCATATGTAGCTAGGTAGTAAGAGTGTTTGATTATTAAGTAGGTAGGTAGGAAAGTAGGTAGTACCTACTTATAATTCACCTAAACTACCTACCTATAATTTAATGTAAAACATTTATTATAGTTTTAGTATTTGATTGAAACATTCAAATATAATGTTTTGAACCTTGATTGGAGTTATAAATTCAAATAAATTCATTTAAATCACATATAATTTATGATTTTTTCTAATTACACTTGATTTGTTTAAATAATATGGTTTTGTCAAATGTCATAATTTTATTTGGGCCATAAATGCAATACAACATACTTTTATTTGATCAATTAATATTTAAATGGAATTAATTCTACATGTGAAAATTTGTGATCACTTTCACATACATATAATTTTGAAATTAATTAAATATTATTTATAACCAGTGGTTTTATTTCAAATGTAAAGACATGACAATAATTATTTTTGTGTGTAAATGTTTCCAATGTGATATCTTTAATTATAATATTAGGTATGTATTTTCATTATGAAATTAGTTTAATTTCATATGTGGAGTACACAATTATAAGTTGATTATATAATTTCATGTTTTTAAATTCATAATTACATTTAATTAAAAAGTAAAGGAATTATATGCATTATGCCACATAAGACAACAAAAGTAGCATGTTTTAATCACAATAATCATACATGATGACAAGTCATCATTTTTGTCATATCTTAGTACCTAAATTTAGTCATGATGCTAGCCATGATTTCCACATTTCACATGTGATTTCCACATGTCCATTTGTTGCTTGTAATGTCCATTCTAATGAAAACAAAAATTGAACCTAATTAAAATAAACATTATTGCTTTTTGAGTTAATCAAAAGAGACCAAATTAATCTTGTTAGTCAAGTAACAATGACTTTATAAGAATCTTAGTCTCAATTTAATAATGCAAATGACATGTCTTTTTTGTAGTGTTATTAGTTCCTTCCTTCAAACAATGCAATATTGCTAAGAGCTTGGAGTTTTATTCATACTCACCAATGTTTAGGTCTTCAATATAATGGATAATTTGATGTGCAATGTGAGAACATTGATCAAGAGTTTAGTTTAACAACAAAATCTTTTTTTCTTTGGACTTGGCATTGAAGTTTGTCTCAAGCCTCTTGCTAGTGAAGGGGAGTACTTGTGTTAAACTCAATATTTTAGTTGTTGGTATTGAGGCCTCAAGGCACCTTTATGATTCATTGCAATGTGCATTCTTGGGTGTTTGTTATAAGCATTGTGTGCATTGTGCATTATGATTGCTAGTCTTTTATCGAATATAGACTTGGTGTGATGCTTTTATTGCTTTTGAATTTGATGGGGTTTGCCAAGGACTCCATGTGCATGACAACCCTACAAAATCTCAAGAACATCCATGACTTGATCTACTTGATTCTTCATCAAATGTTCATGAGACTTATCATGATTGTAATGTGCTTTTTCTTTGCAATTGTTTGTGTTTTTTTGTGATTTTCAATCAATCGATGTTCAATGATTACAAATTCCCTATTGTAGGGGAGGGTATGAATATGCATTGAAGGTATGTATCATGCAATTCTATGGGTGTCATTGAAGGGTTCATTTCCTAAAGGGTTTTTTTCATACTCTACTTAATAGTTCATTCATTGTTGGTTTTTTTTTCATATGTTGTTAACTTTTCTTGTATAAATGTAGTGTACATTTTCATTTTCTTGGGGAATCAAGATTTTGTGTAGTAAAAGTTTTGTCCTTGAATCAATATTGTTACAATGGCAAGGTAGTATGCTTTGTGCAATTGTTGGGCTAAATTTACCAAGGTAGAAAGCCTCACAACTTCGTTCCATAATGCCAATTTGGTTTATCTTTGCATGTGTTGTAATTGGGTATTAACTTGTGGTTTTATAGGTCACTAAGGTTGGAATGACCAAAGGGGTTCAATTTGCCCACAAATGTTTTTGTTTATTAGGCTAGGTTCATTTGTATGTGTTTCTTGTGTGCAATATCATAATTTGTCAAAACTAGTTTTGAAATTCAGAGAATTTTTTTAAACACATCACCTTAGAAACAACTTTAATTGCAATATCACAGTAGCCAAAAAGTTCAAACCTAATTCCAAGTATAACCAAAAAAATTCACCTATAAATTTGGAGTACATATATACTTGATTTTTCACCTTTACATTTTAAGTGGTAGCCATATTGAGATAACTTATTTGCCAATGGGGCTAGATACAACTTCCAACATATGGTAATTAAACTAAATTTGCACCACATGCATTTCAAATGTGGCTCCATTGGCTATTTTGCACAAATGAAAAAAACATTGCCACCTAGGCTAATCCTAGACCTAGGGCACATGGCACCAAATTAAGAAAATCCTATTTCATTTTGAGTGTAACCTTTAAGGTTGAACTTCTTTGAAAACTCATCCCAAATGGCATTTAAAAAATATGTTTCATTTGTTTTTGGATGGTTGTAGTGCACCCATTTATATTGTTTACATTTGTTTAAAAGAATTACAAACAATATTGGATAAACTTTTGGGAAAGAAAATAATTCCCTATCCCATTTAACACTAAATTTTTTTATTTTATACAACATAATGTAATTATGGAAGTAGGTATATTAATTAGGTAGGTAGGTAGGTAAGGTGGTAAATAAATAGGTACATTAATTAATTCAATGTAGGAGTTAATTATAATACAACTAATGTTTAGTTACTTAGTTACACATTAATTATTATACCTTAGATATGTAACTATGTAATTAACTAATAATTTAACCTAAATATATAAGTAGCCTACCTTAGCTTATAAACCATACCTAGATTACTTAAATTTAAGTATATATAAGTGCCTAGCATATTAACCTAGGCTAAACTACTTATATACATAAACTAAGCTACCTAGGTAGGTAGGTAACTAACCTAAACCACCTACATACTTAGGATAGTATGTATATAGATAATTTAATACAAACCTATGTATACATAGATAGCCTAACCTAGGCATGTATTAGGTAGCCTAAAAGAGTCCAAAGTAATTTATTTGGATAAGAAACCATGAAAAAAATTACAATGTAGTAGGGTTATATTGTTACCATCACTTTTAGCCGTTGATATATGTCCCATTTGACTAGATTTTTTATTATCAAAATAGACATAAGTTCCATTTCATTAGATTTTTGGTACCACAAATAAAGGTTTACATATGTTCCATTTGACTAGAGATGTAGAATGTTTTTTTGAAAAATGACTATTTTCTTGGTTTTGTCATAAACTTTCAATTTCCCCATTTCCCAAGAAAATGCATCCATGGGACTTCATATCCAATTTATGATGTAGCTCAATAGGAATATGAACATATGCAGGGCAACCAAATATTTTTAAATTTCTCACATCCATTTGAACATTGTGCCAAGTTTCATATGGCATAGTATATTTTTGGTCTAAGGTGAATATTGCATTTTGAAGAAAATAGGTTGTACCAACTGTTTAACCATTAAACCATCAAATAAATTTGCATGGCTCAACATCTAGGCCAAACACTTTTGACCAATGTTCTATTTTTTTTCTCAAAAATGCCATTTTGTTTTCAAGTATTTAAGGCACTATAAATTGCTTCATAATATTTTTTTTCGGGTTTTTTTAGGGTGTTCGAACAACATGTGTATTCATTAATGGTTCTATGGGTGGTTTTGTGTGATGGTCATTAAGGTGATTGGTCAAACCTTATTTGATTGGTTAAACATAGTTTTGATTGGTCAAATCCCATGTGACATTTAAACATTGGCCACGTGGCATTTAGAGATTGGTCACGTGACATTTAAACATTAGCCACCTAAGCTAGATGACGTGACATTTAGACATTAACCATTTAGGCTATGCCATGTTGCTAAAACCTAAATGACCTAGAGGTTAAACCTAAACTAGGCCTAAAATTAGGTACCTAGGTTTAGGAACCTAAAGCTTTAAGCCTAGGTCTAGGAACCTAAAATCTAAAGCCTAGGCAACTAGGCCCAAGTCTAGGAGCTTAAAGTAGGCTTAGGTAACCTAGGGTTATTTTAAGAACCTATGCTATGTCCTTGCCTAGGTTGCACCTAAAGCTAGGCCACTAGATTAAGCCTAGATGTAGGCCACCTAAATTAAACTTACACTTAGGCCACCTAGGTAGGAAAATCTTATTTTATTTTGAATTTGACCTTTAAGTTGAACCATTTTGATTGGTTCATCCCAAGTGGCCCTCCTTTTTTGAATACTTTTTATGTCTTGGATGTTTGGAGTGTTTCCATTTATATTTTTCATAATTTGGAAAGGATGACAAACAATATGGGATAATTTTTGTGAAGGAGAAACATTCTCATATCTATACAACTCTAAAGCCTTTTAGTTTATACAACATTATCCCTAAGTAATTATGTAATACACATTAATGAAGTAAATAAATAGATAAAGAGGTAAGTAAATAGGTATGTTAATTATTAATAGTTAATATCTAGTTATATATTGCAACTAATAATTGCAACCATATTATAAATCTTTAAATTATATAAAGTATCAATATAATTATAGTGAACTATATTGTTGATTAATAGTTACAAGCATATTGTAACTAATTCTTTACAAATTTGACCTAATTCATTTTATATTGTTAACAATGTATTTGTAATAATTAATATTTAATTGCTTAGTTAGACATTAATTAATGTATTTTAGATAAATAATTAGGTCACCAACTAGTAACTTACTGTAGGTTTGATTGTAGGTACCTAACTTAACAAGTAGGTGTTGTTAGTTAATTATACCTAGGTAAATAATGGGAGTTATATAAGTTACAATAGGTAATACATATATTCAAAATTAAGTCACTTAACTTATGTATGTTTGGTAGGGTATTATTTAACATAGGGTATAGGTAGGGTAAGGTATAGATATGGTATGTAATTTAAAGTATTTAAGGTATAGTATAAGTAAATTAGGGTAGGGTTTAGGGCAATATATTTAAGTATTGAAAGTATTCACTTACCCTACATATGTAAGGTAGGGTATTTAAGTAGTGCAACCTATATGTAAGGCTAAGGTATAAGAAAAAACATAGGTAGGTTGGGTAAGGTACATATGTAGGGTATAAAAGGTATGGTATAAACAAGGTATGTGGGGTAGTGTATTTAAAATATTCACTTAAACTTACATACATAAACTAAAGTATTTACGTAGTGTACAATATATATGTAGGGCTAGGGTATATATAGGGTATAGGCAAGGTAGGGTAAGGTATTTAAGTAGCGTAACTTATATGTAGGGCTAGGTGTGTATAAAGTAGGTATGTAAAGGCTATGTACATATAAATTAAGTACCTATAACCTAAGTATGTATAAATCATGTGCATATAAGTTAGGTTATACCTTGGCTAGTTACATTTAATTAGTAAGTATAGATCATTATATGTACCTAGGTAGGTACATAAGAAATCGTATACCAATACATAGCCTTAGTACATAGGCTATGATATATTTAGCCTATGTATAGATTACAACATACCTAGCTTAAATATAGGCTACAATATACATACATTACGTACATATCTTATTCTACTTAGCCTAAGTATAACTTAATTATATCTAATTAGATCATACTTACATTAGGTTAGTGAAACAAACCTAAGTATATTTAGCTTAGCCTAGGTATATTTCTATCAATATTTACCTAATATTTGTTTGTATGTACTTACTTAATGGTTACAAACTTAAGTACAAACATGTGGCATTTGGACATGATTGGCCACCCAAGCTAGGCATGTGGCATTTAAATTACATTGTGGTTACCTACCTACTTTATAAAGTAGTTAACCTTGTGCACAACGTTGGAATGACCATTAGGAAAAACCACCCAAGTAGTTTGAAAAGGTGGAGTGGAAAATTTTCAACCATGCCTAAAGGCATTTTGGGTAGAAAGTTCTTAAACCATCATTACTTCCCATTGCATGACCACTTTGGTGAGTTTCTAGTGAGATTTGCCCATTCAATGGTTTGTGTCATGTGAAGATCACCCAAAGTTGAATTGTGTGGTTGGATGAAGTAGTGTTTTGTCCACACATTTTCTAGTAGTGCAAGGATTGCATTTGACATGTGGCATTCATGTGTTGGTTTATTATTTTAGATTTTAGATTTTTCATATTTAGTTTACAATTACGTATTAGATATATATATTTGATTACATTTTGATACTATATCATTTATATTATTCATACATGCTCTTTACCATATAAAAATGAATAATGTTTCTTAAAGACACATTCTCAAAACTCATAATTTTAAAGGTCAAATGTGCATTTGATTTAAATGCATTCAATGTGTTGTAAAAATTAATTTAAAAAAATTTCAATTATTTTTCTTAAATTAATCATAACATTAAAATCCTCTCCAATTTTGAAAAGTAATGTTGTACATTTGATAATGAAAAATAAGGTTAAAAAAAATAAAATTGTCCATGATTATTTTGAACATGTAAATGATCTCTTGAAACATCATCAATTTGCATCAAATTTTGAACATTGAAACTTTGCAAGTATTGGAGCCTATTCCAAAAAACATTTTGACAACCAAATTTATTATGCTCCCTTTGTGATTTTTCAAAGATACAAAATTATAATTTTAAATACTATTCACACACCTTATGGCTCCTTTTAATATGTTTACAAGTTCATTTATGATGCTTCAAGATTGTGATTTCATCCATAGATTAGGGCTGATCATTAATTATTTTGTTGTGTTTTCTTCAATGTCAAAAGGTTTCATGTGTTAGCAAGTCACATAAATGAATTTTTTTTTGTTGAATCTGATAAGAATTTAAAATTATAAATGTAATAATACTATGAAAATCTTAGAAAAACTAGCGCTATGACTTTCATAAAAATCCATTGTAATATACAATGACAAGGTGCTATGATATTAATTTTAGAATGGTTGGTGAAAGTTGAACTTCAAATAGTGGTGTCAAATGCATGGTCTAAATGGACTAATTCAAGAACCCAAGAAGCTCCCACTTTGAGACTTCGATTCTTCCTCGTGAATTCTAGAAAAATGCCCAAGCAATAATCATAGATTTACATCCATTGTAGACAATCCTACACTTGATGGGTCATACCATTGGGTTGTTGTATGAGTTTTTCAACATGATTAGTGAAGCTCTTATGAATGTAGAAAACTTCATTGTTGCTCAATACTCCTTGAGCTAGGGTAACAAAAGTCTCATTGATGGAAATGGTTTCATCAACCCATCCAAGTGATTGCTTTCATCTTCCATCCATTGTGGATGAAATTTGATGGTCCTATGGCACCAAAGTTACACATAGGGTTGGATTTGGAAAGTACATGAACTAAATTGCAATTTTTTTCACAAGGATATGTTTGGTAGTTCAAAGTTGAGCTCTTCTCAAGGACCCAATGTTGAAACCCATCTAGAAGCTGGAGAAATCCAATAGGCACACATGCCTATCTATTGCAAATGGTTGCCTTGCATATTCTTTCACAAGATTGCAATTTGCTTGAGTTTATGAAAGGAATTGGTCCATATGGGATCATGTTCAAACCATTGAAGAAAGGAGTTTGTGAAAGGAACTAGACCTTATGGGATCAAGTTCAAACCAAAAAGGGATTGGAGATATTAGTATTTGTGCCTAGAGCAATTTCCAAGTTAATGAGAACCTTGATGTTGGCCTTTGAAGCAATTCAATCCTGATAGCATTGACATCACCCAAGTTCCAATGATGCTTAAATTGCAAGATGAAGAGGAAGAAAATCATTATGCCTTTTTGTAGCTAGAAGCTGAGATGCATGATCCTCAAAGGAGATGAAGACAAGTTTGTGTCACCCTTTTGTTTAGCTTAGAGAATTCTAATGGAAATCTTTCAAGCTCTGAATCTGATGAGTCCTTAGGAAATATTGATTGGGTTGCTTTCTCAAATAGATGTAGAAGAAACTCAACATGATGATGAAAAGATGCTCCAAGAATTTGGGGGTGAAGAGGGGCAACTGTAATTAGTATCATCATTTGGTAACACAGTTTCTGTCTTGCTCCAACAAGTGAAGCAAAATCAGATTCAAGACACAAATTTGAGGATCAAACATTCTGCATGAGGATCGGTTACATTCTTCTTTTATTTGCCATTTTTTTGCACAGTCACACAAGTTAGTACATGAGGAGTGAGGCTTGATAGAGCTCAGATTGAGCTCATCGCCCGAATTGATGATATCACATGAGAGATCAGCACAAACAGACCAGTTCTAAAAGACCAGCAGCAAGTCTAGTAATCAAGTAGTTCTATTTAACAGAATTTAAGCACACTTCTGTGGGCTGCGATCTCATTAGCGCAGCCACGACAAAAAAAGGTGCTCGTCGAAGAGAATTCATATCTGCTTGCGGGCGGCAGCTTATCAACTTCTTCTACCATCGTGCCGCGACGCCACAGCAAGCTATAATATATATATAGATTAAGCTGGACTACATGCATGTATGATGCAGGAGAATTATTTGGGTGTGAAGAATTTGGCCGATGAAATTATGGATTGGGTGCTAGCTAGCAATGGCGTCCAGATCCACAGACGAGAGGACCAGCGCCACTAGTCATTTGTGGAACAAGGGTTCCTGGACGAGCTGTGAAGCTGAAGGCTTTAGCGTACAAGGGAGAGGCAGCAGAAGTTGCTCCCGATTGTAGGAAGTAGGAGCCTCCAAGAAACACATCACCAACCGACTTCCAGTTCCAATGATTTGGGCCTCCATAACTGGATCCGCCGTCACTGATGCGTTTGGTCACTTGCTTGGGTCCTCCGGCAGGATAGAAGTGGTTGCCCTCGCTAAGAATGGTGGGAGCCTCACTGCCTCCCATTGCGTAGATTCCCCATCCTGATGTGTAGTCATTGTTCACGATGTGGAAATGACCGAATCTACATCTGCACAACCCAATTTGCAGCAGTATTCTCTCACTTTCATGTGTAAATCATGTCTATGAAGGACGTGCTGCTTCGGTTTAGATCTCTTAATCAATCTGTCCTCAGAGAAAACAGACTGAAAATGGATACAGAAAACAAAAGGATCGTAACAACAGTGATGATCACCAACCTTGGTAGACGCTGAATGAGTCCGGGGCCGAACTTGTTGAAGGCCACGGTGACTTGCATGTTCCTGTCCATTGTGTCCGAAGGGTGAGCTCCCATCAGCATCACCTACAAACAGGGACAGGAGACGAGCAACATGAATTCACTGCAGATCAGGAATAACCCATTTGTCAGCTAGCGCATTTCATGAGGAACGTGATCACCAAGTCTGTGGCTAGCTGGTCTATTAGAGATCTCTGAGTTGATGAGCTATTTCAGCTATTACTTTTTGCCAATTGAATCGATGGGATTTGGTGCAGCACCTTGTCGTGGTTCATGAAGTAGTTGTTGGAGATGGTGATGAGAGTAGAACCCCGAATGGCGTCGATCAAGCCATCGGCAGCTTTGGCCAAGAAGCAGTGGTCGATCCAGATGTTGTTGCCGGTGAAGATGCTAATGGCATCCCCGTCGGCTCTCCCGCGTTCCCCCACATGGGCCGCGGAGCTCATCACCCTGGCAGGACCGGTTGCGACGATGTCGTGAATGTAGATGTTGTGGATGATGATGTGATTCACATACTGAAGAGTCAGGCCTGCACCACCAGTGATGTGGACCACCACTCCTCGCCCGTCGAGTGTCTTGTAGCTCGTCATCATGCCTTCGTTCTTCAGCCGGATAGTCATGCTCCGTGCGAAGATGACTGACAAAGAAAGACCCCGAAACAAGGAGTACTGATCATCATCAGTTTCTGGACAAGGGGTACTTCTGAATTCTGAAGCAAATGTACGAACTCATGGGTTGCAAATCTGTGTCTCTAGTGCAAAAAATTGGCCGCAGATGCAGGTGGTCCAAATCCGAGCAGCTAGCTGCTTTAGAATGGAAATGATGATGAATGGGTTTCTCGCTGGGCGGCAGAGAAAGTAAGTACTTACTCCATAGAGGCTCTAAGCGTGTCAAGCCGTATCGCAATGTGCCAGGGCGTGGGTTCGCAACATCGTCATCAGCGGGAGAAGTGACCACGTAGATTCTTCCATTCTTACCGCCGATGGCGTTCCTGCCGAAACCGATAGCACAGTTAGCCAGACTTTGACGATGCGACGCCCAGTTGGGATCGCATCGCCAGCAATCATCGACAGGGTTCCCGGTTCCACAGCCACCCCATGCGGCTCTCAGAGACACTGTTGCATCGGCATCAAATGATTCTCCACCGCCGGTACTGCAACAACAAGTCAGAGACAATATTGTTGGAAGATCAGAAGATCAACTAATTCTCAAGTATTTACCGCAACAACGAGATCAGGCAGTTCAAAATCAGAAGTTATTGCAAACTGCAAACAGTACTTCCGCCACCAGAGATCTTACAGACTGAATTCCCATATTACTGCATGATCTGTAATTGCAAATCCTGTAGGTACCGACAAGCTGCATTCCATTCAACTAGAAGTACTTCTGCTGAGACAGATTTGTAGAATGTTATGATGCCATAGAGTCCATGCACTAGTGTAGGATCAGAAATAGGAGCTGCTTACGTCGCATTGACAAGCTGAATTTCATCAATGGAAAGTACCGGCGCCTCATCCCCTGTGAGAAAGACGTCTCCTGCAGCTGAACTGGTTTCCTCGGCGGCGAAAGAGTAGTACTCCTGGCCAGGGAAGCTGGTGGGATCTGCATTACGCACAGGCAGCTCTGACGCCTCGTCGTAAACATGATCTCCGGCAGTGCTCGACTCTACCGCGAAGCTAAAAGCAATAGTATCGTCAATATAATTGTCACTAGGAGTCTGCGCTGCAAACGCAACACCCTTAATTGCGCCCGAATCAGATTGCTGCTGATCAGGGGCGGCTTCGTCGACGGGGTCGTAATTGAAGGTGCCAAATTCAGAATCAGACTGGCAATTCATCAACGTTACCAAATGAGCAGCCAACAGCAGTACAAGCAGCAACAAACTAGTACTAGCTTGACTAGTGGGTTGCAGGCGCAGTAATGCAATTACGTCGGAGCAACCCATCTTGCAGCAGCAGCAATTGCCCAGTTATATCTTTTCTGAGAATACTGAAAATTTGTAGCTATTCCGCATACACTAGTACGTACCTGTAGATAACTCTGATCACTGATCTCTCTCTCTCGCTCTCTCTCTCGACTGTTTCCCTCTTTTACTTCATAAATTCTACAAATCTTGTAGTGTTAGTGCGATTGATCAACTGTTTGGAATTTCGTAAGGCTCGAATATCGCAGTGATGAGATGGTGAAGACACTTGATGAAACTACTGGAGCCGCTCTCTCTCTTTTATATATTCCTGATTCATGCTACAGTGATGGTCGTCGTACCCGGCGGTACGTACGTAAAAAGACACAGCAGCGGCAGACTCACGACATGTGGGCGCCATAAAAATCCGGCACCAAGTTTGACAGATATGGCGGCTCTTGAAATTCCTTTTTTACGAAATCAGCGCGCCTCATGATCAGCCGGAAAATTTGTAAACTGGAACAAAGCGAACGATGGTGCTGGTGATGCAGATCACCCCCACAACACAAACTGCTCTGATCCAGGATCTCGTCCTCTACTGTAGCTCACATTTGTACCTTGTTTGTACTTTGTACGTTTACAACAGCCTATCTCTTTTTTTAACTCGCCAGAAAGAGAAATAAACAATTTAGTGTACAAGTAATGTGCTAAAACCCTCTCTGTATGAGATACCAGTTTCCACATTGTCAAACCCAATAATTTTGTTTTTTCAAAAAAAAAAATTAATTAAATTTTTTTTTTTTTTTCATGATCTATTATAATATTGTCACATAAGTAGTGAAATTATTCAGAGTGTAGCCTATGATAATTATGGTGATTTTTCAACATGTCAATTTCATATTTTCACAAAAATTCATTCCACTATTTTGAGGATTATTTAATGACGAAACTGACCTTAGGGTAAGGTAATTTTGGCCTGGACTAAACGGCCTTCCTAAGAACACCCTGCCTATTTACTCTAACATAACTAAGAAAACAAATTCAGAGTACCAAATACAGCAATCCCATTGGCCTGAAAAACAAAAGTCTTCAGGCGTACACACAAACCCTATTCTGCCGAACATTGAAAATAATGATCCCTTCCTACCATGTGTAGACATCCTGTAAAATTTGCATTATGTCCCACAGTTTTGTGCCCCTGCCATGCCCAGGCCAAAAATGGTGACAAACAGTTTAAATGCTTATTTATCATGCTCATGGATCAAATCTGTTGCCCTATATCCATAAGCATGATCATCAATATTCAAAATACTGAATTGGAAACTCATGGTTGTTAACATGGGCCCAAGTGAATCCTTTAGTGATGCCTTGAAATATTCGAAAGTGGACTCACAATGTTTGGTCATTTCTGGGTGCATCACAACTTCTTTACCCTACCTTGAAGGGCAGAGCCAATAATTTTTTTAAAAATGAGGTGTTATGGGAGGGTTTCAATCCCCAAGAAGTGAGGGGGAAAATAGTAAAAAACTGCCAGATTTCTATATTTGGTTTAGTGTGTTAGCAGACATTTAGAAAGTTGATTCAAGATTTGTACTTCATATCAGGTTTAAAGCCAGATTTGGCCAAATCTTCTTGCAGATGATAGCCAATCTCTTTTATTACGTGGTGTGCACTGTGGACGATCATAGTTGAGCTACATGAAAGAATTCCTAAGAAAAGCATTCAGAATCGGCAACCCTGAAATGTGGATTGGACAATGAAACGTGCAAAAGGAAACATAATTTCCTGAGTCCGCACCAAGTGGAGCAGTGTTGGGTGAGTCCTTGATTTTGTTATAACCTCTGATTCCAGGTTCTTGAAATTTTTCGAAATCAGTTCTGGTATTGTTGCAAAATTTCAGAATAAAGTAAGAGTCAGTTTCAGGTTTTTGAGAAATTTCAAAGAACCAGTGGGCTTTCTGCTTTCATCCAAGAGCCGGCAAAAGAACCAGTCAGTGCAGGAACCTTCTTTGACTGGTTCTTTGAGTTTTCTGGTCATAATGAGTTCTTCATTTTCTCAGGATTGTTGCTGGTCAGGGTTTCCATATACTCGAACTTACCCGTCGGTTCTTTCTTTGGAACAAGAGCAAACAACCCAATCTTGGTGCAGACCAGTGTTGGGTCAGGGTAGACCTGAAACTGATTCACATTAACACTGGCCACATTGTAAAAAGAAATGGAAACCTGAAGCATTTTACAAATTCAGGTTTCCATTTTTACAATGTTTGTCTCTGAGTTTCAAGTCTGCTTCAGGTTTCCATTTCTTTTTACAATGTGGCCGGCGTTAATGTGAATCCCAGCCCCAAACATAGTCTGGGTGTTTGGTTTAAGTCTCAACTCACTCAGCAGAGTGAACCAGCAGTCACCTGGCCTGCACCGTCAGGATGGATAGTGGATAAACAGGAAAACACTCCTCAGTTGGATTCCAAATCTCTAGCTAACATGGTGGTTGGCTCAGTTGCTATCTACTAACAACCCACTTACCCTGGTAAGTCCAGTCTTCTAATTTTATTACCTACCTACTAACAACCCAGTAACCAATAATCAAGTACTATATGCATCTAGTTACCTGGTAGCTACCTGATACCAACCTATTCACCCATGATATCCTCAACTTCAATTCAATCCAAACTCTCTGCAAGAGCCAAAACAAACAAAATCCACACACTCTTTCTCTCCCTCACATACATACACAGCAAGGCAAAAACCATTATAGAGCTTCCATTCCAGTGCTGGGAGGCCAGATTGACTTTCCATATCTCAAATGTTCCACTAGATACATGCGAGACCAGTCAACACATTCAACAAAACTGAGTATTATGATTGAAGTTGTTGAAGTAAAAAACACAGATAGTAATGGATTAACGGACCTGGGCACAGACTAGATAATGCCAAAAGGCCATAAGATTGCAAATCCCTCTAAGGTGACAGAGGGCAACATTTCTGCACTCTAAATGTGCAACTTAGAACTGGGTTCTTGTGAGTAATAGCTCTTGGTAAATTGAACAGAAAAATCTGGAAAGTATCATGATGTAATATGCACAAGAATGTGAATGGATTAGAGGTCTGTGCATGGTCTGTCCTGGAGTGTATCAGAAACTTTGGAAACGTCTGAAGAATCCTTCCTTCCATCCATCCATAACAACAAAAGGATAACCAACTGTTCAACTACTTCCTGATCTGTCTGTCTTGCTTACTTAGGTCAATTGAATTGTTTGGCTTCTTCAACCTGACCCTTGCAAGTACATACAAGGGTCTATCATCATGAGACTGACATTGCCATGACCTGACGAGCAAGCTCTGGTGAATTCTGCAGTAACTCTCTAAAATGACTTTCCACCTCCTTCATTTGCCTCTCCAGATACTCTTTAGAAGCCTGTATTATTCCCAGGAACAGAAACACAACATTTGCAATCACCACCATGATCCCTTTGACAGATGGTAATGCACAAATTCAAAGAACATTGAACTTGGGATTTGGGCAAAAGGCTGATCCTGAACTTTGAAAGCACTGACCATTGACATGAGTCAGGATACAAACCTGTAAGGTTGCAATGGCACTATCACTATCATCTGCCTTTGTTTGCTGCTCCTTCAGAAGTGCATCCCTTGACTCCAAGATGAATCTGCCAACCCTTCAAGTTCATCACATCTTAATCTTATTTGAGCTATGAACTCTACAGAAAGTTGGTATAAGATTTTGACATGGTGTCAAGTGTACATTTCAATTAGAAGTTAGGTTCCATCCTGCCCAAGCAATATTTTTATCGACAGGCATCCCCCAATTTGCACACACTTGAATGGAGAAGCAAGCTGAATTTGGTTTGCATGATTTGATTCCAATATGCAAGTATGGGAATGGGTAATAGTACAGTGCAGACAGTCAGGAAAAACTCACGCTTTACCTGCACATGCAAACAAAATACACAAACAGTCACACAGATGATCAAGCGCAAGGATACTATCCTGATAATGCTTCTGACAATGAAGTAACTTTCTGACAATGCTTCTAAAGTAACAGCTTTAGAGTGTATATGATGGTTTGTCAAGCATACCAACAGAGCGGTATGTGTTGGTGGATTCTGGGAGACGTTCAAGCTCTTCAACTGTCAGGAATGCACGCTTCTTCTCTGCTTCTTTATTTCGGATCTGCATCTGGACCTGTTCCTCAGTCAGGTTAATTGCAAGCCCTTAAGAATCCAAAGCTAAAGCAAAAGGAAAAATTGTAAATAGTAAATATTGTAATCCAATGGTGCTTCACCTGCTTGAGCTTTGTGGTTGTATCTACCAGCCGACCTTGAAGCTCCACAAAAGCCTTTGCACAAGACAATTTTGCTACTTGGTCAGTTGCACCCCCTACATGAGCACCAAGGGTTTCTGCAAACCAGATTCTCAGATAATCTACTCAAATGTCCCATGATTTTGCAATTGTAGAGTCACCAACACATTTTCACACCACAGATGGCTTGCTGCAGGATGTTAGCACTGTTAACAAACTATAAAAGAATAACTCTCATGAATATCAAGAAATCTCCATACTTACAAGAAAACCAGTACAAGGTGAAATTGTTTTCCTTCTAAGTCAAAGAGAAACTTCCAGAAAAGGACTGGAGAACCACAGAAAGGAAAAACACAGTAGGGAAGAACTCGAACTTGAACAATAAAAATAGTAGTATGAACAGACAGCAACAGCCTCTCACTTATTCAGGGACATCAACAGTGACATGTATGATAGTGACTTGTCTATCACAACTTACCCACTGACTTGATCAGCTCACTACAGTGGGTATAGGCCAATGTAACCACTCACCTATATACCAAGCTTCAATCACAAGTCCAGAAGCAATGGGAAGACTCAGCCATGATGCCGACTAGCACCTAACACCAAATAAGGAAAAAATACAGAAAAACAGAGCAGAAAAAAAAACAAAAGAGGATGAACTATATGAAGAAAAGAAGATAACATAAGAGACATAAGGGAGAAGAAAAACAAGTACCAAATGGGCTTCAAAACCCACTCACAAGACTAACAAATTGAGGCACACGAAAATTGTCAATACCTGCACACTCTCTGGTTGAGAACATTCACCTAAGATATCACAGGAAATGCCCAGAGGACATTGTTTCATTGCTAAATCCAATAAGTTACAATAGAAGTCATCAGCAGTACAATTTAACCCACAAGACATGTCTGGATATATGCCTCCACCATAGGAGTCTTTGTCCAGGTACATACAACTCTCTAAATATCACAGGAAATGCCTAGAAGACATTGCTTCATTGCTAAATCCAAGAAGTCACAAGAGAAGTCATCAGAAGTACAATTTAACCCACAAGACATGTCTAGGTATATGTGTCCACCATAGGAGTCTTTGTCCAGGTACATACAACTCTCAAAATCCAGAAAGTCTGATACAAAAGATCATCCACACATGTAGGAATGAGGGGTAATCTCTGAAGCAGCACAAGACAGGTGTTGTTGGTCTTCAGGAGATGCTTCAAAAAATCAAAGTCATAAGAAAAGAAGTAGAAATTTGCTAAATGGACTCTGCACAATAGTACCCACAGGGATACCAATACATTGGCTATAAGCACAAGGATCTTAGAAGAACCGCAACTGCCTCTAATTGAGCCACTTCAATCCCATTTCTATTGGTTTCCAGATACTCATGATGCCCCTTCCTTCTGCCACCCCTGCTTCTCAAGCAGAAAGATTCATCAACTGAACATCATGTTCCCTCATCTAAAAACACTAGAAATACTATTGCAAATGTTCCAAGCCCTTGGAAAACCAAGACAAAGAGCTGGACATGATCAATTGTACACTGGCCACATTTGCACATTTCTGAGGATTAGGGCTTATCAAGAGCAAAGGATTCATTTGATCTAATTATAAGCAGGGGATGCTTGATAAATCCCCTGCTTTTGCAGTGCTGAAAAACAGACACAGCAAAGAAAACCACTGTGAAACCAACATGTATACAAGTGTGTGAAGGTATATAAGACCCTTCCAAAACTAAGTTAATCATAGTGGTATCTACACCATAACATTCACACAGAATAGGGGTCCATTATCACCAACCAGGCGTCTAATCCTTAAGTGAAACCCAAGTTGTAGAAATTTCTTGAACAATGTTCCCCTAGACAAAGAACAACAAACAAATTTGCAACAGTCTTAATGCTGCAGAAACCTTCTGAAACACAAGTGACTTATTGACTCATCAGACACATAGCACCATGAAAACTGCCATTAAGGTTTCATCTGTGGATGAGGGTTTAGGAGGAGGAGTTTTATTGCACTTTAGAATGCAGTTATAATGAGCCATAACAAAGGGACTGGACACAGTTCCTCAAACCCTTGAAATTCTGTGAAATTTTCACAAGTATGCAAACAGAAAGCCAGTATTCATATATCTGCAAAACGAGAATTTACAGAAGATCTTCACACATCACAATATCTTGAATCCAAACCTTTGAGCTTTATGAAACTCTTTCCAAAAAAATTCATTGTCTGATCAGTTAGATACACAACAACATAAAAAATTTAGAGTTTAGGTAGGTTTTAATCTAAACCATATACCCTCTCGCACACCAGGCACATATTTTGGCCAGTTCTTGAGATAAAAGGATGTTCAACAAAGACAGAGAACAAAAAGGGCCCGTCTGAATCCTTCAAATCCATTAATTAAAAAGGAATTTCAAACCCGCAAATATGTCAATGCCAAATTAGGGTTTCCACACAGCAAAAGAACAACAGAATCTCTTCCTCAAGCGTCCTGGCATTTTTTCCCGATAATTTATGGGAGACTCAAAGTGTTGCCATAAAAAGGAACCACAACGAAAGTAACCAAAGAATATCCAAATTTCCCTAGAACAAACCTCCAGGTTTTTAAGAGAAAAAAGAAGAACAAGTGGAACAAGGGGCAAAAAAAGAAAAACCCAGGGAATAGAGGACCCAGATCCAGTGGCGTAAGTCACCTCCTTGTTGATTTCGGTTGCCATTCTCAGCTTCCGTGCGAAGAACGCTTCTTCTTCTCCAGAATGAGCACCCAAGGTTGGTAGCGAGATTATCTCGTTCGAGAAAAACAGGGTTCACTTGCGTACGCGCAAGAACCCTAATACGTGGATGAAAAAATCACTACAGCGCAACCCTAAAGTCTGGATGAAAACTCACTACCACGCGTGCCCTAAAAATCTGTAGGCTTGGAGGGACTGTGGACTTATAGGCGATTTAGAGGATGAAAAGAAGTAGCTTGAATGAAAACACACTACCCCCTAATCCCTACATTGACACTCCCAACAAATGTGCACTTATGGGAGCAAATGAGACTTTTCTCCAAATACTACTTTTTTCAAATTTTCCCATTTCCCCAGGCTTGAGTGAACCAGCCCCCATGACTCCACCAATCTTGTTTTAGTTGGAGGGCAATTAATCCACTGACTTTGGGTTGGACAACCACCTGCAACAATTTCATTTTGGGCAGGTTTTAAAAAAAACTTCCCCTCTTTTTTGACCTTTTTTTCTTTCAAACCCATTTTACAAACTTACCAACCCAATTTTAGGACTTGCAATCCTTCTTCCCCTTCCTGCATTTTTGGTGGGCCCATCACTCTAATGTCAAGTGTCTTTAGAAACAATGCCTACAAGTCCATCTCCAACACCATTGCTTGTTCCAATGTAAGTTTCATTGTGGCACATCACAAACTTCATGGGTCGCGATTTGGCAATAATAGTCATGTGAAATTTGCTTTTCATAGGTTCGTATGGAATAGACACGAATGTCATTCATCTACTTGTATTGTTTGAACATTAATATAGTGTGCATTGTTTAGACATGAACGTCATATGCATGTTCATATTGTTTAGACATGAATATTGTGTCTATTTGTATTGTTTACACACAAAGTTGTGCATACAATTTTCATGCTTAAATATTGGATGACATTTGTGTGTAAATGATACAAACCCATGAAAAAATGAATTTCACATGGATTTGGAACGAACCTATGAAGCTTATAAATTTATGATGCATTGTCATAACTTATTTTAACATGAGTTCCATCGCACCATGATTATCCCTATGTCTCTAAATACACTCTACACCCTACCCCCTTTTGTAAGTTTTTTTTTTTTTTTTTTACTTTGCATTCGTGTAGCCCTTGTACAAAAGACAATGACGAGTAGTTGTCCTGCTCATCATCATCTCCTTTGTGTTGTTAAAAGGGTTTTGATATGCAATACCCCATCATTTTAAAAAGATGGTGGGGTGCAATAACCTCATCATGCTTACATTAAACTTGTTGAATTTTTTTGCTAGATTTTTTTGCAAACTCAGTTCCAAACCTAGAAACTACACCTCAAAAGGTTCCTCATCCAATGCAAGATGAACATGGAGATGCAATGGTAGAAAATGAATGGGTTCATGAAGGTTTAAAAGCATGTTGCAAGGTGAATGCATGTAGTAATTCTTATGCAACCAAATGGTTGTTTTGTAAACACTTGGACCAAACAAATGGCCTTCAAATGCAATTGGGTAGATTTGGGCATCCATCTATTCGTCCCGAAGGTTTTAGGCGACAAGACCACACTTTTATGAATGTTTGTATTTTGAACAACTTGCATATAAGGCAAAAATAGAATGAGAAGAAAACCTTTGATCGAATTTTTAAAAAACCAAATCTAAGTGGGATGAGCTTCAAACCCTAGCGCAACAAATGGAAGAGGTGTGGTGGACCTTGTTGGTATGTTTAGCCTCCGACATGTTGTTGGGTATCACTAGCATTTTGACATTGGGGGTGGGGTTCATCCCACAAAGTGCATGGGTGTAACTTTAAAAAGATGACAACCTTGTTGAAACAATTTAAACAAGCAGGGTTGCCTATGCAAAACCTCTCAAAGTTTCATGGGTGCTTAAAATTAAACATTGGAATCCAATAAATGCAACCAAACAAAATAAATGGATGTAATATCAAAGTATCACAATTTAGAAATTATTTATGGATGGTATGTTTATATACTCAAATTGTCTTTTTTAATTAACATTATTTACATCTTTTAATTAGAATTTTATTTTGTTTCAATTTTTTTTATGTTAGGCTTTGAGGCACAACAAACGAGGTTTTTATGGCTAATGTGATTTGATTTGCACTTGAACATTATTAGTCGTTCATTCATCATCATGCAACAAAAGTTATAATAGCTACAACAATCTCACACACCAATATGGGCATTACATTTAATTCATTTTCCTTAGATGAATAATCATAGATATGTCATTATAGTTGGGCTTGTAATGAGGTTCTAATGCATGTACCCACCATTTTGTATCGAACCATTGTAACTTAATTTGGCATGGTATTATTTTGTCACCATCATTTTTGTAGTATGGTTATTTGAACATTCTTATATCAATCCACTTGTTTTAATTTTGAAATCTAATTTTGGGAATTTTAGATTTTGGGATCATTTTATGCCATGTTGCACACAATAACCCCCATCCACCACAAATGAATTACATTTACCATAAACCAAATGAACAATAATTTCATCTAATAAGGCTCACATTTTGTGGCCATGTTAGAGCATTTAAATAATATTTTCATTTACAATAGCCTTGTCATATGATTTATGCAATATAATTTATTCTACTATAATGTAAAATGGACTTTTATTTTAACACTAGTATGGACTTCACATATACCGGAAAGCACTCCACCTTAGTGTGTTTTCACCCCATCATCAACTAGTTCATGTTCATGTTACATTTCTTTCATCTAAACTTTTACTTAATATCTATTTCAAATAAATAGGGGGGACATTGGCTTTAAGGCAACCTTTTTGCTAACATTTATATTATTTTCATAAAATACTTTTAAAGTGAATTAATGTATTCACATACACACATATATATAAAGAAGTTCTTATTTTTCTTTTATCTTTCATCTACTAAAGGAGAGGATAATGAAGGTGACTCCATGGCAAAGGTATGAATGATATAAACCTTCACACTTGTTTTGTTTACATTTTATTAAGGGTGGAGGTTCCTCCCCCCAAATTAAGTTTAAAGCACAAGTTTTATTAGTACTTATATATAATTGTTTCATATTTTTATTACAATTATGTATCCAATGTTTATAGTTTATACACAATTTAAGGTTATGCAAAAATATTTCCGAAATTAGGTTTAACACTTAATTATTAAAAAAATTAAATTATAACATTAAAGTTATGTTTGACTAATTCTTTTTTTGTTTATTTAATTGAAGGTGAATGCATGGTACAATGGATCAAAAACAACAAAAAATACACTCCCTATAACTCCATACAAGATCCTTTAAAATGATTTAAATGGACATGGTTGTTCCTTTTTTAAATATTATTATTTTAATATTTGAATAATACATGTTCAATCACCTACATACCTTCCCAAATCTATGTGAAATTTGGTATTTAATGTAATTAATGTCATTTTTTGACTTGAAAATCCTAAAATAAAAACCCATAAAGTCCAAAAGAATAATGCCCCATCTAAAACTTTCAAAAACATATGTCTTTGGGACCAAAAAAATGAAAAACAAACAAAAATTGCAACTCATATGGACTTATGAAAATATGGTCAAATTTTAACCATTCAAAAGTCCCCAAGTATTGAATGGTTAAGGTTTTCAATGAAAAGATTCTTTGTATGAGTTTATCATCTTGTATTACATTATATATTGAGTCCCAATAACAAATTTGGAATGTGAATCAAAAAAAAAATTTCCATTTTGTGATGTTCCAATTAGACAATTTGTTCATATTTTTCAATTTCAAAAGTCCATTACTACTAACAAATGAGTTTTTTATCAATAAATAACCACACAACTCTTTTCATAATGAAGTTGAAAGTTTAGATTCAAGTCCTAATTAGTAAATCTAAGAATATATTAATCACCACAAGCATTGGAAATAAAAGGTACCCAAGGAAAAAACATCATTGCATCACAAAAGTGAGTTACCATAGCTTGCATCTACCTTTGAAGGTCAATGTAGGGATTTTTTATTGCATAAAAAGGTTTTAACTCAATATTTTAGGGTTCATTTGTATAGGTCTACTTAGTTTTTCAAATTTAAGCCTATACATCCATTAGGTTGTAATGTTGACATAATTTATGGTTTATGTAAACAAAATTTACAAATTAGATTAAAGGTTTTTTGGTCATTTGTACAAAACTATTTAATTTCTAGACAAAGGTTAAGGTTCCATTAGCTCAAATGTTTACATAATTTAGGGTTGATGCAATTGATTGTGTAGGAATTATTTTGATCTAGACTTAAACATTTGTATTAAATATTGATAATGCGAGTATTATAGTTTCCCAAACTTTTTGGTTGCTTTAACCTAAGTGGTGGATGCAAATACTAATACTTGCATCTTCCAACCTTTCTATGACCTATAATTAGTAGCAAAAATGATATGAGTGTTGCAAGGACTTAGGTTATTTGGATTTCAATTTTGTAATAGGTGCCCCATTTCAACATGAAGGTATTACAAAACTTGGTCCATTGTCATTCAAATCTCATCACATCATGATTGGGCCAATGTATGCAATATCCTCAACCATAGTTTTGACATTGTGATGAAAAATACTTCAAAGGAGAAAAAGTACAATAAAACTATGTAATATTTGCATTTGAAACATAAAAGATATAAGTTTAGCCAAAAAGACATATATGTTTTGTTAAAAGATAAAAGTTTAGATAAAAGTTTAGTGAAATTTTTTTTTGGCCAAAATATAGAAGTTTAACCAATAAGAAATATAAGTTTTTCTAAGAAATAAAAATTTAACCAAGAAAAGATAGAAGTTTAGCCAAGAAATATATAAATTTAACCAATAAGATATATAGGTTTTGCTAAAAGATAAAAGTTTAACCAAAAAAAGATATAGGTTTTGTTAAAAGATAAAAGTTTAACCAAGAAATATATAAATTTAACCAATAAGATATATAGGTTTTGCTAAAAGATAAAAGTTTAAACAAAAAAAGATATAGGTTTTGTTAAAAGATAAAAGTTTAGCCAAGAAATATATAAATTTAACCAATAAGATATATAGGTTTTGCTAAAAGATAAAAGTTTAACCAAAAAAAGATATAGGTTTTGTTAAGAGATAAAAGTTTAGCCAAGAAATA
>Ga0116227_10002216_pt1 | contig 44333 bp, 42 predicted proteins | sample S1TSphgellanicum_FD_89693 | JGI IMG/M metagenome (GOLD analysis project Ga0116227, IMG submission 89693) | Host-associated microbial communities from peat moss isolated from Minnesota, USA - S1T2_Fb - Sphagnum magellanicum MG | ecosystem: Host-associated > Plants > Peat moss > Unclassified...
CCTGCTGGCCCCCCCCTGTCAGTTGGGTAATAACTGTCACAGAAAACAAAACTCATAAAAAATTTTAAAAAACAAAGGTCCGGGCAGTGCTTGGAAACTGCCCGGACAGACAGACAGACAGACAAACACTGTAGCTTTAATATATCAAATTGATTCCAGTTTTGAAGAATATAAACGTAGTGGAACTAATGAAGGAAATGTTTTTTCTTGGGTGGTGTATTGTGGCTTTTTACTTGCATGTCTAATTTCACAGAAATGTGTATATGTGTGTATGTGTTTATATATGTGTTTTCATTGCAATGAAGATGGTTCAATGTATTGCAAGTCATATCTACAAAATAAACATGTATTTAATTAATATTGGATTAAAATTTTAATTTTGAACTTTTTTGACTTAGTGGTTAATATTAAATTTTTTATTGACTTTGAAGCAAAACATTATTAATATCTATTGTTACATCATATGGTGACCCCCCAATTCAAATTATTTCTCCAAATTTCCAGCCTCCAAATAGTCATTTGCTAAAAAGTTCAAAATTCACTAAATATGTGATAATATTGAAACGAACTAAATTGGTTAATGACAATAATAGTGACACATGGTTGTGAAAGAATGGGTTGCTACTTGAGGTGAAATTTTGATATTGCAAAGGTATAGAAAACATTTTCAATATTAAATTTTTTTTGGCTACTTTGGCATTTAATGTTTGGGATAATGTGATGGGTAAGAACCCAATAACAATAATAAAAAAATTTAATTGTAAAAATTTATGATTAACATTTGGTGACCATGTTGGGGATTTGTCTTTAAAAAATAAAAAACTAAACATGGGAAAAGTCATGGTAAATGTGTCAAAATTAAGTTTATGTTATTTGGTTATTTTTTAACACATTGGATGAACACAACAAAAAGATATAGTTTTGTTGGGGCTATTTGTGTTGAGAAACCAAGAACATATATAATAAAAGATCTTATAGATAAAAGCACAAAACTTGTATGTGCTTTTCCATAATTATTTTCTCATTGGGAGTAATGTGCTACAAAATGGTTTAAGCAAAAGGAGTATTAAAATGTTTGGGATTAAATAAAATTTGTTAAGGACATGTATTACCTTTTCGTGAGATCAATTAACCATTTCATTTTATGAAACTAACAAATTATTGAGAATGCATTGTAGGTATGGTTGGACTATTCTTACGAACAATAAGAAATCAACCTAAAAGTGATGATTGGAATTATTAGTTTGGCTAATCAATTTAAGGCATTTTGAGAAAAAATTTAATAGATTATTTCTTAAAAGCTTCATGGTAAGACAACAAAGTGGAATTTAAAAGCTCACACTTTAAATATTGATGTATCCCAAGTGATAAATGACATGAAATGGCTCTCAATACTTGCATACTTGTTCATTTTGGTGTAAAAGCATATTACAATGAACTTTTTTAGATGTCACAAAGGCAAAAAAATTTGGTTGGACAAATACTATTATTTTAAACCCATATGCATGTTGGAAATTTCAACAAAACATTGGATTTAAATAAGTGAAATTAACTTTTTTGTGCCTTTTACTTTCAAATTATTACACCATGAACATTAATTTTCAATGAAATATGGACTTTGCAATCTAAGCAATTCTACTTTTACAATCCATAAAAAAACTGCTATGGATTCATTATTTATAATGGAATTGAAATAAATTCCGCAATTTTGGGACGTGTTAAAGTCTCAAGGGTTATGACACTTAGGAATAAACAATTTAGAAAATATGAAGAGTGTGATGGACTTTTTTAAAAAAATTCATGTGTAATAAATGTTTTAAAAAATTTCAAAGTCCATCACATAATATCCAAAAGGATATTTTTCACAACCAAATTATATTAAATAAAAGTGTTCGAAAAGGTTGAAAATAAGGCAACATTAACTTGGACATGGAAAAAGATGTTAACTTTAACATTGTTTCAAAGTTTTTGTCCAACTTTCTACATTTAAAAATACATTGAAAAAAACTTCCAAAATGGATTTTATAATGGTTGTTTTTGGTACACATTCTAATGTGGTTTCACCCTCTCACTAGAATTGACTGAATATTAACAACTTACTATTTCATTTGTTTGAATGATTAAGTTGAATGTGCGAAAACTAATATTAATGCACTTGTCAAAATATGGATGCCAAAAGATCTTCTTCAAGTAAAATGTGATTATAATGAAAATATTTCTTATAATTTTAATTGTGAAACACTACATCAAAAATATGGATATATGATTACCTCCATGATTGGGTTTGTAGTCATATATGCCATTTACAACATCTTATATGATTACAAATATTATATATATTATATATATTATAGATTTATGTATATAATATAAAATATATAGTTATGCATACTGATTTTATAAAATAATTATTCATTTAATTTAATTTAGAATTATTTATATATCATATATGTCTAGTTTATATACAAATAGTATAAAAATAATCAGACCATACCAATGTCACACATTCATCATACATCAACATACCCCAACATTGACCACACTCAACTTGGTCAACATGCCATGGTCAAGGGTTGATCCTTGGACCTCTTCAAAATGGTGCAACATCTTTAGGTTGCAATCATGCTAATAGGAGCCAAAAGTAGTTGTAACCATTGTTTAACTATGTGTTTTCTACACTAAAATTTTCTTAAGAAAATTTTAACTTGAAAATAAGTTGAAACTTTTGCACATTATCACATCTAATATCTTATTCTACAAGATGTCCAAATATGAAATTATTTCATCAACATTTGGCCCTTCAAAAGTAATGTAAAAACACTTGTAACCACTACTTTTAAGCAATAAAAGGACTTGTAAATGGATTTGAAAAACCTTGAAAATGACATTTTTTGGCAAATTTTTAACACAAATCCTAACAAAATAGTACAAAGAAAATTTTAATTTCTTAAAAAAAAAATTCAAGACTTTTTTCAAGAATATTCCCTAAAAAATAATCACCTAAGGGGGCACTAGTGACTCCTATTAGTCCATTTGCACCTTTTACCACATTAGATGTGAAACAATGTACTCACATATAAGATTTATCATCTTTCAATGTTTGAATGTAAAAAAACACAAAGTTAAAAATATATATATTTTTTCAGTACTTACTCAAATGAAAATTTGTATATGGATTATTAAAATTTGAAGAATAATCTACATATGTGCATAAACCAAAAGTTCAAACAATAAATTTTGAATGTAGAAAATCACTTTTGAATTTCAAAATTTTTAACATATCCATTACGATTCAATTTTCATGATAAAATTTAATAAATATATGTATAATTTAAAAATAAAACCTCAAATATTTTTATTTTATTTTTAAATCTGAAATATGAATATAATATATGAATAATAATATAAATATATATATTCAATATTCATACTTTATATAGAAATATTTAATTTTCATCATATCATTTAATTTAATAATCATATAATTATTGTAGTATATAACTAATTAATTAATTAAATTTGTGATGATTATAATATAATATAATGTATATCTAGGAAAAAAATAGTTTAAAATAGTTTAATATTAATTATGTCATATTTATTATAATCCAACCACTAAATATAACATTATACTTGTAGATTTTTTTTCATTCGTTCAATTTTCTATAATTTTAAATTGTGTAAATTATATTTAATATTTTTTCTAAAAGGTCATTTTATAAATTTAAGAAGTTGCAAATTTATGAAGCCTAAACCCATGGATAAATTTGGTAAAAGTTTGCTAAATTTGGCTAAAATAACAAAAAATTCTGAACCATGTTATTTTGGTTAAGCAATTTTTTAAAAAAATTAAATTAGGATATTCTGATTAAACTTGGCCTAGTTAAAGTTAAAGTTGGTTAATTTTGGTTAAAATAAATGAGGTTAAAATAAGTCATTTTGGGTATTCTACAATATATTTTCATATATTTTGATAATCTTGGGTGAAATTTTTAAAAGTTTGGTTCAATGAATATAAATTTAACTAAATTAAATGATTTTGTCTAAATTTGGCTAAATTTTTTTAATTAATTAAATTCGGTTAATTATTGTTTAAATTGAATAAATCTGGCTAAACCTAGAAAAGTCTTAGTTAAAATTAGTTATCTATTTGGCAAAATGTGAATAAATTAGGCTAAACTTGGATACTTGAATTAAATTTGGTTTAAATTGGTGAAATCAAGTTACATTAAGCCCACTTAGGTTCAACTTAGTTAAACTTGGCTAAATTTGAATATATTTGGTTAAACTTGGTTTAAATTTGTTAAATGAGGTTTTAAAAGGTATTTTGGTTGAACTAGGGCCAAAAGTAAGCTGAATTGAACTAATTAATCTAAGTTTGGCTAAACTTGGTGAAATCTAAAAGTTGGTACACTTGGCTAAATCAAACTAAATTAAGTTACATATGTTAAAGCATGGTACATTAAACTAAAATATGATTAATTAAAATAATAAGGTTATTTAAAATAAACTAAGCTACTTGGGGTAAATTAACCTTCAATAGGTTAAATTAGGTTAAACTAGGATTGGATTAAATTAATTTAAATTAAACTAGGTTTAAATTAATTTGTATTAGAATATATACCTAGGCTTATCTAAAGGCTACTTATTAGGAAAAATTTAAATCCACCTAAGCCTATATTTAGGGGTTAGATGGGACTTAATATGTCTTTCTAGGCCTACTTAAGGCCTACCTATATTTTTTAACTTTTTTACTTAGCCTATTTACTTAACCTAGCTTGCTTAACCTACCCATGTATCTCCTTAACCTAGCTACCTTTCATGATTATTAATCCTATAGTTGTAATATCAGTCATATGAAACTAAAAGTCCTATAATCATGATTAAAATCACATATGACTTGGTCATATCAATCTATGATTAGGTTTGGACACTAGTCATGGATGCTATGTTTTGGTGTAATGAAAATAAGATATATTAACCTAATCACATTACCTTGAAAAAGGTTTTTTAGAATTGGAATTATGATGAAAAGGTCAATATGTCTAGACTTTATTCAAGATGGGTTGAATTGTATAAATATGATTTAAATTTTGTTGGTTAAATTCATTCATCTATAGAATGTCAGCTAAAGGGAATTGGGAAAAAAGGTTATGTATGGGAACATGTAGAATAGAAAAGGATAGAACTCATAATAAAACCATTGAATTTACAAGTGTATCGATTGTTAACTTTCGCAAATTTGTTCATATATCATAAATGATTTGAAACAACACAATCAATCTAACACCAAAATGTTTAATGGTAAACGAAATGTAGAATGTTTAAAAGAAATTATGATAATGGAACAAACAAAGGAATTGTTAAGGTTCATAAACCCATCCTTGGCTAATGGTGCTATTAGGAACCACTTCAAAGGATTCCTTAAATAACCAAAAGTAGCAAAATCATTTTCTTGGGCCCTTTCCTTTAAATTTTCTCACAATTACAAATTATATTTTTTTCATATTTATCCATTTCATGTTTTAATATATGGCTTGAAGTTTATTTTGGAATTTAAAAAGTGGAAATTGTTAAAATTTTGTATTCCTAATAAAGATGGGCCCTTTAGGAATCAATAGCCTTAACTTCAAATTTTCATAATTAAATTATACATACTCATTGATTAATTTCCTTACAAAAAGTTAAAAATAAGATGATTTCAAAATACCTTAGGAGAAAAACTCCCAAGAAAATTTTCAAATCATGTTTCCACTTTGTATTTTTGACAAAACAATTCAAAAAAAAGAACCAATGTTATGTTCCTAAAACTTGTTTTAAATGCAATGACTATGAACATTAAAATACACAATATGTTATTAAAATTTCAAAATCTATGGAACCTAATAAATGTACTCATTGATTTTAATTTTTTTTTTGATAATTTATTAACTATCCTAATTGTAACTTGATTGGTATCTATGTAGTCATGTACGTAGATATCAAAGGTTTTCACTCTACATAAATCAAGGATCTAAGAAAATCAAGGTGACATTCTTAGCAGTCCCACCCAAGGATGGGTTTGCCTTAAAAGTGTGTAGTCAACTAGGTGCAAAAAGTAATCCTTAAAGTTGTAGTCATATTGTCACATGTAATGTACATAGAGTGAAAACCTTTTTAATCATTGTCAAACCATCATGCCACTAAATATTGCTTGTTTATAGAATATTAGATATAGAATTTGAAAAACTTTAATGTACTAAAAATAGGCAAAAATATTTTTGAAATTGATTAGTGAAAGTGTGTTTAAAATTATTTTTACATTAAAAGATTGATATATAAATTACTTTTACATTGGAAGCTGAAAGTGCATAAGTAAAAATTTTAAATGGCATTAACCAAGAAACTAAAAAAATTCAATGTTTCATTTACTTCAAGCCTAGTAACTTTGTTTGTTTGAATAGTCTTCAAAATAAATAAAAATTGCTTATGCATTTTTCAAAAATCTATTTAAATATATTTTAAACATGTGATTCTTCAATCTAATTGACACAAATTCAAAAAACATGTTTGTATTGATCATTGAAATAACAATATTTCTAAATTTTTAATATGTTAAGGTTTAGTTTACACCTACTTCACATTTTTCTAAAAAAATCGCAAAATGTTCAACTAATTATGCTTTCACCCAACGACAACATTGCCATTATGGTTGGGTGCGGGTTACTTTCATATATACCCCAAAAAATAAGCCAAAACAACAAGATAAGTGAAATTACTTTGTAGATCAATTCCATAAATTATTAAAAGTTGTGCAAGAATTGATTCTTGTTAAACTTCATGAGGGAATTAAGGTATGGACATTAGAGAAGGGCATTGTAATTGTTTATGTTGAAGGATTAACAAAATGTACAAGATGGTTACCCATTGTTGTATGTTTATTAACACTCACTAAAATCATCAATATTTTCATCGTACCAAACCATTACATTCGTTAAGATGAATATTGGTTTCTAAATTAAACATTAATAAATTTCTATGAAATTAAATGCCTTGTGATTTAGGATGTTACTGGATAAACACAAACAATAGTATATGTATCACACTTGTGAAAATAAAATTTATTGTTCACCTATTGAATGTTTAAGATTTATGAAATGTTACAATTAACCTTAAAGATAGAAAAAAGGAATGAAAAATGAAGCAAGGGTGGATGTAAAAGAAGTCAATTTAGGATTTTTTGAAATTTCATATACTTTATATCATAGGAATGAAAAACTACAACAAGGAACAAATTAAAAGTATTAATTATTAGTGCAAGGGTATAAAAAACATCACCAATACTAAAAATTGTTTTAGTCACTTTAGCACTTGATGATTGGGGTAATGTGATGGGCAAGAACCCAATAGCAATAAAATTTTAAAATAAATTTTAATTTGTAAAAGTTTATCATTTACACATTGTGATGATAATTGATGATAATTTGTCAAAGTTCTGAGAGAATGGAAAAAATGTGATGGGAAAGCTTAACCATGAAAGATTAAAAGTCAAAAACAAGTTTTGAATGGAAGTTTTGGTACTCTTCACCAATTAAATGATCATGAATGTAGATAGTTTTTTTATGAACAATGTAAATTCAAACAAAGTTACAATTATTTCTTGAAGTTCTTAAGATCATAATCTTATGATTGGCTCCTCTTACAAGAATGTTGTAAATATATATTCCTAGCACTCCATTGTTAACCCAAGTTAATGAACTTGGTCAATGCATGTCCACTATGAATTGATAAATTGTCCTATCTTTTTATTCATTGTTCATTGGTAGTTAACATTGGTTTTGATCATAATGGGGTCAATCACATATCCCATGCATTCATGTAAATTTGCATTTTGATGATCTAATCTAAGTTGCACTTGAATGCTCATATATTGTTTCGTATTTCCTAAAAAAAACTAGAATGAAACCAAAAAAAAAAAGTAAAAGGAAAATAAGAAACAAGAAAATAATACACAACATTAACAAATTTACTTTATATACAAGGTAAAAACAATTGTTTGACATTGTTCCAAAAATTTACATACTTGCACAACAACACTCCCTTGTAAAATGCGTTGCAAGGTTTGCAGGCAAAGAATTAGATTATCTATATCAAAGTAGTCAAGTTCTTCAACTTTTCCTACTAGTGTTGAAGTTCAGGTCTTTATCATCTTGATTGCATTTTCATGTCATAATTGTGAACTTGACATTTAATTACATATTAAAGTCTAGCTTTTGACGATGATGTTCCTTTCCACATGACAGAAAGGTTTGCCATAACATTAACTTGAAAGATAGTCCCATTAAAACAAGTTGAGAAGACAAATTAATTGCAACAAGTTGTACATGACTACATAGATACCAATCAAATTACAATTAGGATAGTTAATAAATTATCATGCATATTAATCCAACACCATGAAATTGAAAAGATAAGAGAATTTGATAGTTGAATTAAATGCACAAGGAGATTCAAACATGGAAGAGGAAAATAAATTGTGAAACACAATGTTCTCTAATGTACATTTTGAAGAAAAATGTGTTCACAAATGTGATTTTTTGCTACTTTGTTGCCTCTCTTTTCAAAATATTGGGCATATGCAATTTTTTGATGATAAGTTGTACAACTAAAGCTTGAAATTGTGTTATCTTAACAATTATGGAACTTTAGAACCAAAATAAATCTCTTTATTCGGACTAAAAAAATGCTCACAATATGGCAACAATTCACATCAAGTGTATATTACCATGGGCAAGACAAATTTATTAACAATCACATAGATATAAGATTATTTTATAATACTTTCTGGAAATGATTTTGGTTTGGACACCAAATCAACATGCCATGCTTCTTTTTTGCAAGTGTATTTTTGTAAATAAATAACATGTAATCAAAACACACCATTATTTTACAAAGCAAAAAAGGACATTTTAAAAAGAAAACAAACTAGGCTTTGTTTTTACCAACTTTGATGTTCTCCACATTGCTTTTTCAACCACAAACCCCTTTTCAACTCTTGGAAGATCAAAAAAATGTTGAGCAAAAAAGGAAAAAATGTCTCCTTTCTTTCATAGCTAACAACATTGTCAACATCCTTTGCTCACAATGAGTTCACAAAGTATCCCATTCTAGCCTTGGCATTGACGTGTTTTCTTTAACATTTGTGTGCAAAAATGTTCAACAAGATTGGAACAACTGTCCTCCCTACTTTCTGAACCCTAAACCCCTTCTCAACTCTTGGAAGCCCAAAAAAAGGTTGAGTGAAAAAGGGAAAAACCTCCTTTTTCTCATGTCATCTTTTACTTGGAATGAGCTCCCAAAATGCACCCCATTTTGGCCCTTGCATTGAATCTTTTGCTCTAAGATTCATGTGGTGAAATGTTCAATGAGACTAGCCCTTGCAAGCTTTTGATTATGCAACAACATATTTGCAGAGAATTCACAACATTTTTTGATTTCAAGGAATGGGATTCAATTTTTTGTTTATGCAAATTTGGACTTTGTAAAATAATCTAACTTCAAATGTTGCAACTATGATGCATCAAACATTATTCCTTCACTCAAAATGACAAGGTTGCAAGTGTAGGCATGCACAACTATTTGTTGAAGTTTCATTTTCAAAACTAAAAGTTCAAGCTTGATGACCTAAATTTGACCACATGTGTGAATGGACTTTTACAACAAATACATTTTTGGGTTATGGAGTTCCATCGATTAATGATTTTCATACATTAATTTTGAATTGAATGGCTAGTTGAAGGCCTCTCATGGGGTTTTTATCATATTCATTGGGACCTATACTAAGGTTTGTGTTGAGGTACTAAAATGAGAGCTTTCAATCTAATTTATGTTGAAGTTGTTCAATACTTAAAATATCCATTGTATTTAGAGATATTTTTCAATGAATCCAAGGCTAGCTTTTGAGGAAGTTTTTTTGATATGATGATTGAATGATAGTGGAAATCTAGGCTACATGAATGGAAGCATCAATTTGTGTGAATTTTTTAAAGAAATTATTCAAATATGGTTTTAAATTGAAAGTATTAATTTCAAGTAATATATTTAAATATTTCAAAAATTCAAAAACATGTTGTCATCAAAGATAGTTTGTGGAACATTTCATCTTCAAACATCTTGTTCAAATTACTATTTTTTGATGTATTTCTTTCAAAAGTACATGTTCATTAGAAAAATTAAAAGGAATGCATAAATTCATACAATTGATTTCAAATTTTTTGTACAATAAAAACATGCCCCCTTCTATGAAAGTACATGTTCATTAGATGAATTTGATGAAAATTTAAATCATACAAAAATTTCAAAATCTTAAAATTTTGAAGGAAAGGGCTACGAGGCAAAGGACTCATTTTTTTAACCATTTGATAAAGAATTATGTTCAATGGGTTCAAAATGTCTAGCTTTAGATGTAGGTCACATGTGCAAGAAATAAACTTGCCAAAAAACATGTTTAATTATCCATTGAAACTCATTTTGGGATTTTCTGGAATTTTTGTACGTTTTTAACATTAAACCAAAATATTCATACACAAATATGTATGAATGTGAAAAATCACCACTAACACATGAATTATCTTATATTGGACTATTCAATTTTTCTCACTTAAATTTGTTTCATGGAAATGTTATTTGTAAAAAGTAACTTTAAAAAGTCCTTAAGTCTTTTTTTCCCTTTTTAATACCCCAACCATGAATGGACCGATCTACTGTGATATCATTGTTTAAGTGGGGGATTAAAGGTGGTTAATGACACAATAAAAATTATGTGAATAAAATCTCACCTAGACAACTCTTTAACATGCATGTTAAAAGAAAAAACATTAAAATCCATTCAAAAATGAACATGATATGTCCATTTTAAGACATTTACAGGCCCACATCTTTTTTGTGTTAAGGTTTTTCTAATTTTTTTTCATTTATATTAATTTTGATTCAATATATTATATATTAAAACTCTATAAAATAACCCAAACAAGATTCATAAAAAAAAATGTATTTGTATAAAACCATAGACAAAAGGGTAATACATATTTTTTAATTTCAAAAGTGCATTGTCCACTACTTTATATTTGAAGAATATATGTTATAATTTATTATGTAGATCTCTTTTTATTCAAGTTGAAATTTTTAATTCAAAAAAAAATTTGGTGTCATGCCCATATGCATGGCCTCATACATGACGGCTAGTTACGGGCATGCCAATCATGCCTTTAGGGTTAATGTACGCTTTTAGGGTTAATGTATGTTTTTAAGTTATTGTACGTTATTAGGTGTTTTAAGGTTATGGCTTGTTTAGGGTTTCATCTTTGTTGACATCTGTATAAAAAGTCAAGCTCTTCCCTTCTCTTGTTAGTTTTTCTAGAATTCCTTTATTAAGGAAAATTTCCTCCATAGTCAAACTGGATTTCTAAATGCTCACGGCGGTTATTACACGACCACCGTTTATATATATTTCATTTTTCTGTCCTTCTTTTCAATTTAATACATGAAAATTTCATCTCAGCCTCTTCTTATGCATTATATGTGTGTGTGTGTGTGTGTGTGTGTGTGTGCATTTTTTTTTGGTTGATTAGTTTCTACCTTTGACTGGTTTTATTTTTTTTGTTCAATAGAGTTTACCATGGATTTACACCCTTATGACATCGAACGTCACGACACTACACGTCATGACATTGGCATAATGATGATTTTATGGCATGTTAATGCATGACACTGTGTAAAAACTTGCAGTGTGCCACAAAAAATGATTCACTTTATCTTGCACCCACCCATGTTTTAAATGATGGTAAAAAAAAAAATTCAAAACATCAAAGTTTTATGAATAATGATACTAAAGTATGTGTTGTTTTAAGTTGTTCAATGGGATATTCACTATTATGACCGAAGTACAATGTGATAATAATTAAATCTAAAACCCTTTGGGAATTAGAATGTTGTTTTCATGATTTTATCATTCAATTTTTTTTAGAATTAGATCATTTTGGTGTTGAGTACTTTGGTAAAAACAATATGAAAATTACCATTTGAGATAATACTTTGATGCACTCAACCATGCTTTCACCCTTAGCCAAATCTAACTATACTTAAAATATAAGAATTTTTTGGTAAATCCAAGCATCTTTCTATATTGTTGGCTACCTAGAATTGGAACTTCAAAATCCCCCCCTCTCCCCTCCTTTGACATATCAAGTTCATCATGAAGATCAATTTAGACTTGAAAAAGTTGGAGTTTGATTGTGACAATGGCACATGACACATTCACCCATATCTACCAATAACTTGTCAATCAACATGTTGTTAAATGTATATGAATTGTATTACCACTTCTTTCTTTCTTCTTCAATCTTCCTGTAACATTGTTGTACCTACCCTCTATAGTAGGGGTGTATGCTGTAAATTGAGAAGATTTGTATTTGTGCTATGTTCAAGTTCCTTATGTGTTCGATTGCAATGTAATTGGTTATATCTGTGTGGTATTTCAATAGACATTAAACCCACAATTATCCATATGGTGGTGGATGACCGTCACCAATTATGGATGAGCAATGGACAATGATGACTGAAAAATTGAAAAGATGAATAACTTCATTTGTTAAGATTTTCATTTCTTCTTCATTGCCTTTGTTCCTCATCCTAAATTGCAGTGCTGGTCCAGATGCAAGTGATGGGAAGAAAATCCATTTCAGCCGACTGCCTGAAATAAGGGTTTGCATCCCTTGAACCCTTGAAGTAACCCTGAACTGCTATCATTGATGTTAAGTGGAGATAAATTTATTATGCTTTAAATCTTTTGTAATACCTGGGAGGACTGTTTCTGGCAAAATCCTCCAAATTTCCAGAACATGCACCATATCTGTACCCTAATTTAGATGCAGGACCTATTTAGTATATCAGAATGGAAATTTCCAATCATGTACAGATATTGCTTTCTGCAGATCTAGGTCCAGGTTTGTGTCCATGAACCATTGAATCCTGGGGAAATGTTTGGGATTTTTCCTCTTGCAGTACTTATCCCTCTATAAATGATTAACTCTTAGGAGTGACACAGTTGTATCTATTTCACAGCTCTGGATCTGTATACATTAGATAAATTGATTTTATATTTCACATCGCTTCAGGGTAAATAAGATCTATATTTTTCAATATTTCACAGAGCTAGACTGGGTACCACAAAGAGTTGTTATAAGCTAAGTTCTTATCTATGTCCAACAAGTTGAATTAGCGGTTGAATCATTTGAAATTTGGCAAAAAATGAATTTGCAGCTGCCCATTGACTGTGCAAAGGCAAACTTCACTGTGCAACCAACAAACAGCAGAATTCAAAGAACAGTTTTGAATTTTCACAAAAACCAAATTCACAAATCAAAAGGTTCATGGGGGATGATCAGCTGATCAGCTGGAAATGCCAAAACTTGTTCCAAAAATTCCTGCAGACAAATTAGCATGATGAGATATATACTACTAGCTAGCCAGCTTTATATCCCCCAATTACCATTGCCCCAAAGAGAAATCAAAATTGAACAAAGTGAGGACTGAACCAAATTTAGGGAAGAAAATTTCTGCAAAAACAACAACAAAAGCAACAGTTGAACAATCCATGATGCTCTTCTCTAACCATTGAAATCAATTGCTAAAAACCAAGCCCAAATTTAGCGGACGATGCTGTGCAGATGGCAGCTACTGTCGCCAAATTCAGCTACTACAGCCAACTAATTCCATCGAAGGTTGGTGGATCCACGCCATTGATCATGCACTAGTTACTTTGTCTTCTTCAAGGGAAGCCCATTCGGAAAACATGAACTTTGATTTGGAGTTTGCGCGGTGAGCTGAGACTGCGGCCGATGTAGGGATGTCCGCGCTCCATTTCCAACACGCAAACGTCCCCATCGTCCACGCGATTGTCTTGTGCGAATCTCCTCCAGTTATCGCCGGTGAGAACGGCTACCGGCGGTGCCAGCCAGGTTACATCCTGCCATTCGGAACCCATCACGTTCACCAGGTCCACCATTGCGTGGCCTCTTGACATGTGGGTGTCTCTGAAGCTACTCTCCCGAATCGGCTGCAGCATTGAGTACAAAACATAACTCGGAATCAGCTCACAGAAATTGGCATCAAATCTAGCACCGGCCGAAGCCATGAACTAAACCCTAAACCTTATGACCTTATACATCGTGACCCGCAACTACAGCTTGAAAACTCTGTGTTGTGGTAAAGAGTCTGTAACAACAAGTGTTATATCAGAAGACATGTGCAGAAACGCTGCAGTCAGTGGAAGAAAATTGCAGAACTTGAGAAGAAGAAAATGACGACCTAGATTAGCAGCATTATGTAAGTCTGGAATTTTAGAAAATGGTGAGAGCTCATAAGAAAGTACCCACCAGATAAAAATTTCCAGATACATGCGCTTTTTCGACTTTGATCGGATGGTACTTGTTGTTAAGGTCCGCGGCAGTCAGAAGCGCGCCCAGAACCACGTCCAGGACAGAGGATGGGATTAATCGGCGCGTGAGAAACTGCGGCGGTTGGAGCCACATACTGTAGGGTGAAGCCGATGCAGACGTCACGCATACCCATGCAATGTACTCTATGAAGAGTACATTGGGATGCATGTCATGAGCGCGACTCCTCGGCTCAGGAACCATGTGCTCCAAGATTGCTCCACCGGCTTCCAGCCCGTATCGGGTATGCAAACTCGCGATGAAACTCTTCAACCGGAGAAGTTGAGCTGCATGTGGGTGAATGCACCAAACAATTAGAATGATCAGTCAGAGGAGATCTTCTTTTCTCAATTGTCAGGAACTTTCGAGCGTGCAATGCATTATCACCGTCAACCTCAACGGAATGTATACCATTTACACTACGCTGAATTTCTTCAAGTGTTGCAGACATGCAGATCAATCGGCTATAGAAAACGAGGCATTGCATGATGCTCAAGGACATTATTGCATGCCAAACGAATTAGCCGATGCAGACATGTGCTCAGAATATAATAAACTACTTACGTGTTTCATTGTACAGAGCTGCAATCAGCCTGAATTTCTCTGGAACTCTTCCGTCTCTTCCGGGAGGAATGAAAGTGACGGATTTATTGCCAAACTCATCAATGTCGAACTCCATTTCTCACCTTCGCTCATGAAAGTATCACTTATATTGAACTGCACAAATAACTCTCAATCAAATGGAAAAACCTTCAAGAACACAACTCAGAGAACAACTAGCAGCTCCAAACCTTCACACATGCAAACAACAGCGCTACAAGCTCTCTGCTTTCGAAAACTGAGTGAAGAGTTCATTTCTGGGAAGAACTATATAGCAATCTCGATGCACGGATCTGTGCAAGCGACATAATGAATGAATACTTCAACTGATTTCAATACCCATGTGACAAACCATCCAAAGAAATCACATCTGTTGGACAAGGCACGAACATCCAGAGAGCAATAGCTGCAGTAAAAGTTGTGTACCTTAGGTTATATTTTCATTCCAACTCTTTTCGGTTTGAACCCTAGTTTTCCCTCTCTTTTTTTTCCCCAGCTGTCCAGACTGTGGTTTGTGAAGGACCAGCTGAATTTTCCATGACTTCAAGTTGGAACTTCACATTACATTACGCATAGATCTAGAGATAACTACCAACTCTTGAAGGAATGTTTTTTCTCTAAATCCTATAAATTTGATTTTTAAAAGAAAATCTAAATTCAAATTATCTTCTGATGATCATGACTTTGACAACAGCCAGGTACAATCATCATACGAGATTTGAATTTATCTCTAGACCCTTAAGGGATTCGGGAAGGGAATGAGTATTGGGTGTGCTCAGGCAATGCCTCATTCATTGCCACCCTTGTGATTATATTTCATGGGCAGTTTTTCGAATTAGTCTGTTTGTTTTATGATTAGGCTTTAATGAACAAAAGCTGTAATTCGAAAACAGGTTTACTATCAGAGGAACATCGATTGGCAGGAGCGATTCAGATCATAAATGTCCGAAAGAAATAAATTAGAGGATATGCTATAAACTAGATTCCTAGAAGGAATGCAAATGACTCTGAGGGAAGAACAAGCTCGAAGACAATTTAACAAAACTTCTATTAAATTCTCTACAAATGACGTTATAATACTTGTTAAACGTAAATTCTCACATGCTCTTTAGAATTGACCAGAAAATATTCTAACTATTTTGTTATTTTTATCAAAAAGTGGTCACCTCGACCAAAGATTTTCCGCTAATGTACGGCTTTAGAAAGTCCCTAGCGCACGAATGCTTCTTGAAAACAACACGGACCCCCAAAAAACCCCTAGTTTGTAAGCTTTGACGGACGGACGGACCGACGGACGCCCGCTTCAACCGTTTGCGACAAATGCACGTGTCTAATCAAACGCCTGTGACACAATTCATTCCCAATGATCATGGACCGTATTTCAATGCACAACAAAATGGTGGTGCGGCCAATTTGCGAACTTTAGATTTGAACGCACGTGACGTTTTCCGCGACGTGCACGTGTTCAATATAACGGCATGACCCATCGTAGAGGATCCGCTTCAAATCATGGGATGTTCAGACAAAACCCCTGGGGGTTTGTAAAATTCTTTCTGTTTTTGAAACATTTTTAATAGATATAGTCCTTACATGTTCATATTCCTGGAATATTTCTTCATTTCAGTCGGCAACTCAAATTGGAAAATCCTAGGTTAATTATTAAAGATCATAATCGTTAAGACGATTCTAACCTACCTTCAGGGCGGCACTAGTATTGTGACAACTACTATAATTGAGATTGTAAACTACTCTCACCAATTTGGTTTCTAGATTGTATTTTTGGTTGGATGTAATTCGTACGTCATTTGAAGAAATTGAAACAAATGGGATCATGAGGACACCCCTTTCGAACCAGCTAGGGAAACATATCTGAGGTAGCTGTTGGGCAGGGTTTGGCGGTTGATTCCCAACTGTCAAAACTGAATTTGAGATCTCATGTGGTGCATTTTATAAATTATAAAGGCCACCAATATTGCAGGAGGATGCCAGAAACTGAACACTGATAGCAGCAACCTGATATTCTACCTCTCCTATAGAACCTGGTACTGTAGACCTAATTTCTGGGCTTGTTGGGAATTTACTGATTGGAGGATTACTGTTAATGATTCTTATGCTTATGTCAAGTTGGCAAGCAAATTCAATCAGGAGTACCACCTTCTGGCTAAGTGCAATGAATACATTAAGTGGAGATGTTCAACTTGGCAGCGAGTGTGACTACTATAATGGTGATCATTCATTACAGAGTTTGGGGAACTATACTTGTCAAAAACCATTTACCTCACATTGCAGGTCACACATGTGAAAGTGTTTTTTGGTTGAAAGTTTCGCCACACTCAACAATTTTCTTCCAATCTCATTATTAAGAAGTGGAAGAGATTTAATCTCATCCTAGAGAATTCAATTAATTTTCACAACCAAAAAATAGAAAGGAAAGTATCCCAGCCCATCACTGCTGCTCTTGCAGTCTACATTGTTAATCAATTAATTGGTACACAAGAAAGGAACTAAAGATGAGGTGTCTATGTTTCCCATGTGAAATCACCACTGTATTTAATGACCAAAATATATCTTAATGACTCATTTAATACACCTTTTCGCCTATTGTGAGCCTGTATATGTTCCAATCAGCCTTCTTACAATTATATACAAAATACTACATATGCTCCAGACATCTGTTTCAGATTATACTAAACTTGTCTACAGCAATTTCTAGTGCTAAGCAGCTAAATACACACGACACTGAATGCATTAAAATTTGGTACATGGGTTTACAGTTAGGAATGAATTCTTTTTTTGAGTTTTAGCAAGTTTTATTGACTATATTACAGCTTATGGTGCATAGCATTTACAGTGTAACTTATCTTTTGATGAGTAACGTTAAACTGAAGTAGAACAACAGATTTGGCCCTAATGCAGCTAGACCTGGGTAAAAATCCTCCATTGTTCAAACATATTTTGGTGACCTTAATTTTTGGGAACATCTGAAACAAGATTACATGTCATGTGTCACATATAATGAAGATCTTCTTTTGGGCAGATTGGCTTCAAATTTACAGAAAAAATGTTCACCGATTGATGATATATAGGAATTGGGAAATGTGGAGAACCTAAATTTTTTTCTAATGCATAATTGTCCTGGTGAGCAGCTACAATATTGACAAGTTACTCATAATTCCAGATGGTACAAGGAGGATATTCTCTACATGGGTTCGATGGGTTTAGTCCAATTCATCGACATACGTTTCAAGCCAATGCAGACAGCCTTATCCAGTGCATGATAAAAGAACTCATCGTCATGATAATTTAAATAAGAAATCGTGTGTTCAAAATCGATCTAGGTTCCGTATTGGAGAGGTGCAGGCGGGTCATGCCAGTGATGGGCATGTTAACCATCCAAATTTTGGGAACCACCTAGGGCCAAGGACCAAGTTAAATCCTTGGGGGTTCAGGAAAAAAAATGGTAATTGACAATTAAGCAAGTGTTTCAATCTTGTTAAATACAGAAGCAGGTTGTGCAGATCATGAGCACTAGTACTAGGCTGATAGGATTGGACCCACCAGTTGATTGATACAGGACATAATTGGGAGGACCTTAATTACCAACCAAGCAGGGATGCAACTTATTCATGAGCTGAACTAGACTTTGTCTTGTAGTAGGGACCACTAGCTGCTAGGGTACTACTGGTGGCCGGAGAGGTCGAAAGGGACCTCAATTTACATGCTAATTAAGCCTGCATGTCAAGGTACTTGGACCTGCATGCAGCATCATGAATGGAACATCACAACTACCCCCTAGAAATACAGATGGGTACCTTCTCTCCACCAGCTGCCATGACGTGAACTACACTAAAAGGACCCGCTAGTAGACATGGTCGGTGCAGGTTTACTAAGTACTTTTCCCTTCAGGAGGAAAAGTACTGTAGTAATGAGGAGTCCCCAACATGCAGTTCACGGCTTGTCATTTCAACGGCAATATGGCCCAAAGGAAAGATACATGAGTACTATTTCTCTTGTTTAAAAATAGTACTGTACCCAATACATGTATATTACTAGCTTGTGGATGTCCCTGCATTATATGCAGGGGGCAGAAGCGGGGGAGGGTTGGTATGGGTGGGGCTGCGGGGGGGGATTCATGAGTCCGTAGAAGAGGTCCTAAAAGCAAGCAGGTCTGCACATAAGATTAAGGATGACAGAAGGTCCTAGTGACGAGGACGTACGTAGTAGTAGGTATACGCATATGTTCAGGTTGCCAAAATACGTGCGGGCAGGCTGCAGTCTACGACAAATTGACAACAACAAATTATCTTGTTCTCACTTCATGCAATTAGCTGTATGATACCTACCTATGCACATAATATTCTATGGACTTGTCAAGCCCCTGCCCACTATGACGTATAATCTGGTGAAGAAAATGACATAATTATCTACCACCCCAGATCTTAATGTCAAGATTAATCATCTGTTAATTACTTAATACTGCCGCTTAATCAATTGAGAGACGCTAGACTTTTTTGCTACTAGTGAGAGAAAGAAAATCATTAAGCATTTGCACAATGATCATCCTGCATTTCCAGAAATTTTTACTACAGCGCTGGGTCAAATCCGCATTACCCCAAATAGCTGTACTGTCGGATACCAATTTCAGCTTTGCACCAGCTGGTCGTGCTGGGTTCAATGCCGTGTTACTTAAATGCACGTTAACAGTGCTGGAGGAGCTTATACCTGCTCTCTAGTACACTGCATGGGTCCTTGGAGCCAGGGCATTAACACGCATTTTTTTCTCACATATGTAATTAAACTTAAGGTATTCCAATCCGTGAACCAGCAGTACCCTATAAGCTGTGCGATTGCAAGCATTCTTGAATTAGGTTGAAAGGACTTGTATATCTATTACTCTGCAACAAGATGGAGAGTAAAAACGGTGGAGCAATATTGGGATGATGTTAATAATATTGCTTGGACCTGCATTTCTGGTGTGAGGCCGGCTCTTGCTTCAGCATCTGTAAGTCAAATGCAGCAGAGCCAGCTGACGAATAAATTAAGGCTTAAATTTTGCAAATGCGCCTGCTTGCAACTTAATTCTAATTGTAAGCTCTCATGTGATTACTGTAAGCTCTGATCTGCGGAGTTTGTAGATATTCTCTTTTGGATCTTTTTGTCTTTCCTTTTGTGGTCTGCTGAAAGTTGGTAAACGTTTTAGAGGTCACGGAATTTGTGTTTACAACATGCAAAACAGAATGCACAAAACTGTGGCTCCAGGATCCATCCCAGTGGGTCCTTCTGTAACAGATGTTACATTGCAAAGCTCTGGTTTACATCTTTTAATCGAGGACAGCTTTTAAGCAGTACACAAAAGAGGGCTAGAGTGGACCAGCACCCACCAGCGCCCAAATTGAAGAACTGCTTAAGCTCTGCAATAACCAAAAAAAAATGGCCAGAAAGATGGCCAGAGTGAAGGTGCTGACCCACCAGTGCACCATGCAGGATGGATGGTGTATGGACAGGAACACTTTTTTTGGTCCCATTCCTAAGGAGAGTGGTTTAGCTATGCACCAACCATCCACATCCATCTACCTACCTGGTGGCTTACCTCCAAGTTCCGTACCTAAATTGTAACCAAGTGCATTCCCTTCCTACTTACCTATATGATTGGACATTGGTAGTAATAAATTAGGTGGGGGCAAGTGGTAAGTAAGTCGAGAGTTTATAGCATAAGTCACCTAGGTGGAATCTTATATAGATAAATTAAATAGTAACCACTTACATTCCATATTTACACAACAAAGTTTTTGGCATCCCCTGTAGGGAAGACAGTGGGAACCTCTAACAAATTGAAGTTGAATTAACAAAACACTGGGAAAACTCTCTAAAGGAATTGTGGGATTCAGTATGTCAATGTTTTATTGGGAAATAAGGGGATCATTGTATTTTCCCAGTGTCAAACAAACCATTTCATGTTTGCACACATGAAATTCAACTTTTTCTTGATGGTCTCCCAGGGAAATTTCCTAAAAAAGTTTGTTGTGCTACTTGTACTTATGATATTGTCCCACTTACATCTAGGTAGCTAGTTAGGTAGGGGAAGGGAGGATTAGGAGAGTTTGTAGGATTGGTCCTGCAGGTGGAACCTTGATAACTCGGTTCTCGTACATCAACTGGAATGGAGTTAAAATGGGTTTACAGGGATGCTGCACTGGCGGCCGCTGAGTCACATCATCCCACAAAAGAGTTGTAATATCTTGCGTTGGCAGTTGTGGCAGCAGGCGAGGCCTCTTCTAGGCTTGGTGTCCTTCCAGGTTTCTTGCCCATAGCCTTGCACGATTTGCTTGGTGCTACTGATGATGGGTTTAGGTCCAAGGTTTCTGGTTTTCTTTTGTTAAGGCTCCCCATTGTGCATTTTGCACTTTCGAGTGTGGTCTTTTGTTTGAACTTCAGTCCTCTCTTTTTTCTTCTCTTGTTCCCTTGTCAGGTGTTTTTTCCTTCCTTTATTTATTTATTTATTTATTTATTTATTAAAAAATTTGTAATAACTGGGCCTCCCTACATTGGTAGAAGAAACTATCCTATAATTTCATTGATGGTTTGTAGATATTTTGGTTTGTCTTCTTTTTTTTTGGATATTTTGGAGGAAGAACCTCCTGGGCCATGTATTTGGATTCTTATACACATAGGTGCAATAAACATGTACACCAAAGAGTATTATTGAAGCACTAAGTCTGAATATAATTTAATCACTATAGGTATCTTTAGTTGTAAGGGAGGTTCCTGTACAAGTGTATTCTCCTAAGGGAAGGCCACCTAAGGCCATGAGCCTGAGGGTGTTCCCCATCCTCAGGAGAACTCATGAGTACAGGAAACCTCCATGATGTAAACAAACTGTCTTTTTATGGGAATGCAGGAACATTTTAAAACAGGAGGATCCCCTTGCCAGCAAAGAATGTGACCCCTACTTAGCCCTTAAAGGTCATGCCAGCCAATTTCTATCAGCCATTTTGGGCAGCTCCTCTATGCTGTCTGACCGGGGGGAAAAAATTCTCCTTGGCTGTCAGGTAAGCCTGCCCTATAGGCCTAGCTGAACTTGGTGCAACTGCTTTGACTTACAGAGACTATGTTGTAAGTTTTCTAAGCTGACCGCTTGGGAAACTTGGAAGTATGTGTTTTTTAAACTGCTCAGAGACTATTAGGGGTTACAGGGGCTGGGGCATTACAATATAACTTTCCTAGGGAACACAACAAGGGTCAGACTGGTTTCTTTTGGCCTATACAGATGGATTGGTTTTTAGGGTTGATTCCTATGGACATACATAATATAATAAAGTTTCATAAAAAGGCAATGACCAGGCCTAGGGTACACTGGTCCTTACCCAGTCTAAGTTCCTGACGTCACACTTGCAACAGCCTAGGACATTAGGACTTGAAGGTAAAAAACCTCTGAGATATTAGGGTACAAGGGATTGGGACATGAAAGATTAAGGGCCTACAATATGAGGACCCCAGGACCTATGGCATGAAGATCTTGGGCTAGGATTGGCCACTTTGGCCTGGCCCTAGAGTCCTGTCCCCTCTAACTCTGGTTTAAATACCCTAAACCCTACCCAACTAGGGTTCTCTACTTGGGCTATTCCTCCAAAGCTCTCCCCGACCTCCGCAAAAGTTTTTGCTTTTTATCTATAGAATCAACTTCCTATCTTTAATTTTGCAATTTCTTGCAATCTTCAAAGTACACCACCACCAACTTCATGGTGAGTTATTTGGTGCTTCGCACTTGGTTCCACATCTACTTATTTTGTAATGAGCTGCCAAACAATATTATTTTAGAATACGTAGTACTTGCCACTAGCTAGGTAACAAGAATTGCAAGTCTATTTCAACATAGGGAATTCTTCCTAAGATGTTGGCAGGGCAGTTTGTGCACTGTTGAACATGAGGATCATGTTCAAGTTCTTGTGGCCCAGCCCCAAACCCACACTCTTTTGGTGGAACCGGTGTAAGAAGCCTGGACTTGGCCTTTTTGCTAGTAGTGGAATCAAAATTGGAATGGTGAAAAAGAACCCTTGGACACATGTTCAAATTCTTTTAACAGGTAAGCAAGTTTTTAAAAAACTAAAGAGTTGGCAAGTAAGTTAAACTTTCTAACTAATTGATTAATTTTTTACCTATTTATAGAACTACATACCTATTAGTGCTTTTTTTTTTGGAAAATTTTCACCAAAATCAGAAAAATATTTCCAAAAAGGAATGTTTTATCACAAATTTCTTTTTTAATTTTCAAAAAATGAATTTTTTTTTTACAAATCACCATAAATTGCCTACAATATGATAGGGTGCTTAAGATTTTCTACTTTCATATTTTGAATGTTGCCAAATTTGGCTAAAGATACTTATGGATGATTGTCACTTGAGCAACAATACAAAATTGAAAATATAAAAAATAACATTATAATACCTATACAATCCCCAATTTATTTATTTTTCAACTTTATAATTATATCTTAAGTCATGAAGAATGTGTAGGAACCAAACCTAGTTTTTGAACCAATCCCAAAGGTTATTGAATTTGAAAAAATGTACCAAATTTGGAAGCACAAGGTTTAGAAATTTGAAAACCTTCCTTATTCAAACCCAAATCCAAAAAACCTAACAAAATACAAATCCAAAAAAACCTACCAAAATATTTTAAATGTCAAAACTAGGATCAAAGGTTCTTTTTAAAAAATTACTTTTGAAACATTAACTTGCTCATTCAAACTATGACAAATGTCACAAAAACAGAATATCCCTAAAGCTTGCCAAACAACTATATGTTGACAATGGAGGTCGCTAAACATTCAAGCCATGAAGGATTGGAATTGCAAAATAATCACCATCCAAGGCCATTAGGTCTCCTTTTTCACAATTAGGGCTATTGGATTCGCCAAAAAATTTCCATCCCTATGGAGGATGTTCCCCACCATCTAACCTAATGGGTTACAAATTATGAACATTGGGGATTCAAAGCAACAAGAATCAAGGCCAAGTCTTGGATTCTTAAGCTTCAACCCTCATTCCTAACTTTTGGATCATTATCATTCAACCTTCAAACCTCAAGTGCTTCAAAAATGTTTTGCAAATGGGTGAAAGCATAATAAAAATAACCAAGGGTGCCAAGGTAAAAATCCTTTTGGATACCCAATTTAACATTGCATGTTAAATGTAAATGTTTTTTGATTAAAAATTGATTTTATATGATATATATTATGCATTTATGCCCTATATCACATAAATATCAACAACTTTTGTTAAGGCCACAATTTCAAAATTCACAATTTTTAAGGTCAAAAGCACATTTGAACCAATTGTGCTCAAAATTGGTTATAAAAACAAATTTCATCAATTCAAATATTTTTTCCTTTCTAATTATCAATGTTATCCTCTTCAATTTTCAAAAGGAATGGTGCACATTTGGTTTAAAAAAAGACGTTTGAAAAAAATAAAGATTATTCACTTTCAAAGTTTGAGTGCTTTGAACATGCAAAAACATTTTTTATTTGTGTCAAGTTTTGAGCATGTAAACTTTACAATTATTGAAAAATATTTCAAAAAACATTATGACAATCCAAACTACTATGTTTCCCTTGTGATCTTTCAAACATCTAAATATCCAATTATAAGGAGTGTCCATTCATTTGGGTGGCTCCTTTGATTGTGTTTTTACCCAAATGTGAACATTGAGCATTAGTCACATTGGTTTATGTGATTGATGGACATTGTGAAGTTTGGTTGAAGTAGCAACAAGCTTGAAACCTGTTGATGTGAACTTTAAAATGCACAAAATTGAAACATGACATGGGTCACAAGTGTGAAATGCAACATGGGCCGCAACCATGAAATGCAACATGGGCCACAACCATGAAGCAACAACAAACTTGTAAGTTGCAAGATATAGCTTTAAGGGACTCACAAGCTTCTTGTTGTTATTACTAGAAAACACACTAAAGTTTAGTACTTTCTTGTATGTGAAATCCAAACCAAGGCTAGAAATGATTAAAATAACGTTGTAAATACACTATAAGTTGGATACATTGTATTGCACAAGTCATGGCAAGGCTAAACAAGTTTTTTTTGGTTTTTAAACTTGATCAATATATAATTATATCAAAACTTTACATTTGAAAAATAAGAAGTGGAATTATTAATTTAAATGAATAATGGACTTTATGGAAAACTTTATATTCCATCATATATATTTCAATATTATGGTCATCAAAATCTTTCAAATTTGTCCTCCTTTGTATCAATGGCATCACATTACATTCCATGTCAAAAACAAATCACTCGATCAATGAAGCATTTCAATAATAATGTTGGATCCATAATCATATTATAATATGGATTGTGATGTAGTTTTTGTAACACTTCAACAATCCAATATATTATGGCAATGCAAAATCCATTCATGAAATCCATTCATATGATGCCATCATATAAATCCATTCATATAAAAATGTGATCACATCATATAATTTTATTTTTTTTGAATCCCTTTCACATCTTATTCTTTTTTTTTTTGCTCCATGGCCAATAATTCATATCTAGCAAGTTTTGACAAGATTACAATGTAATCACCTTTAATGTGCTCTCACCCTACTTGAGGGAACTTGCAATCTTGCAAGTTTGCTTGAGTTGTAATTGTTTTGAATTTTTTTGAACTTTGCATATATAGTTCAAATTTGAAATCTAAATGCATTGTGTGCACATTGTAACAAGTTGTAACACAAAGTTTGGAACAACAAACCTCGAAGCTTGTAACATTTTTGTAAATTAACAACATGAACAATGAATAGGCCCATGTGTTGTTGTGATGGATTCGCACTATGTCCCAAGGGTGGGTGAGTTTGAGCAACCTACATGATGCAGGTTGATTTGTTGAAGGGTAATGGATTGTGGGGGCCTATTGTGTTGTTATGCCTATAATGAACATGGGGAGGTCATGGTGGGGCCCAAAGGATTGCTCAAAATTACATTACAACACATATAGTGAATGCAAGGACTCAACCTCCAGAGGTCACCATGAATGATTATAACCTACAACATTTAGTCCCTAAACTTCCAATTTACAAGCCCAAACTTGGTGCAACGAAAGCTCCAAAGTCCAAATTTCCACAAGTCACAAACTCATACCCCATGACCATGGCCATGATTTTATAAAAATATTCAAGTATTCAAATTTTCATTTTCAAATTAATTTCCATTTTTTTATTTGTGATTTGTGGATTAACATGGTTTTCAACATTGAAATTCGGAGGTTTGATTTGTGAATTTGATTGGTTCATTTGTTGATCGTTTTTTTAGATTTTTGTTTTTCTTTATAAGTTTGTCATGGCCCCATTAAAACTTTAGGTATAAGGCCCTATTTGGGACTAGAATTCCTACTTCCCCCTAAAAAATATCCCCTTAAAATGCATGTAAAGGCTATGGATCCAACCAATGTTGTTTTGTCAAGCAATATTGTTGAACTACAAATCTCATAAATTTGGAACATGTGCTTGAAATTCAAGAATCTATTGTCAAGAAATAAAAATATGAACTTGGTCAAAAATTCCATGACATTTGGTCAACATAATTGCCATAAGCAAAATCTATGACTAATGAAAATTGACTAGTGACTTTTGTCAAGTGGTCTATTCCAAAATAAAAACAAGGTTGTCACAACATCAACTGCAACATGACACATCTATTTAGACGCAGACACAACGCAATGTCACATTAGGATAAGGTCAACCTAGGTCAGCTTAAGTCAAAACCCGTATCAAATTGCCTAAAGAAGGGATAAAAGTGACCAAAACTACACTCGTTTCGATGACCATACACCAGATGGCGACCTAAATGGCTTTCGATCACCATAGTTATGAATTTTCAATCACCACAATCATGAATTTTTGATCACCACAGTCCAATTTTTTAATCGCCACCTTTTTTTTATCATTGCTAATTTTTTCATTACCAATAATTCAATTGCCAACATTTTCGATAGCCAAAATTTTGGTCACCAACAAACCTTTTTCAATCACCAAAGTTTTAGTCACCATAATCCTTTTTTCAATTGCCACAATCCTTTTTCAATTGCCACATAGCTTTTTCAATTGCTAAAAATTCAATCACCAACATTTTCGATGGCCAAAATTTTGGTCACCAACAAACCTTTTTCAATCACCAAAGTTTTAGTCACCATGGTTTTTTTTCAATTGCCACAATCATTTTTCAATCGCCACATACCTTTTTCAATTGCCAACATTTTTTATCACCGCACAATGATTAATGACTGAACTTTCGCAATGGACAACAAGGGGTTTAAGAATTTTCTTCCCATGTTTTTTTATTGGCCAATTTTTTTGTTTTTTGTCCAAACATTTTGGGGAAAAAAATTATTGGGAAATTTTTTTTCTGAAATGGAATTTCAACTAATTTTCCAATATTTTTGCTACATTATAATTTTAGAAAAATCCCCATATCAAAAAAATGAAATGATGGGATGCATCAAAAATGTTCGGTGTTGTTTAGCCATTCATCAAGGGTTTGGAGTTTTGGGCCACCCACCAACATATTTTCCTCACATTGATGAAATTTTACTCCTTGACAAATGCATATAAAACTAGAATCACCTCTTGCATGCGTCTAACTTCACCCTAATCACACATGTCAATGTACACAAATTTGGTTTGTCTATCGAAAAATGCAACATTCAAATAGGATACAATGAGCCAATGGGATTATTGGAAAAAGGACTACATGTCCTTTTTGCCAAAAAAAACTTTTTCATATGAATGAATTTTGGAACAATTTTTTTACAACTTGTTATAATAAATGGTTGTAGTTGTCCAAGTACATGACATTATTATTTTTCATCATTTTTGAATAAATATGATTTTTTGAAAATGTCCTGATTTCTTGTAAATTCAATGTTTCGTCTTTAAAAATGATAATAATTTCAAATCATAACCAATTTATATTTTTGTACATTTTTTTGTTTTCTTATATGATAAACTACAACTTTTTTTAACACATCATGTACATTTTACCCCATTTATGTGTGGCAAAGGACTTTTGAAGTTCTAAAATTCTCGATCGATTTTGGAAAGTTTTTTGAATTTTTAAAGTTTTACAATTCCACATATCTTAGGGTATGAGTGTTTTTTTAATGTGGTTAATAAGTCTTTATCCTCCTAATTTTTTTCCCATCAAATGTGAGTTATTATATGAGTCCTTTTGATAGTCTTTTGCAAAATTGACTTTTGTCGAATGCGTTTCTATTCACTTTTAAAGGTCCTAAATCAAAACTCAAAACTTAAAATTTCATCAAATGGATTTTTGGTTTGAAGTCCTTAACATTCATATAAATGAAAAAACAATAACTTGCCATGATTGCCATGGCTTTAAATGGCAAAACATAAATATTTATCAATTTTATTTTTATTTTTTTGTGGTCCGATGCCCTTTTTGGCTCATTGAATTATGACTACACCCATGATGTTGTCCTTTGACAAGTCATTGTGCAAAATTCTTGAATGGTGTATTGCATTCATAATGTTCATGAATACCCATACTTGTTTCACACAATTTCGCTTAAATATGACAAGTTGTGTTCACCCTTCCATATCCAACCCTCCTTGCCACATTAACATTTGATTGTCCAAAATGGACAAGGGTTCAAATATGTTAAGAGGAGCCAAAAATTGTGTTGATTTCACTAAAATCTTACAACCCCATGACTTTGATTGGAATTGTTTTAGGTTGCACAAATATGTATTTTGAAATGAATGGATCCACTACCCACATTTTTTCCATTATCAATTTTTTTCCCCCCATGTCAAGACTCTATTTACTTTGAACAATCAGTGCCATACACTTGGAAGAAAGTGGGACCATTGTGGAGGACATTGAAGACTTGCAAAACTAATTGTGTGCTAGACTTCATTGTTGAACCTTTTAAAAGACCCCAACCCCCTACTACATAAATTTTTAACCCTAATAACACTAAATGGACCCAAAATATCCCACCCCCATTATATTTCACATTGAATATTTTAACACTCATTATATTAATGCAAGTGGAATATTAGTAATAAAGTACCATGGCGAACAATGAGGAACATAAGAAAATGATCAAGGGCCATGGGGCGAAAGGAAAACGCCATGATGCAAAGCTTAAAGCCTTTCAAGACCTAGTCGTGCTCATAAATTTTGGATGGCAAAATCTATACCATCCATGGTCATGCACATTATGTTCCTAATATGTGTGGTGGAGCCACATTAACAAGAAATGGCCATTGTTTCGACATGAAACACATTACAAAAATAATTTCTTTGAATTTATGAGTTCCTTTAATGTCCATATGATAGCATGCATGTTGGAGGTGCACATTACAATGACGAATCTAATATTTTCAAAAAAACTAATTCCATTGACTATGGCATGTGACACGCCCCCAAGTTCCTTGTTAGACCCAAAAGGGTCCAACTATGTCAAAGAACGGAAGTAGTTGGAACTTGGTGCCACTCCCAGCTTCCAGCATTAAAGGAGAGTGAGAGGGGTGTGCTGAAAGCTCCGGGATTAGACTAGGAAGAAGGACAAACTACTCAGTTACTCGGTCCTACATCCAAAACCAACCAATAAGTTGGTTAATTCGCATTTGGAACACTCTTGGTGTTGGAACAAACCACGGGTAACCCTGGACTCACTTGACTCACCACAACCCGGACTCGGGGGAAGCCACCACCTTCCCCCATATAATATTTTTTGTGCCTCTCCGTCGCACTTGCATCCAAATGGCACTTTTTCCCGAGACTCCCAAAGTGGAGTCTCGAAACTGTCCCAGTTTAGACTCCCAGGACTTTGGGCGTTCATAGCTTCTCGTTCCGACCACAGATTGGGACAAGGTCTGAAGAAAACTTGTAGCTCTCCTTGAAAGCTTTCCAATGGTGTGCCGAACTCTACCTGCACACACCGGGATCGAGGTCGATTCCCAACTTTTAGTGGTCGGGAATCAAACTGCCAGTTTGGCTCCCGGCCCTTCTTTCAACCATAACTTATGTTGCAAATGTCCAATTGGCTCATGCGAGGCCATTTTGGACATCTACACTTCAAGACCTTTCCAAGGGTATCCTAAATGAGAGGTTTTATGACCCCTACAATCGATTTCTGAATTTTTGGGACTCCCGAAAGACTTCCAAGTCCCATTTTCAAGAGTGTGAATGGCAACCTCACATTTCCCTCAAAGTGGGGTTGCGATAGCATGAATGGTACATGCAGAGGTGGTGCTTGGGGTTTAGGTCAACTAAAGGACTATTCTAGGTGGTCGAAGGAACAATGTGCCTTTGTATCAAGCAGAAGTAGTTCAAGCACATCCCTTAGTTGTTCCACCACATCCCCAAGTTCCTTTTCAAAAAGTACCACAAATATCAATTATAACCCAATCAACAATGATTAGGGAACCATCCATCTTCTGAAATATAATTCTCAGGGTTGTTGATCAACTTATACAATGCCCATGGGAGCAAATTCCCCCCATGAAAGCTTAAACACGAATGAGGCCATGGATGGAAACATTGTGTACCAAAAGCAAATGGAGGCAAATTTGGGTGTTGTTGTTCAAATGGCATTATTTGATCCATCTAAAATAAGAATGCAACAAGGGGCACATGTAAAAGGGGCAAGCACATTGAGGTCAATTCAATATTTTGAAAAGGTAAACTTAAAGTCAAAATTGCAAACTATGTTGTTGAACGCTGCCAAAAATGGCTTCAATGCATGTTTAACTTAATGAGGTAGTAATGGAACACAATGTGTTGCATGACCAATTAGTTGGGACACAAAAAAATGTTGAAATGTTAGAACAAGAGTCTCCCTTAAACAAGAAGCATTACCAAAAATAGAAACAAAGGCAAAGGAGGCTTAAAAAAATGCTTAAATTCTATGGAAGATGTCAAACACTATAATCAAACTTTGATTGACATGAAGAAACAACTTGCATGTATTTTGGGTGCATCTCAAACTACACAAATGGAAGCAAAGCTAATACGCATCCAAGTGGAATACCATGATAATTGGAGATTTTGATCACACAATCATGGCCCAAGGTTTTTGAAATGAACTTTCCCAATAGCTTATCGAAGTTATAAGATACTAGAAGCATGGATTGGCCAATATACCCCATTCTAGATTGGGAATATATCACCCAAGTTTTTAAAAAAACAAGGGTACTCTTGTGGTCACATGCTCATAACTTCACTAAAAATGGGGACCAATGTCTTATTTATTACAACCCATTTGGACAAGGAGTGTGGCAATCGGGCACTTGCCAACACATATACCATTTGCAATGTTTAATAATGCTAATGGTGGAAAGGAAAAGATGTCCACTATGTAGGGCCCCATTCCATTAACACTTATATGATAATTTAACCTTCAAGTTGCCACACCTGAACATTGGGAATAAAATTAATATAATGTCCCTAATCGGTCACAAGCTTAGGGTGCAAACATGACATGCATTTGATAGGTGGGCATGCCATTTATTACATGGGGGAGTCAATATGATGAATGGAAATACGATGAATCCATGATTCAAAAGGTGTGCAAAGCCCTATTCATTAGGGCAATTGATTTGAGATGCAATTGGTTTTACCAAATATCTTGGGGGTGGTTTAGCCCAAGGACCAATATACTTGAATTTGGTCATAACTCACACAACATTTGCTACAACTCCATGGGTGATGTAGTCAAATAGGTGGTCAATCTAGCATAATTCAATGGAGAAGTCCAATTGAATTTAATGATAAAAGAAACCAACAATGGACAACACTTTGAAGTTTGATAGAGCATTTGCACTCCTAGCTAAAATATGATCACAATACTTGATGAAATAAATAGTCTTACTGGGTTGAATGCAATTTTGCAAGGGATACCCATTGGGTTGTGGATTTGCCAATGGATAATCAATTTGCCAAACAAATTTTGGGGAAAGTAGTTATAAGTGAATCAATAATCCTTAAGACTAAAAATTTAGGGTGAGGATTTAAGAAGATCTAACAAAAGTCTTAACCAAGATGTTGTACATCTAATATTTATGAACATTTAATGGTACACAATGGGGAAACAAATTGGATGGCCAAATGATGTATTTTTTTGCAAATTGCAATTATTTGTAAAGTTGTACATAATTTTTAAATGATTATTTTTCATTTGCTTTGAACTTTTGAATGACAAATTACAATTTCCAATGTGATTGGGAAACTCATAATTGCACACATATTATAATACATATTACAACTTTACAATAGTTTAAACATATGGCAAATTTATGATGAGCACCAAATCCAAAATCAAATGGCTACAAATTTATTTACACAAAAGCTTATAGTTTAGACAAGATATGTACAAACCCTCATATGGATCATATGCAAATGAATTAATTTATGTGTATTGTTTAATGCCAAATGGTTAGCCCCCTTGAATAATGTGAGATTTTGATGCCATAATGATTCTAGACGTGGAAGGATGACTAATTACGAGGTCAATATTTTTGGGTTGTGGTTCATGGTAGTCATTGTCATTTAGGGCCTCTCCAACATCATCATTAATGTCAGTGTCATTGTCATCATCTCCATTGCACTGTTTTTCCACCTAGGTGTGATCATATTCAAATGAGCCAAAAGCCATGTTGGACAACAAATTTAATCACACATATTTCTATAATGTCACTTTAATGTCAAGGAAATTTGTGTTAAATGATTTATATGAATGTTGAAATTCTCAAAAAATGATTATTTAATTTAATAAATTTATTTTATTTTTTAATGAAAAACTTTTGAAATTTAACACCAAAAAAATAAATTTTATAAAGCACTAGGTTAAAGATTTTTTGGATAAAAAAATTTTCACTGGGAAAAAAATTGAAATGATGATAACCTACCATCCACATTTGAAAAACACTCATAATTTTAAAATTGTGATACTTGAAATTTTTTTTAATTCAAAAATATAATTTCAAATTGTTGAAATCCAATAATCATTTGACACACCCCCAGGCTCCTTGATGGATTCAAATGTGAATCCAAACGGAAAATAGTGGAAGAGCAAGGAGGCGAGGCACGCTCCCTAGCTCATAGCATTTTGAGGGGTAGAGGGGTGTGCTGGAACTCCAGGATGGGACTAGGAAGAATGACAAACATCAACTACTCATACGGACCTGCACAAGACCAACACAAGGTGGTTAGTGCATAGTTGGAGCACTTTTGGTTCTAAGACGAACCACGGGCAACTTGGACTCACAAGACTCACCACGGCCCAGACTTGGGGGAAACCACCACCTTCCCCCTTATACTATACTATGTGCCTCTTCACGAGGCCCACATCCAAATGGTTTTTTTGTCCCAGGACTCCAAAGTGGGAGTTCCGAAATTGCCAAAGTTGGGACTCCCACGACTTTGGAGCCCCATAACTTTGTGTGTAGACCTCTGATCAAAATGAGGTCTGAAACATAGTTGTAGCCCTAGTCGAGAGCTTTCCAACGGTATGTGGCACACCACCTACACGCAAGGAAATCAGGTCAATTCTTGACTTTTAGTGGTTGGGAGTCAAATCATCAATTTGACTCCGACCTTTTTTTTGGCCATAACTTGTGTTTCAGATGTCCAAATGAGTGATGTGAACCCATTTTAGACATCTATGTTTCAATATCTTTCCAATGATATAAAAAACTTTTCAAGCCATTGGGTTTTCACTTTTGCAATCACTCTCTGAACATTCGGGAGTCCATCAGGACTCTAACTCCCAACATGGGAGTTCACTTGGGAGTGTGAGGGTTCTTTCCCTCACACTTTTTTGCACTCCCAAGGGCATGAGAATGTGACTCCCGGGCTTAGTCTTAGCCTGCACCCTTGCAAGCCCCTTTTGCCTTGGTCGCAAGCCCAAGGCTAGGGTTGCGACATCATTTTACAAATGTAAATGGATCATAATGTGTATGACATATGAACAAAGTTGTGACTTGTGATACAAAAGTTTAAATAGTTAGTATATTTTTAACATAATTTAAAATTATTATCAATTTTTAAAACAAAACATAAATTTGATTAAAAAAATTCAAAATTATATTTATTTTTAAATAATTAACACAAATCATGTATTTATTTGAGGAATTATAAACATTTGAAAAAACATGTTGCAAAAAAATAATAATAATAATTTTCCTTTTTATGAAAAAATCAAAATGATCACAAAAGGCTCATTTGTGCTTGAATCCTTTGTTACCATTGGTTCATTTGATTGTAATTACAACCGCCTTTAAAATGTTTGTCCCAAGCAAAGTTGTGATAATATTCTATGTTGAGTAAATTTTTGTCACAGTCCAATTGGTCACACATTGTCCTTCAATATCTACAATGCCATCATCGGTATGTAGATGCCATCATCGATATGTAGTTGATCATAATCTTGCTCACTTATGAAAGCCATTGTTGTTTGTACCACTAGCTTCTTCCCTCAAACAACTTGTGTGGACAAAATTTGAATAGGGGTAAAAGATGGCTCATGGAAGCTACCATTGTAACCAATCTTTACTTGGGGATGAAAATGTTTAATGTTGTAAATATTGACCAATTGGTGCATGGTCAAAATTCGAATCATGTTGGGCCGACCATGTTGCAACTTCAGAAGTGAAAACATATTGATGATTGGCTTGGGATTCACTAATATCAGTGTTTGTCTTTGGGCTCACCCATGTCTCCTGCCACCGTGGCCTCAACTACAGGATTTGTAGGGTGAACACAAGGGCCAACCTGTAAGTTCCAAAATATTCAAAAGGCGTGAGGAGAGGATATGTTGTGACCAGCGACTGGCAATTATCTGATTTTTTTTTATATCATCCAGTTCCAGTTTTTTTTTTTTTTTTTTGGGAATTGAAGAACCTCCAGTTCCAGTTTTTTCAAAAAGACTCAAAGAACTGGGAGCTTTCAAAACATAATCTTCTGCACTTGCTACAAATTGGTTCCAATCAGAAAAAGCCAAAAGTGCCAGCATCCTTGATGTCTCTTATAGCTATAATTTGGTTCCATCTTCCTCTGAACTCTCAACCTTCACATCATCAAATTCCATGGACTTCTAGAAATATGCATAGCACCATAGCATAGCAGCAGCCTTTGTTACTTGGTCTCATTAATCAGGGCATGAGATCGCACTGCAAGCACTCCTTTTGTCAAACACAAGCTCATGACAGAGAAACTGTTGCTGCTGCAATCTACAAACCTATTCTATGCAGTCACATTTCAATACTGTCGAGAGTGCATCATATCGAGCTTAACCATTTGTGAATCAAGAGCCTCATTAGACATCTTACCAGAGAGAGAGAGAGAGATCTCTCCAGATTTGTCATCCATTCTAGAAACCTACTGTCCAAATGCTGACTTATGTTGAAAGGAGTAAAAATACAGCAAGGAAGCTGGTTGCATCAGAAGGAACTCTCGACTGCCTTGCATATTCTTGTCAATTCATCAAGTAACCAAGGCACTTTGATCAGTGACATGGGCAGCAATGAGCAGGTTCCTTTTTTCATTGTAATAGCTGCTGCTCCTCATAAATAAGGAAACCCTAATGGAGCCTATGGTCAATTCATCAACCGCCTCATAGGACAAACCTTGAAAGATCAGTTTTGTGAAGAAGATCTCCCACAGATTGCCTCACTTTCTGCCACCACAAAGAATAATGCATCAATGAGCTAATTAGCATTCCCTGCTACATGACAGACAATGCTTGCCTGTAGCCAACTCTCCAAAGCATGGTCACAACTAACAACATCAGTAGGCAGTAATTTCAGCAATCCACTTTGAGAACTGAAGATAGACAAATACCACAAAACATGCAAAAGAGGCCAGATAAATACCACATAACTGACCTCTTTATCAACAGTGTAAGTGTCACCTGCCCTCTCAGGGGCATGAAAGCTTATATCCTCCACGACCCTCTCAAGAACCTGCAAGAAGTAAGCTCCACACCTGAAACTTCTCACTTCCTGCATATAAAACACATCATCCATATACCAACCCCAGGTACCCTAGAATACAAAGGAAATGATTTGAGAATGAAAGCATGAGCATGTACCGTATGCAACCTTCTGGCACCAATGTTGTCAACTGACCTGTTCACCTGTTCAATTACATACAAACTCTCATCAATCTCTGGCAATCTCTCCACACCATATCCTGACAAGAAGAGAAAGAGAAATTTGGGGTGACACCCTGTCTGTACCTCAGCAGCAACAGCAGCCAGCTCATGAATTGCTTCACTTGTAAATACTAAGTCTATATCTTCTGTTTTCATCAGCAATTGTTGCTGCTTAATCATATTTGTCTCAGGCTCCGTCAATATCCGATAAAGGTCCTGCACCGTCAGCCCCACACATTCCAGAGATGAATATAGGCTTGAAGTTGACCGCAGTTGAGTTTAGCAGTGAACACAAGTCTATGTCCATGATAACAACACCATGACTTGTGTAAATCTGCAAATTGGGTTGCTGTACCTCACGAGTGAGGCCTTTGAGCTCAACACGAATTGGCAAGCGCCCTTGCAACTCCGCCAACATGTCACTAGGTTTACACGAATGGAAGGCACCACTGCAAATGAAAAGGATATGATCCGTGTTCACATTACCATACTTGGTTGACACTATACTGCATCATCCCATCCCCACCACCCATCATTTTGCAATGCAAATCATTATGTAAATCCCACATAACAAGATGGAAATACAGAGTGCAGGGACATTACATGACCTTTCTGTGACCTACAACCCACATAGAAATATCTGTGTGAGTGCAGAGAAAACTCCACACTGACACTTTGAAGGTAACCATTCTGTCAGCTCCAGCAAAGCTCTTAACATATCCTTCAAAGATGTGCTAGTTCATTTGCTGGAAAGCAGGTGAGTGATTAATGCCATAAAAGCACTTGGTTGTCTAAAGCAGAAGGCAGAATGCATAGCACAGGAGTCATGCCTGTTTGTAACATACTGACAGGAGAGACATGACAGCCCAGACGTCAGAAATGATTCCCACTGATAAGATTAACAGATCACAAGAATCGGTTTTCAAACTTATAAAACACCCATACCCAGTGAGATAATTAGAGAAAATAGCAGCAAGGCTCGAGCAAGAGTCACTAAAGAAGCTTTGTGAATTGCCAACTGAAGTTCTACCTGCCCTCAATAATTGGCAGTAAATCTCTTTGTACACCTTCAGAGCTTGCATCTGCTCCATGTCTTGTCTCATGATTTGTGACAATCTTATCAATCTCGTCAATGAACACAATTCCATCTGACTCTGCTAACTGCTCATCCAACCCCAACCCAACTTCAGAAAAACTGATTCACAAAAGAAAGACAACCCTCTATTCACAACTTGGCACAGGGATGGTTCCAAAACCTCTAGCTTTCAGCTTAGTCTTCAAGCCTCAGTTCTTTTTGGTTAACTCTGAGCATGCAGGAAGATAGAATCATTTCTAAAGTTCCGGGTTCAGAAACACTGTTCTAGGTTCAATTTTTAACACAAACATGACATGCAAAGAGATAGTATGGGACTTTTGACCTGAATTGCATCCTTGCTTATTTGATCTGAGTTCAGATACTTCTCCATTTCAATCTCTATCAGGAGTGGTTTTGCCTCTCCAATGGTCATCTCCTGCCTCTCCAATTTCTGGGCCCTGAATACCTTCTCCATCTACACCACAAACAATTTGTCAACACATAAATTGATAACAAAGCATCAGATCCAGGCTGTGAAAGAAAAAAAAGATAAAAGCGTGAAATAGATCTACACTACAGTCACATACCCTGTGAATAAGCTCATTAACTGCAAAACCACTGCCACCACCAATAATCTCAACAGAAGGACGTGATCTTCCATCTGGCACATCCATCTGAATCTTCCGATTGTCAAGTGCACCTTCACAATACAGCTTTCTGACCTCCTCTTTGTTCTCAGGGGGTGCTTCTACATTTGCATCACCCTGCTCATAAAGAAGTAAATATGAATCATCTACCACACCACAAAGATCATCTCCCAGCCCCATTATGGGCTTTTGCCAATACCACTGAACTTCTACAAATCCAAACAAATGGGTTACAGATTAGCTGAATACAGTAAAAATACATGCCTCACAGCTTACAAATCCAACCCATCAGTCCAGCAGGGAAGTCCACCACAGGAAAACTTGATGTGATAAGACTCTGAAATCTAACCTCAGCAGGGCGCTGTTGACCCACTACCATGTTGACAATTCGATTCTCCACAGCTTTCTCTACCTCCTTTCCCACCCTTGCTCGCACCTGCACATTCATAACAGAATAAGGAAAAATCCTAAACCCATAAATCCTTTTAAGGACCTAGAAGTCATAAAACAACCAAACCGTGCAGCCCTCATTACGGCAATCAGACATCATGGAGTGTAATCAACTTGAAGAAAGACACAGAATAGCTAAGAACTTTGCAAAAGTCTACTCCCAGCTGGAAGTAATGAGGATGGAAAATGGCCTAGCACAGCCAAGTGCTCTCCTTCCAAAGTGTCAAAGTTTGTGAGTGCCAACAAGCTGTCACAAATCTACACCAGGATCTTACAATAAGCAATCATGCCATGCTGTAAAAAGCCAAGTAGATACCTTCTGACGTTGCAGAGAAATTGCATTGTCAACTAGATCTCTGATAATCTGGTCCACATCTCGGCCATGGAAGCCTACTTCAGTGAACTTTGTTGCCTCCACCTGGCCCACTAACTACTGTTAGTATACAAGTCTCCCAAAGCATCTCCAACTAGAACTGAATGCCTCCATAGATTTTCTCCCACTTGTTACCATGTGCAAGTGAAACAGTGAAGGGGTAAAATTGCAGAGAGGGATCCAACAGGCAGTCCAAAACTCTGAAACTTCTGTGCCAAATCTTGAGAACTTTTCATGCATGCAGACCTTTGAGAAATCCACTATCAAAATCAGCACAACACAATTGAATACCATGGTGCAATCTCTATGATGCTCAAACACAAGCTGGCATACCTTGACAAAAGGTGCATATGCTATTTTGGCAAGGCGCCGAGCAATTTCAGTTTTCCCACAACCAGTTGGGCCAATCATGAGTATATTTTTTGGCACAATCTCCTCCCTTAGCCCCTCGGGAATCCGATGACGACGCCATCTATTTCCTGCAGTGGCAGAGAATCCATGCATCTTCATTCATATAAACTGGGGAAATCAGAGAGAGAAGGAAAGATTTGCAGATTGGAATTCAAACCAGTTTCTCCATTATTCACATTTTGAATGACCACAGAAAAAATACACAAATCTGATGGGCTGACAACTGCAATCAGACCTGTTTGGATCCAAATTTACGTCACCCAAAAAAAGGTTGTATGAAGACTTAGTGAAGATTCCATACAAGAATGATAGAGTTGACTCATGGTTCAAGAAGGGAAGAGCCCAGAGATACATAAGTGTGTGTACTAGAGTGATGGGGGTGAAGCACTGATGAGATGTGTGGCTGTAGATAAGGACTTAGGACACAGCCATAAGCCCACCAGTTTGTGAAGCAGGTCAGACAAGAGGCTGGGAGCGCATACGCAGTGCCACCGCGACCGCCCGTTTAGCTTCCTGTTGCCCAACTATGTAGCGGTCCAACATCTCTACCACCTTGGCTGGTGTTAGCGCATCCTCTCCTCCCTCATCTGCCATCCACAATCACATCTTAACACTATTCCAATCATAAAAATTTCTACCAGGGCAGTCATTTTACTCAATACACATCTGCGAACCTGTGCATTTCATCTTACAAACCTGGTTCAACAGCACTGGTGGTGACCACTGGTAGCTCAGTCTCAGTTGTGGTATCCCTTTGGACGGATCTGCATTCACCCCATTCAGATACATGTACACTTGAGTGAGAAAAGAAGTCACACATATTCTCCCATTCCACACAAGGTTATGTAACATTCTCCCACTCAATTTCTGGTCATACCAGTCTCACAAATCTAATTTGTGTAGATCGAACCCTAATTAGGGTTGAGATCAAGAGCTATTAGGTTAGGCGAAGGTATTTTGCACCACAGGGGGATTTGAGCTCCGTAAATCTTTTGTGGCACAAAATGGTGACCGACTGACTCCTTCTCAAATCTGTTGTCTAACTTCTACCCATACTTCCCATACATGGTCAAGTCACACCACGAAAAGGCGAGCCATAACCATGATAGACAACCCCTCCCCGGCCCTAAGGAAAAAAAAACACACGTCCAAAATAAGGGGTGATGGGTGGAACATGAGAACTCACGTCGAAAAGCAGGGAGATGAAGCCCATCTCCAGCTACCCGTTCTGACAACCCCAGGTTTCATACTCTGCCGGAACAGTAGCCTGTACACCGAGGTCGCCATGACACCAACCACTCCCAACTTCTCTCTGTTCTCTTGTCCACTGCAAATCACTGGAATCAATTGGGGAAAAAATCCTGCAACCCTCGCCTTCCTTCAGTGGTTTTTGCTGGCGATTTGCAGCAAAATTGTTGGAGAAAATCTTTCTGCGAGTCTGCGCCAGATCTGAAGTACCACCCTACGCTGCGGTGTGTGCTTTCCGGTGTGATGAGAACACGGACTCAAGGTTTCCAGTCTCTATCTCGCCGGCCACATTCGATGATGCGCTTCCAAAACGGATGATAATAGTGGTCAGAATAAAGCTCGGATAGATGTGTAACGGATTACCGTGGATGAAAAAGGATGCACGACAGCTTCTTGTTGTTGGATTGCTTTTCGAAAATGGATGAAAATTGACTACAAGTTCCGGTGTGTTCCCTGAACGGATGAAAAATATCGCATCCTCATAATTGCTAGAAATAAAGCTCAGATGGATGGTTAAGTTAACAAATTTGTAACGTGGATGAACGCAGATGCACGAAAGCTTCTTGTTAGATGCTTTTTGACTATGGACGGAAAACTGACTACGATTTGGGTGTGTTCCCTTAACGGATGAAAACCTGGAATGGTCCTTATTATTCCATCCACGTTTATGGGGCGTGAAAGATCCCATTTTAGGGCAGATTCTAACCAAACTCCAGAACAAGTTTAGTGGAGGAATTACGCCCCAAATTTCACAATTTCCAGCCAACTATGGACTACATAATCGGCAAGAGCAGGCTGGTTACGGGAGAAAATCGAGCCGTGTGAGCGGCAACACTTTTTCCTGTAACCGCCTGCTTGAGCTGTGTTACGGGACATAACCGGTGGGACATAACCGGTGAGCCCTACAACGTCACCGGACCGAACGACATAGTGGATGGGTGAGATTTCATGCGTCCAGAACCTATGGGGAAGCCAACGGCCCGATTTGAACCTGTAATGGTTATCGCCATAGCCGGCCTCCACTCACCTCGGTGCTCACCTGCCATAGCGATGGGAACAAAAGGAATTTGATGGAAACTTGATAGGAACAAGAGGAATTTGATGGGAATTGTTTGGGAACTTGGTGAGAACAAAAAGGATATTGATGGGTTATTGATTGGAACAAGAGGAATGTGATGAGAATTTTTGGGAACTTGATGGGGAACAAAAGAGTTTTCATCCAAGAAGCAATAGGATGTACAGAATCATTGGGCCAACCAACGAGAGCCAATGTTTTTGGCAAATGTAAATGAAGCTAGGTTTTGAAGAAGAAGTCCATCAAATTTTCTCTATGCTTTTTGCTCTCATCATTGCCATTTGGAGCTCCAAGAATGCAAGGGAGCTCATACCCCATTCTTTTCAGTTGCAAAGACTACTTTGTTTTTCATGGTTACAGGTTTGGAATGTTTTCAAATTTCCATGGTATGTGACAAGCTTAAGGTGTGGAACACAACTCATGTTGTGATCATCTTGGCTCAATGTTGCAACTTCAAATGAACTCCACCCTAAGAGCCTTTGGTCGCGCTATTCATTTATGTTTTACACTTTACATGATCTTTGTTTGTTCATGTCTTTGTTATCATTGTCATGGTCAAGGTCCTTGTTATGATTGTAATCATTTTCATTGTGTTTGTGTCAATGGCAACAATAGCCACCTTGTCATTCATGTCATCTTCATCATCATGTTTTTGTTCACAATAATAGTAAGGAACAACTCTCCTTGCGGTCACCTTGTTCATGATTGTGCTCGCCTTATTCATTATCATGGTTGTCATCACCATATTCATGATCATGGTTGTTTAAAACCCCATCTTGACATTTTGTGCATGATTTATTTTATTTTTAAAATTGACTTGCACAACTTTGCACAAAGGGTTTACATTGACATTTGCATGGATTTACACAACTTAAAATGGATTTACATAATTTTACGGTTACATTTCCATGAATGTGAATGAGAAGTTTACACCAATGTTGGGTAGTTCTCACTTTTTTTCGAGAACCGTTGATTTCAGTTTTTTATGCTTCTATGTGAAAATCAAATCAATTCTTGATTTTTTTTAAAAATCAATGATGGATAGAACCAACCCAATTTTCCATATTTTAAAATATATTATAATCTGGTTCTCAAGGTATTCAAATTTCATTCATTTGAAAATAGATGATTTTCAAAACCAATTCTCACAAATCCGGTTCTCAAAAAAAAATTTAAATCATAAAAATAAAAAATTAAACAAATGAAATCCTTACTATTAAAGTTTTCCATAAAAGTGACTCTGCTTTGACATTGTTTGAGGCCCTTCTTTCATCCCTTGACCCTCATTCAAGCTCTAAGCTCATTGTTGTAAAATAATGAAATTTTCTTAAATATGGGTATAAAATGTTGAAACTTAAGATTTAATACACGTGGTTCGAAAACATTTATACCTATAATACAACTAGCATAGCCAATGAACAATACTGATTAGTTGAAGGCAATCAAGAAAAGATAGACATGATGAAATTTAGAATCTGAATTCCCATTGAGCTCCATTTAAGTCCATTGTATTTTTTCATTGGGTTTTTTAAATCTCATCTTTTTTATGATTTTATAATTTTTTTCTTTACTTTATGGAAAACTCTACTACCTATTGGGTTAAGAATCAAACCTGAGTTTAGCCCATATGGGAATCCAAGTCTCAATTATTATTTTTAAATCATTGAAATTAATTCTTACTTTTGGGAGAACCTAGGGGTTGATTTTCAACCCGATTCTCACCAAATGCGATACATGGTGGTTTTCAATCTAAGAATTGGATTGAAAACCAAGATGAGAATGGCCCTAACATTGGTTTACACTTACATGAATTGTAAATAAGTCCATTATTTACACTTGCACAAAGATTATTTCTATGTAGAGTTAAATGACTTTAAACATAACCCTAATGGATAATTTCCATGTTTTGAAATTTTTATGAAATTGAAAACACACACAATGTCAAATGAATGAGGCAACAAACAATGACTATTTTGGAACCTAAGACATGACCCAAAGAATAAAAATAAACCAACAAGGTGGGTGTTTCAAATTTTAATCCAATAAAATGAACTCAACATATTACCATGGTATTACATACATATCATCAATTATTTTGATTGTAATGTAACCAAGAATGGGTTAGTATTAAAGAAAAAATTGATGTTAATCAATAACTTTTTCAATTATGACTTGGTGGTCTACCAAAGTAAACATTATTGCTAAAATGGTAGTTGTAAATGAAGGCATCTTTGCACTGCAACTATTGTCCATTTTTTAAGGTGGTCTTTGTTGTTTATTGTGAAAGGAAATGCCCCTTTGAAAGTTTTTAAAGGATAGTTGTAAGACTACAAAACCAACAACCTAATTACCATCAAGGAAAGGGCTACCTAATTTTATTTTTTAAAAGAAAATTTAAGGAAAAACTTGAAAGTAGGGGCTATTTTCTATCTACCTACCATCATGATATGGCTACCATCTTCCAGCATACCTATAAAATGATTGCAACCATGTGTACCCCTCTATAACCACTACCTCCCCTTTCTAACCACTGTAATAACTATCATCCTTTGTAGATTTGAAAAAGACCCACATCTACATGTAGACCTCTCATAGCTAATGCCTACCTTCTACAACTTAACAAATCAATAACTACCTTCAATTGTTGTGTTTTAGAAGCAACTATTGTCCTACAACAAACCTACCTTCTTAATATTGTAGATAGTACCATATATATATATATATATATATATATATATATATATATATAAAAAAAAAAAAAAAAAAACAAAAAAAAAAATAATA
>Ga0116227_10002217_pt1 | contig 44332 bp, 39 predicted proteins | sample S1TSphgellanicum_FD_89693 | JGI IMG/M metagenome (GOLD analysis project Ga0116227, IMG submission 89693) | Host-associated microbial communities from peat moss isolated from Minnesota, USA - S1T2_Fb - Sphagnum magellanicum MG | ecosystem: Host-associated > Plants > Peat moss > Unclassified...
ATATTATATATATATATATATATATATATATATATATATATATATATATATATATATATATATATATATATATATATTTATTTATTTATTTATTTTTTTTTGAATATAATCTTCCAGTTGAAACTAAAATTTTGTCATGCCTTAATATAAATTTTATGTGTAAAACTTTAACAACAACAATAACAACAACATAATAATAATAAATGAAACTACAACATTGTTGATCTCAAACACAATCACAAAATAAAAACCATATGAGGTGGATCAAATCAATGTTAAGCACAAATGACAAAAGATACATACATTTGTGACAACCTCAACTTCTAATACTACAAAAGAAAAACCAACACATTACAATGATTAGATAGAAAATGTGGCCTTGATAATTTTGAATTCCACCCTTAGAACTATAACCATTACACTTAATGTTCAGAAAACCAAACTCATGATGCATAATAACAAATGATGTCAAAGGAGCTTGTGCCAAAAATTATAGGGGATTATTAATGCTCAAGTAAGGTAATTTTATGAAGACCATATTTGTTTGGTAGAAGCCAAAATATCACAAATTAAACCATATATTTTGTAATTAAGGTAAATTCATTTCAATTAATGTTAGGTATGTAAGATTTTTTATATCTCTTCACATACCTATACATATATCAAATGATATCTTTTGATTGGTCAAACATTGGTTTAAACTTATATTGTCTAATTATGTTGAATTATAAATTATCTTCTTATATATATATATATATATATATATATATATATATATATATATGCTCTATAAAATTCACATGTAATGTCATCCAAATGCAATATTTATATTTTTCATAATTATAACTTGAGATAAATTAACTCCATAATGAAAAATATTTTATAATTGAATGAAAAATTTGGGTAGGAAGTCTAGATTTTGGTCATTTAAAAATATTTTTGAATCCCCATTTTTCCTCATATTATTATTTTTTATGTTTTTTTTATTTTTTATTTTTATGTCATATTCCTCTTTCTTATGTAGTTGCATAATATGGTCTTTCCATGGAATCATGGGCATGAAAAAACACTTGTTGGATAAACATGACCACTTGTTAAGGTGGTCATTACTTCAATACTAAAACAAGTTGGTTATGTCAAATTTGAATATTAATCTAATAATAATAATAATAATTCATAGATGAAACTAATCCCCCAAATTCTAAATGCATAGAATTTCATTTTGAAAGTTTCAAATTTCAAGGAAATGATGGAACCTTTTATCCAACGATTTGTTCATTAGCACAAATGAAATAACTTATTTGAAAAATGAAACCCAACACCTTCCAAAGCATTAGCTTCATAAAAAGTTGGTGGAGAAAATTAAAGAATTCCTTTTGCGATTTTGGATTGTTTGCAAAAGAAGCACCAATTAATGAAATCAAAAAAAATTAATCTAACATTTCACCAAGAAATAAATCAAAATGAAACACCAAAAACTAATACGTTGAACCAATATTGAATGAAGAAGTTGATTATCTTTTGCATGTTCAACATCCCTTCCATAACAACTTTGTGATTAAATATTCACTTGTCAAATGCACATTTGACTTCATTAACTATCATGATAGGTGTGAAAAATATGTTTTTCTATATTACTTGCAAAAATATATGCTTTTGAGTTTTTGCTCCTCGTTAACCAATGTAGCCAATTAAATAAACCAATTGCTTTCCAAACGCTTTTTATTACTCAATTCATATCTTTTCCATCACCACTTAAGACGAAGCACATTACCTTCTTCACTTGTACTCTTCTAGACATATCATTTTTGCATATTGGCTTTAAGAGTGTTTACCTTTTGACATTGCACATACACAACTTCACAACATATTTCTAAAACAACATCCAAAAACACATTCTTCCTTGACACAAAAGTCCATCAAAATCATCCTTGCACTAAAGAAAAGGCCTACAAAAATGGAGTTCTACATCTTCTTATGCCCAAAATCAAACCCCTTGAGAGTCCTCTCTATTTTTTATACATCCATTGTGGTTGTATACCCACTTAACAAACTTTAACAAATTTCTAACCACATGTAACTACTTCACCATCAACAACTTAGTTACTCTTGGACTTATTGAAAGTTTTGTTTGCTAGAGATTGATTTGTTGGACCTTGACTTGTTTACTACTTGATTGTTTTGCAACACTTTTGGTGTCACTACATTTCTTTTTGGCTTCTACCCTTCTAGCTTGCTTGTCCTATTATCCCTATTTACATTTTAAATGATTTTATTACAACACAAAATGAAAGCCAATTTTAAACATCATCTATCAATTAGTTTGTCACATGATTAATACTAATAGGAAGACTCAACCACGATGTTGGCTCCATATGTTGATTTTAAGTTTTTAATTATGTTATTATTAACATCAACATTGAACTAAAATATAAAACACAAAAAAATCAAAGAAAAATAAATTATAAAATTGTATAATGACATGGAGTGAGTATGGAAAAACCTAAAAAGAACTATGCAACCTTTTGTTTCCAATACGATCAAATGTCTTCAAAATAAAATTTTGAACCAAAATGACTATTATATTTAATGGTCACTATCAAAGTTTTACAACAATAGAAAATCATTAAATTAAATATATCGTACCATTGAACATAACATGAAATTATGTATAGTGTTATGCATGCATATGCTTTAGGGCTTACACTTCATGCAAGTGTAAATGACTTTTATAAATTTTTTGACACTCTAGATAAGTGTAAATGTAAGCATTTAAACTTAACTATTGTAAGTGTATATGGTGTGACGTGTAAGTGTAAGTTAGTATAAAAAATATACATGCCATGTAATGCCATGTAAGTGTAAGCGTAAATGTTTTACACTTATATGGGTTATACACTTAAGTGTAAATTATTTACACTTACATGTGAATTACAAAAAAAGGTATATGAAGGTTGGGGTTGAAAATGAGAAAAATTCAAAGCCAAAACATATAAACTTGAATTTCTATCATATGAAGGGTTCCACCAAACACCACAAATGTAATTATAGTTTCAAATCTAATCATTGAATTGATGTTGCATACCAAAGGTAATGGAAACATACAACACACAATCTCTATGATGATGAATAAATGGAAATTCATGGATACATATCCAATTTTGCACACACTACTCTACATGATCATCCACCTCCTTTGGAAACTTGACATCCATAAAATATAAAATGCATGTTTCAATCTCACCAAACTCATCCACATATCTCTTATCGTGAACATCTACAATAGGATCATTTAGCCAAATTTTAATCAACAAAACTATGAGATCTAAACTCTTGGACCCAAATCAACGTTGATTTATTCCTAAAATGGAAAACACCTTCTTTGTCTCAATTTGATCACTAGGGATCCTTAAGATTATTCTAGTTAAATAACCAACTACTAAGAAATGCCTTTCATGTTGTAACCACCAAAGTAAAAGGTCTTTTACTTCTTCCATTGGCACCTCAAATGTGTGGAAACAGGACAATTTTTGTCAAACCTATACTCACACATAAGAAACGGAAGTAATTTATCCCAAGGTGCACAACTAAGAAAATTATTTCAACTTCAAACAACATTACATTTTCTAAAAACATGAAATATTGACAACTTACTTGTTCAAAACAAGTTTCATCTTCAAAAACTCCAACTCCAAAAATTGCATTAATGTTGCATGCAATATCTTGCACAACATTATAAAGGGTATTTTGACATCATGCAATTTCTAGTACATGGTCTTGAGCAATGGAAGAAAAAATTGGTTATCATAAATTTCAACAATTTCAATTGCTGCTTCTTGGCCAACATATTCACCTACTAAGTTGAGATCCTTGAATCAAAGATCTAACATCAACGTAAGCATGTTGCGAGCCTTGGATAACTTGAAATTGTTTGTAAAGTCAAAAAAGGGTCTAAGAACAATGACCACCTGAATATGCGTGTTAGCACTGAATAGTTTCACCTTAGAACACATATCCATCTCTCTAGTAACATTGACTTCCTCTTGAAACTCTAATCTATCCTTGTTAAACTACACATACAATTTTATGGTTGATGTGAAAACATGAAAAAACAACTAGTACCCACATCATTGGTTGATAACATATGTTATGACAATAGGAAACAAAACATAGAAATTAACCTTTGCAATAACCTAAGTTTGTGCAAAAGGAATCCTATTAGCCAATGCCTACGTTTGACGATTATAACACATCACTATTATTGTTCAATAAACCATACATTACTAAAACATAATGCAAAACGCATTTTCACTAGTGTGGTTAATTTGCATTCACACAAACCATAATTTGTACAAGTTTAGTTCCACTCCTTGCCCCCTTTGCCTACACATTGCATAAAAGAAGAATGGAAGCAAATTAATTGTATTGTAACTTCCCAACATATAAGGTTAAATGCTTCCATAACAAAAATTGCAAGTGTTAACAAAAAAAAAACTTGATTTCTTGGCTATGCGATGTAGGATTGAAGGGAAGTTTGTGCAAATTTCACACTAACAAACATAAAGTTTTTGCAGACTTTGTCATCATTCATGGCATATTGACCCACCTTGTTCATGGCATGCCCAAAACAAATTCTATCAAATGATGTATTTAAAGGCTTCACAAGAAATCATGGACTTTAGAACCGAAGTCATGTTCTCCAAATTTGTTCCCTCATCTTTTATGTAACACAAGATCTTGGAGGTGAAACCACAAGATTCAAACATTGCCTTCAATTGTTTTGCCAACCATTGACCGATGGTGTCATTTGCCCCAAAGAGGCCCATAATCACATGATAGGGCTTCTAATCAAGGGTAAGGAAGTTGATAACCAAGGCAAAAGTATCGTGTTACCTTCGGCTCATGCACAAGTAAAAAATAACCATAGTTGTAACATCAAGATAGGGTTTCTCATGTAAGTCAAAACAAATGACCATGGATGGCAAGATCTTTTCAATCAAAACTCTATGAATAGGGAACATTAGTTTAGATCTAGTGTCAATGCCAATTTCCGCATCCAAATATTTTCACATGTAATCAAAAGGAGATACCCCTTAGTTGTAAATAACACTAGATCCTCCAAGAAAGACTTTAGAATCTCATCATGTTTGCTATAGGGGATGTTACTTTTGAAGAATGTAAAAACCACACCTAGGGCAACCTTAGAACACTTCTTAAGGTGTAACATTGCCACACTCTCCCCATCACCTTTTGATTGCGACCCCGAAATGCTTATGGAAGCAAGCCTTTGAATATACATTGCGAGGTTAGGGTGTTCAAAATCTACATGTCGTTTTATAGAATCTATTCCATAGCCTTTGTTGTATGTGATGATCCCCTTCTTGCCCTTTGTTTTTTTTCTTAATCTTAGTTTGTTTTTGTAAAGTCACTAGATTTTCCTCAAACCTAATTTCCTTAATAGTTGAAGTTTTTGTGGTCATGCTAACTATAAAACTATACAGCTACTTAAGTTCCTTTACAAATTGTAAGACTAATGGATAAGTGTTTGATAACATGTGCATCATTTGTTTCAAGTTGGATTGAACTCAAAACCTTCATCTCCATCTATTCCCCATCATTTGCCATGGATTAAACCCTAAAAAAGAACCTCACCAAATCGTAATGTTATTGCTATTGTTATTTTGATGAAAAAATTCAACTACAATGTTCTTATTTCTAGCTGCTAAGCTGTAGTTGTTCCAAGTTGTGTTACTACCACTTGCTACTTTTTGCAAGGCATTGTTGTTACTTGTTGTATTCAACCTACTCCAACACACACACGCTCCTACCTACTACTGTTTCGAGAGACACACACACACAGACATTCATAATGTTTTATTGCCTTGTCACTACATGACTATTAATGCTTATTGTTGAAACACACCCAAGCTAATAATGAACAAGCTCCCACAAAACTAACAACACTTGATGCACAAGCTATTTTGATGTTCCCCCATGTGGGCAACACCTAATCACACACACACACCTAAGCTATTGTTGCATGCCCATAAGCTATTTCGCACACATACATAGAGGAATATCTTTTGTCCGAACTACAAAACTTAAAACTTGCTGAAACTTGTTGGCATCTTAGGGCAAAAAAAAAAAAAAGGAAAATTCATTAGCCTAATTAAATTGAAAAAATGATGCCTAAAGTTCTTCATTGTTTATTTACAATTGAGAGAAAAGAGAAGAAGAAGAAAGGGAGAACTCCTCAATCTTCAACCTAACCCTTAACCCTAATGTAATAAACAACTTTTACATGGCCCCAAATTTTATACATGGGGTCATGTAAGGCTAAGTCTAATATATGTACCCATATGACATGTAAATGTAAATGTAACATCAAATGTTTATACAAAGGGTAAGTGTAAGTGATTTACATTAACACATAAATGTAAATCATTTACACATTATTCATGATTTACACTCCATTTACATGCCCATTAAAACTTACATGCACAACATTAATTATGTAATCAAGGGAGATGAAATAAGGTTAAAATAATTATGAACCTTTGAAATTTTCACATGATTTGTTAAGGTGTTGGCAAGTTACAATCTACACAAATAACTATCACAATTTGACATTTTTTAGTACCTATTCAAGTTTCATGCATCATGGTGGAAATTTGGAAAGTAATTTTCACTAAAATTTTGTAATAGACGATGGTTTATATCCCAATCTAACATTATGTGTATGAAATCAATGCACATATGAATCAGATAATAGTCCAACAAAGTATTATTTTGATTTGAAAAGCCTTGTCACATTTATGCAATTCCAACAAAAATACTAAAAAGTACTACATTTAATAAGAAAATTTCCACGAAATTCTACACATACATAAAGGAAACCATAAAAATAATCTTTCCCATCAAAAATTTCAATTTTCCTTAAAGTTGTGGAATTCAAATAAGATGATTTAAAAATGTTCATTTATACATTATGGTTTGACAATATTTATGATTATGATTTTTTTAGGTTGAAAAATGTTCTTCCATTGAATATTTACTTGGGCTAAATGTTTTTTTAATCATTTGAAAAAAGTAAATTAAAGTTTTGAGTTTTTGAAAAAACGGAAAATTCTTGTCACATAAGGGTTTTTTAAAAATTTTATTAAATTATTTGTGTACATTTACACAAATGTACAATTATGTCTCAATTTCATATCCATAATTCTTGTGAATTCCTCTAATTTTCAAACCCAAATAATTTATATATGATCTTTCAAATTATTCAAAGTGAGGAAAATCTTATGTGTTGTTACTTTTGATATTACATGTAATTCCAAATTTGCCTCAAATTGTGTACACTGTAGCTTGCCAACATGAGTTAATGAATTAATCTCCAAATGAAACTATGTGCACTATTGATGTGTTCAATGTGCACTTGATTACTCATATCAAGATTCATGTTCAAAATTTCATCTTGAATGGAACCTCATTTCGAAACTTTGAATATGGAAAAACAAAAGGTTCAAAGTTGACCATCCAACTTCATTGTGATGAAAATCAAAGTCCATTTTTAATAGAACATGGTGGAACTTAACACTTTAAAATCATTTGTAACAAGATACTTTTATGTTTGATATGTATGCAAACCAAACTTGTACACATTATTTTGAAAATCTCAAGCCAAGTATTGGTTGTATGCATGGGTTTTAATTTTTAAAAGCTTTGAGCACACAAAGGAGTTTGTTTCATTTGGATTATAATTGATTATGTGCAAAGTCCTATTATTAATGCTCCTTGTTAAATCATGTTAATTAAAATACATACCATAAATACGGGGCAACCATTATTCTCATGTTTTTCCAAAACTTTAATAAATGATGACACTTGGCCTTTGTAATTCAATTATCTCAAATCTCAAAATCATTTGATTTCTTGATTACTTGAAAAAAAAAACCCTTCATTAAATTGAAACACAATGTGATCAAAAGTGGGGAACGAAATGAACAATAATGTATTTTTAAAAATTGACAAATTAAAGCTCACAACATCAAAATTAACAACTAGTTGATCTTGTTTTTAAGAAATCTTTTGTCAAACTAATCTTAAGATTTGAATCAAAACTTTACTTATCCACAAAAATATGTTGCTCATGCAAAAACATTATCCATATATTAAAAGTGGCCCTTAATACCATTTCCTTTAATAGAGGAGACCAAAACAAAATCATGAATTAATGTTGTGAATTTGATAAACATAATTATAATGGAATTAATAATCCTTTTTATGCAACCTTTCATTCCTAACATAGGTCCTTCATTCTTTGACACGAGTTCATGACTTTTTTTTTGCTTACATAATAATACTTAAATTGGGAAGTCCATGAACTTTGGTTCAAATTATAGTACATAACTTGTCAAAAGAATAAAAAACAAGTATGGTTTTTTTTTGGGGTTAGAATTAGAGTTGAGCAAGTATGTAATGTTGTCATTGACATCGATATTGATACTAATAATGTAATATAAACTTTCCCAATATAAATTTCCATCTAATGGGAAATTCATATGTGCATGATATGATCATTCACATGGTTTAGGAATGATATCTTATTTGCTTGGCCTTTGTTTGTATTACCTTGATTGGTGCTAGTATTGGCTTGGAATAAGTTGTTATCCATTAATAATGGGGGATATTGAGTTAGAGTGTCAATTTCATTGGAAAGTTTTTAGCTTCAATGTGTTGGGGGAATGTAGTGACATGAGTAGCAAAGTAGGGCTTTGTTTTTGGTGGCAATCTTCAAATTATTTTCACATGCAATTGGTCATTACAAATTTTCACATGTAATTTTTTGACAATTTTTTCATTTTCCACATGATGCAATTCACCAACATAATTTGTCATATGGCTCTTTGTTTGGTAGTTTGCACCAATTTTTTGATCTTTTCTATGATGCAATTGGTCATTCTAAATATTTCTTGAGTTGAAACATGATCTTGTACTTCACATAAAAATTGAGTTTCTTTTGTAAGAAAGACATTTGCTTGAACTATTTCAATCAATTTATGTTGTTTGCATTGATATATATGATAACTTTATTTGATAACAACCTCATATGGGTGTTAAATTGATACCACAAGTAAAAATTGATTAGTGAATTTTGAGTAATTTTCACCACTAGAAATTAATTTTAATTTTAATCTCTTTTTCACAATTGGGCTCCATGGTCAAGGTCTTGTTCAGATTTGGCCAATAGCACAGGCCACACTAGTCCTTGTAAGGTTTTAATTTTCAAGATGCTTTGCATTAGTATAGCCCAAACTATTTCTATTTCCTCTTGAAATTTTGAATAGTTGTCTAAACCAGTTTCTTCAAAAGACCATACTTGCCCGAGGCTAGTTGGAACCGTGAAGGTAACTATGATTTAAAAACAAGCCCATGATCCCACTTCAAATTTGATATGTAAGTTATAGGTATCATGCACAACAAACCCCAATGCAGCCGAAAAATGAGGGGTTGAGAATGCTCCAAAGCTCCAAAGTACCACCAAATTTCTAAGGAACCAACAACTCATCTGAAAAGTTATTATCATCAGACACCCAATTTGAGACTTAGTCTTCTCTTTGTTTCCTTTTTCTTATTCCTCCTTTCATGTGTGTGCATGGGATACACTTGAGCCTTGACCCTTTGGAGGCAAAAGGTTTCTTGATCAAATACTTAGAGAAGAGGTAGGTAAGTATTTTCACACTAGTCCAGATTTTCTTATGCTTTTTTATACTAGGTGTCTGGTTGAAGAATGACTTTGCAATAAGTTTTTATATACTAGAGTTATTAGTAAAGTCACCCTGTCTTCACCCTGTCTTTGGGTTGGCTTTCACCCCCATCCCCTCTTTCAGAGGTATTCACAAAGTAAGGAAACTTTATTAAATCTCAGTATGAAATGCTGAAACTCAGTATTTCATGCACAAGGTTCGAGAGTAATTATAGTAGTTGTACAGGTAGGAGCAGTGAAAATATATGTAACAGCAGTGGAGGTGATGAAACTCAGTTTAGCACCAAAATTGACGCAAAAACCAGTTTGGATCCCAGTTATTTCGTTTTATAAAATTTCATTCTCAGTTGGGCATTTGATGCCCTATTACGTATGCCGAAACTGGCTGTTCTCGACCCCTAATCGCCTGACTTTATGAATAACTTTACTGTACTAGAAGAGAACACTGCAAAATGGGCAGGTCACAAAATTGGCAAGTTGGAGGCTGATTCTGCAGCAATAAAGAGTAATACAAAAGGGCCGGTAGTCGAATCAGCAAGCCTTGACTTTAATGTACTAGAGAGGGGGCAGGATTTGGCCGATTCCGGATCATAACTAGCCTGCGGTTGAGCCTGGTACGTCTTCATTGATTTTCCATCTAACTCGCTCTCATGTTGTTGTTGCTGATTCCATCCGCATTACCAATGCAGAATCAGCACTTGGCAATAAAATGGAGAATATTCTGGAATATTACAACTCTGAAAATTTCCCAATTTTATGATGGTGCTTGTGAGGAGACCCCAAGAAAACATGGTCAGGTGGGCGAGTCTCGGGCGGGCTGCCCGAATATTTTTTTTTATTAAAAAAGGCCCCCAGCTTAACCTTCTCCGAAGCCAACGGAGCAGAATTGACCAGACGAAACGGCACGGATTCCGGCCGTCCGTTCGTCCGTCCGTCCGTCCGTCGTCATCGTCGTCAATGGGCGGTCACGGCGGCCGAAAGAGACAGACGGCCAGGGGCAGACAGACGGACGGACCACGGTCCTCTCGTGTGTGGCCCACCAATCACGCCCGTCCGCAGACACCCCCCATTGCCCCCGCACGGCCAAGGAAACTACGGACCAACTACCCACCAACCCGCTTCCCACTTTCCGCTCCATTATGTGGGCCCACCCTCCTACCCCGCCCCCCCAGGCCGGCCGGTCCCACCACCCCCAGGGTTAGTACTCTTAACCGGCCCAAAGCTTCCCTTCCCTGTCACAGACCAGACAACAAACAAACAAACAAACGGACTGGAACGTCCGTCTGCCCCATCCCTCTCGCACCAAGCTCGCAGCGATGGCGTCAAGCTCCCAGAGACCTCTTGGCACCCGCGCGCGCGAGAGTAAGTGAGTGAGTGAGTGTGAGAGAGAGAGAGAGAGGGAGAGAGAGAGAGCATGCACACACCCACATACTTGCGAGCACATACACACACTTGACATAATACACACATAGCTACTGGGGGAAGGAGGAGGGAGCGACGTGTGAGAGAGAGAGCGAAAGAGTGAGGGAGGGAAGGAAGTGTGCTTGGTCTGGAAGGAAGAGATGGAGGGAGGAGGGGGAGGAGGGAGTGGTCGTGGGATGAGTACGGCTAGTGCGGAGTTCTATCTTCCCAATTACAAGCTGGGGAAAACGTTAGGGATCGGGTCGTTCGGGAAAGTGAAAGTGGCGGAGCATGTCCTGACGGGCCATAAAGTGGCTATCAAGATTCTGAATAGACGGAAGATACGATCCATGGACATGGAGGAGAAAGGTTTGTGTGTGCTTATTTTCTTCCGCCGTTGTTGTCTTTGTCATTGTTGTTTTTGTCGTTGTTGCTGTTGCCGCTGTTTTTGGCTTTGACTTTGGCTGTGGTGGCGGCATTTGCGTTGTTTCATTACTGTGCTTTTCGCGTGTTTTGTTGCGATCAGGGAAGGTTTCCGCGCTGTGTTCTGTTCCATCTATACCTCAGAGACCTGTCTGCGTCTGAGTGGAGTCTTGTGTAAGTCCAATTACGAGATTAGAGTTCGTTTGTACCTGTGTTACTTGTAGACAATGTGACGATGGACAATTGCATTTGCGGCGCTTTCATGTAGCTACGCAAAATCCATTGCCATCACAAAATCCAGTGCCGGTACTTGGGCATTTTACTGCCTTCCGAGAACCGACGATGTCTGGTGATGCGAGAATACTTCTGATTGTGTGTGCGTGTGTGATTTGGATGTTATCGTTGCCTGTTGGCAGTGCGACGCGAGATCAAGATACTGCGCTTGTTCATGCATCCACACATCATTCGCCTCTACGAGGTCATTGAGACGCCCTCTGACATCTTCGTGGTGATGGAGTATGTGAAATCTGGAGAGCTTTTCGACTACATTGTTGAAAAGGGACGGTTAGGTGAAGAGGAGGCCCGACGCTTCTTCCAGCAGGTAGACAGACAGAGCTTCCTCCTCTGTGTTGTTCCATCATGTTTGAGTAGTAGAAGTAGCAGCAGCAGCCGTGAGCCATTCATTCATTCCCATGTCCAAAGGCGAGTAAGTGCAGGGAGACTGTTTCAGAAGCCTGGAGTGCAGTTTCTTTTTAGCATGGTACCTGTATGCTTTAGTGAGCATGTGTGCAAGAAAAAATGAAAGAGATTTATTGCTCTAGAGAGTATTGTGTTCCTAGGTATTCATGAGGAGGAGGGTACAGCACAGCTCAAAGAAGGCTGTTTGCAAGCTGCCAGTGGAGTTGCAAAATTCTTCATGAAAGTTGTAATCTGAATGTTTCTTAGATCAGGCAATGTGCATCTTGTCTTGGCTAGCAATGCTGCTCATGAATGCCAGCAAGATGCGCATTGCATGATCTAAGAAACCTGACCTAGATCCATGTGCATTTCATGATCCTCAAGTGTAACATGATTGGAGCTTAATCAAAAGCCCTTTCCTTGCTATGAAAGGCAGAATAAACATGTAAGATCTCAGAATCTGGTATCAATTCTTGAGCTCTTTAGTTCTATTCTGTATTTGCGGATAGGATCTGACACTGCTCACAGAAATTCTGGCCATACAGAACTTGGCTCTCTCACATGCAATCAAAGGACTTTGGCTGAACCATAGATAGGCTGAACAGAGTGAGTCTGAGTCATCCCCCTTCTTCCTAGGTGGGATATATACTTATTGTTAGTGTGAACAAAGTCACCATGGGTCTTGTTTTCTCCAGCACAGCTGTGTGTACTTGGAAGGGAGAAGTGGGTATTAAAATGACTTGCTATGGGGAACAGATAGTGTCTGGAGTGGAGTATTGCCACCGCAACATGGTGGTGCATCGTGACTTGAAGCCTGAAAACTTGCTCCTTGACTCCAAATGTAATGTAAAAATTGCTGACTTTGGGCTCAGCAACATCATGCGTGATGGCCACTTCCTGAAGACCAGCTGTGGGAGTCCCAACTATGCAGCCCCTGAGGTAGAGACTTCAAAAAAAACTCCCTCTGACGTGTGGATACAACTAGAAATGAAGAGCTCGTGATGCCTCAGATGGAAAAAAAGGAATAGGGGAATGGGGTGTGTGTTGCAGGTGTTGAAGGATGTTTTTTGATTTTGTGCATTTCTGTGCTCTGGACTGAGCTGCAAGTTGAGCTCTTGAGTATGTGGGCCAAGTTAGCTTGTTAGCCTCAAAAAGGCTCAATGGACAAACCTGCCAAAGGCAAGCTGCATCATGATGGCATATCACTGTAACTAAAGCAGTCAAGCCTTTAGTTCAGGCAGTCTCTGGCTGGAAGAGCACGCCATTAAAGATAGTGAAGCAAAAACCTCCTTATAACCAAGCCTGATTAGAGATTAGCAATTTGTTGTATTCACACATGCAGGTGGCTCCAGTACATTATTGACTCTGGAAAGCTAGGATACCAGTAGTATAGACTATGGGGATTAAATGTGCTCCATATAAGTGTAGGTGAGTATGTCAATGGGTTCTGGGTGTGCAAGGTCAGATTCTTTTGGAAAGTAAGACACTTCAGCATGGAGACACATAGGGTTGCCAGTTGTTTGTGATCACTCTTATGAGAGCTTGTGCTGCTTCATAGATAAGAAGTTCTTGGTGGTGCTAGAACAAGAATACAGGAGGGTTGCAATCAGTCATCGTGTTTGAATTATGATGTGCCCTGCAGGTCATATCAGGGAAGATGTATGCAGGACCTGAAGTAGATGTGTGGAGTTGTGGTGTGATTCTATATGCTCTGCTGTGTGGGAGTCTACCATTTGATGATGAAAATATCCCCAACTTATTTAAGAAGATCAAGGTACTGGTCTTCTTTTCTTTCTGCTGAGAAACAAAATTGAGCTTCAGGTTTTTTCTTTTCTAGAAGTGGTCAATTGTAGTCCAACTCTTGTTGATGAGTGGAATGAAATGCAGCCCAACAGCAAAAAGCAAATGACCTGATCTTCTGTTTTTTTTTTTGTACAGGGTGGCATTTACACATTGCCGAGTCATTTGTCACTCGGAGCAAGAGATCTGATTCCAAGAATGCTGCTAGTGGATCCCATGAAGCGGATCACAGTCCCAGAGATAAGGCAGCATGCTTGGTTCCAAAATCATTTGCCCTGGTATCTTGCTGTTCCTCCACCTGACACTGCACAGCAAGCCAAGCGGGTAAGTTGTCATGTTGCCAACACTACCAGTTTTTGAGCTGCATTGAAATAGTGAGATGTGGGGGCTGTATCCAAAAGGCATGGATTGGTAGTGAAAGCTGGTGGCACTGTTCTGAAATTCCAAAAACCAAGCAGCTTCACCCAGTTGTCAACACCTCTTTCAGTTGTGAAGATAATAAAAGGTGTATGTTTTGAGCATGCCTTATTAGTAACTTGCCCTAGCCAGACATACTGGTTTGTTGATGATATCGATCAGTTGGTGTAGTGCTTATCATGCAACACAGTTTCTTGTTTCAGAAGTGTAGTTGATGCGTGTTTGGGAAATCTATGTACAGATTGATGAGGATGTTCTTCAGCATGTTGTGCACTTGGGCTTCGACAGGACTCAGCTTGTTGAGTCTTTGGTCAACCGTGCTCAAAACAAGGTACTTGAGGAATGACTCACTCAATTTCTTCTAATGTTTTAGGCACAATCATATTTCAATCACATGGCTAGATGTGTCAAGTTGCTGTCATTTTCTGCTCATTGCAGAATCAAACTGATCAGCTATGGACTATTCTACAGAGGAATCCAATCTAGGTTTGGAAACAGGGGGCTCATTGCCAGGATGTGTCTTGCATGCAATGGAAAGGTTTTTACAGCCAGGTTTCTTGTGCAGGCAACTGTTGCATACTATTTAGTTCTGGACAATCGACGAAGAATGTCAACTGGATACCAAGGAGCAGATTTTGATGCAGTGAAGGTCAGTTGCCAGGGACACACTGCTCATTCAATTATGCTATATGAGCAGAGGCATTCTGTGTGAATCTATCAAAGCCTTTTCAGAAGTACCCTACAGTTAGTATCAGAGCAGGTTTGTGTGAGTGTCTAGATCCCCACTGAGCAGAAGGTGGATTGATCTGCGAAATCATTGCCACAGGGACCCTGGCATGAAAAATCTGGCAGAACAGACAGGGGCAATGTGTCAACCCAGGTGTTGAGAAACAGTGGTATGTGTTGGAGTAATGAAGGATTGTCATGCAGGATCAACTGGTTCCAAATACCCTCGCAGATTCTGTGAATGGTACACCAGTGACAAGATCTCCTATAGGAACAGCAGCCCGGGTTACTAGCATGGACCAGCGGGGTCAGCCTCCTGTCATTCAACACAGGGTTGCTGCAGAGAGGATTTGGGCCCTTGGTCTCCAGGTCTGCTATGGCCTCCTACTTTCCCTATGTCTTGCTAGGTTTGACTCTAAAGAACAGGCAGAGGAGCAACCTGTTCTGCTGGATGTAAAGCAAAAGACTAGTATATCTGTCACAGAAGATTTTATCTGTGCACATATTATTGGCTTCCCTTAGTGTTCAAATTTGTGCTCCTTGTCAATTATCTGTTTCCTGAGATTGGAAGTGTTGGTTTGCAGTTTCGGTCTCATCCTAAAGAGATAATGACAGAAGTCCTCAAGACATTTCGGGATCTTGACATAGGCTGGAAGAAGACAGGGGCTTATAATGTGAAATGTCGGTGGTTGGCACCCACATCAAGCTCAGGTGATGCAGCTCCCACACCTGGTGGCATCACTGATCCTCCCATAGCTGGATCCATGTATAGGCCATCATCCTCTGACTGCTGGACTGCTGACATGCATGAGGATCCAAATGCTCAAACAAAGGATAGTAATGTAGCAGGCATCCTAAGCAATCTTGTCAAGTTTGAGCTCCAGGTGCATTTCATTTACTTCACTGTTCATTGGTTGAGTCTGATCTACAAGGAGGCAGCACATTTGTTGTATGGTAGTGAAAGGAAGATCTTTCTAATTTTCACTACTATATCATCAGGATTGATTCCTCCTAATCCCCCTTCATAGTGCCTGTCATAGGAATTTGGAGAGGAGCAGTTTGATGTGGGGCAGAGAGAGGTGAATTCTGATTTCAAGGTTGCTTCAGTAGTGACTTAGATCCATGGTTGACACATGGCCAATTTAGGGATATTGTCTGTTGCTGCAGCTGAATGAAATGTCCAGAGAGACTGTATCTACATTTCATTGTGAAAGAAGAAGCCGTCATGTTTCTGTCTGACTGTAAGCTGACTGGAAGGACCTACTTGAGACACCTGCACATCTGTTGAAAGAAAAACAATAACAGGAGGACATGGGGAGGTTGGGTGGCAGCTGTACAAAATGCGGGAGGAGAAATACATGCTGGACCTGCAAAGAGTTGAGGGTTCCTACTTCCTTTTCCTTGACCTCTGCACATGTTTTCTTTCTGAGCTTCATGTCCTTTGAGAGCTGAGCCATCTTCAAGCTAGAGATCCACAAACAACCTCCAAAATTCTGTGTGGAGGCAGAAAAGTGAGCTCTTCTTTTTCCCTGAGCTGGCTGACCCTGTGCCCACCGAAGTTCAAGAAGACCCTTGGTATATGGATATGCATTGAGTGGGAATCTTCTGTGTATGATATATAGGATGTAAGATGAGGTACACCATGGCGTAGAAAGTGCAAGAATAGCAAACCCAGAACTTTCATTTCAAGTTGAAATTGCCACCTAAATCAATGTTGATTCTGGATGAATATTATCCCACTTGAATGCTAGATGCAAAAGCTACATTGTTGAGTATCTATATGCACAGAGACATTGCAAAATCAGATATTCAAGTACCTGTTCAACTGGGATGGTGTCTCAATACGGTGAACAAGTATCTGAGAATTTTGAACCTCTCTCAATACAAGGTAAGTTCTTCTGGTAAAGGGCCATGAAGGGTTCAAATTGTGAATTCCAGTGTCTATTTGCCTATTATCTCAAATCTTATAGCAGCTTGTAGGTCTTTGTCAGCAATCATATGCTGTTGTGTTCACCCTGATTTGAAAAACACTCATTCTCAGTTTCCACTCCAAGCCTTCATGTTGCTATCCTGAGAAGGACCTTCCTTCTGAAGGTTTATGTTCAGCAGTGAACTGCTCTTTACACAATGCTCTGGAAGAAGTACAGCCTTCAAGTAGCATGAAACCTGATTGGTAAGCCTTGTAAATATGGTCTCCAAAAGGGTCAGAACCAAAAATGATTGCTTTTGACAAGTCATAAAAGTGTCTCATTTTATACTCGCCAACTTTTCATGTTTATGGGTGAGAAAGAAGAAATAATTTGCCCTCTTTGTTGGATGTGATAATCAAACCAACTAGATTCATGATCAACACTACATTATGTTCTGGATGATATTACTTGTAAGAGGTACTCACAGTTTGGTGTTTGCAGATAGGAGTGTTTGTGCTTATGACCCATTTTACACAATGAAAGATAGAGACTTTTGTCATGTGAAGCCTTTTCTGCAACAGATGATCTGTATGGGGTTCATTGTTCAGAGAGCAAAGTCTGATTTTTGCAGATGGAGTTTGTGATTGTTATCCTCTTTTCTTTCAGCTGTGAACTGGAGTTATATGTCTGTAGCAGAATCTGGGTAGCGAGTATTTGTTTTGTGGGGCAAATTTGTGCACCCTGACATACTCTTTTGAGAAAAATTTGGACAAATTTGTGGTTTTTCCTATTCAGTCTTGTTTTGACTAAATGTGCAACTTTTTCATCTGGCAAAACTTTCCAAATTTTCAACCTCAAAATTGGAAAACAAAACAATCCTTTGATCTCATGACACTACCATAGTACCTTGGCCACTTAGACACATGTTTGTCATATAATCAAATTAGTTACTTTTTGAGGATTTCTGTTTCAACAAATGATATAGTTTCAAATATTCCATCAGATTCTTTATTTTTCTTCAGAAAATGTACTTCTTTTTTTTTGGGTTGAAAATTTCAACATTTCTGAAAATAATATAAAATGGAGACCCCTGATAATGAGCGAGCTATATATATGTCACCCACACCCCTTCTTTGGGCCCCAACTGGGGTTTATCACATCCAACATAGAGTGTTAATTGTTTCCCCAGACCACTGTATTTGACAGGTCCAAACATATTTTCACACTTCTTGAGCACTGTACACTGTACAGGTAGATCGTTTTACTGCTGCTGGTGGATCTGCTGGTGGATCCAGCCAGTGTTCTCTAATCAGTGTCAATGAATGGGTACTCCAATTGGCTTGTGATTAACTTAGAGCATCTCCAGCCATGCTCAGTATGGACCTGCAAAATACTTCTCAGATTCAAGTTTAGTTATTTACATTTTCCAACCCCACCCATACAATTAAAACTGGGACTTCACATAGGTGGGAGATTACTAATAGCAGACCACCTAAACCAATCATTATGATTAGCCAATCAGAAATAGGAGGCAGTATTCAAATCATATTTACTACACTCCTCTCTGGCAAGTGTTAGGCTTTGCTGTGCCTTTTACCAGCATCAGCAAAGCATCAGCAACCTATGCAAAATGTTGGGCCAAAACCATTTCGCTAATCCAAAAACCAGCATGTTTTGACTTTTCTTCATCCAAATTTTAATTTGCAGAGTCACTTACTGAGCACTGGTGGAGTTGCTTTACTAGCAATTGACACTAGGGTTTTTAAAATTTTCAGTTATGTGGTTTTGAAAGTTGGAAAAAAAACTTCCAAATTTTTAGCTATTTTGTCTCATTGTCTGCAACAGCCATGGATTAAGGAAAAGCAAGATGAACAGAGTTTTAATCTCTTCTTTCCATTCCATTACATTACTCTGCAGAGAGCTGAACCTGGGCAGTTAGATCTACATTACTCTACTCTTCTTTCCACAGGAAAAAGCTTAGATCCAATTTGAGCTCCAGAAAACTCTCTAAAATCATCTGTTGCTCATGCATGTACATCACAACAAAGATCCCAAAGTTTCATCCTTCTAATGGCAAACCCAACTTTTTGTTTTCTTTCCTCATTTTCCTGAAACTTAAGGCTTCTTTTGATATTCCATTTTGTGTTTTCTCTTGTGCATTGGGGAAACAGGAATGGAAATCCTTACCAAAAATTTGGATGTAATTGATGGATCTTCAAGGTGCAGTAAACAGGAAAGTGAAGAGTCAAATACCCAATTTACTCAATAAAAGTGGTCTCATATGATCAGTGATTATCGCACCTACTAGGTACTGATGTTTGGCACAAAATAATTCGTAAAAGGTTTAGTTGAAAAAAAGGGAAGATTTTATTGATATTTGTCGAAACTGTTAAGAATCAAACTCCCAACTTGTCAAAATTTATTTGTTGTCTCAATTATTGGATTATTATTACAAATACACAACACAAGGTGTACTTTGCATAATTCTTCCTCATATGTTGAGATTTTAGAGAATTAAAACTTGAAACTGCCTAACCTCAGTAGAGTTATCCATAAAGTCAGGCGACTAGGGGGCAAAAACGGCCAGTTTCAGCATAATAGGGCATCAAACACATAATTGGGAATGAAAATTTTACAAAAGGAAATAACCAGTGTTGGGTGGGTATCTGGTTTGAAGGGTAAAAACTGACAGTTCAGGGTCAGGTTCTTGTAACCTGGACCCAAGTTGACATCAACTTGTTGGAACTGACACAAGAATTGGACCATGGAAAAATGTTTTGCCAGATCCAAAATTGGAATTGGCGCATGAAAAAATATTTTTGAGAACAGGGTAAGTATATATATATATATATAATTTGACTTTTTTCAAAAGTTAATAAGTAGACTAAACTTTATAAGCATTTATTAATTTTAATTAGTTGTTCAACTCTATGTTTACATACACCCCTTTTAATTTGTCATAAAACCTTATACTCACATAATTTTTAGCATGGGGGAATGTGTAGTGTGTACATGGAACTGGACCTGATTCAAAAACTGACTCCAGAGGTTCTTGAATCTAAAAAAATGTGATAAAACTGGAAGCTAAGGATTCAAATTTTGGAAGAACCTGGCTCAAACCTGTACTCGGAGAACTGTCACATAAATTTCAAAATGTCAGAACCGGACTGGAGGTTCTCTCGAAAAGGAAGAACCGCAGAACACTGGAAATAACAAGGACCCAAACTAGTTTTTCCACCAAGTTTGGTTGTAAACTGAGTTTCATCCTGTGTTTCCTTTTTCCTCGGCGCCTGCACTGCAGCTACATATATTTTCATTACACCTACATGTACAACTACAATAATTAGTCTCGAACCTTGTGCATTAAATGTTCAGTTTCAACATTCCATACCCAGATTTAATCAATTTTCCTCACTTTGTGGATACCACTCAAAGAGGGGATAGGGGGCGAAATCAGAAGAGATAGGGGTTGAAACAGAGGGTGACTTTATGGATAACTCTATTATTTAAAACAAATAAATATTTGGCAAAAAAGTGCCAGACGTCAGTAGTAGGTACATTAGTGGCCAAGACACACACGTAAAACTCTTCAAATATACTATTTACAGGCCAATATATTGCTGTGGGTGGACCTACGCACTATGTAGGTCCACCCACACCCTCTATTTGGGGCTCTACCATTGTTTATCACACCTGCTATAGAGTGTTAATTATTTCCCCAAGTAACGCATAAGCATGAAAAATTGGACACTTGGAAGGTAAGAAACTGGCCATTAAATGCCACCACTTGGGCCACTCATTATGGCCAGCCAATCAGAAGCAGCCAATTTCTTTGGCTGGGCCTTGTGGAGACCCCTGCATCCTTTGCAAATGTACAGTTCCAAACATCTCAGCAGATTTTCACACTAATTTGATGGCAGTAGTGCTTCATACGAAGAGAGTTTACAGGCCACTTTTGTGCTGCTGGTAGGGTAAGTAGTTTTCTGTTGGGTTCCTGTTCCTTAGCTAACCATGATGGTTAGCTCAGTGGCTTTTTTTTATTAATACCTACAACCCACAAGACCCACAAGCAGGTTGTTATTAGGTAGGTAGTAAAAACAGCCCTTCCCTATGTATAAACCATCTACTTACCTTGTAGTTACCTATTTTCTTACCTATCTACTTAAATATGAGACCTATTTCCTCAGAATTGGTTACCAAAGAGAAACCAAATATTAACTCAGTTGAGGTTCATCCACAACTGAGTAATGACAGACATCCAGTGGATGGTGCGCTGGTGGGTGCTGGTTCGCTGTGGCCAACAAACACCCGGGTTCTAGACATTAGGAATTTGGAACATAGAATTTTTAGCTCCAGCATAATGGACTTGAGGCAGACTGAATGAAGACAATCTATTTATTTTTAATTTATTTTATTTTAAATCCGCGGGGCAAGCAACTTGACAGGAGAAAATTAAGCAGCCAAGAATTCATCCCTGTAATAAGCTATCATAAATAAAAGGAAAAGAAATGACAAAGAGTCTGATTAAAAATTCCCTGCAACTACAATGCATCTACTTACCTAGTAGTCACCTATTTTCCCACCTACCTACCTACCTAACTCATCTTTTACAGGGAACTGGACCTACACTTGGGGGCTTACTTATGGGGTCAAAACACATCAGATTTCATATTGGTGTAAAAGATAGGTCTGGTAGGTAGGTAGAACAATAGGTGGTTCCTAGGTAAATAGATGTATGGAGATGGTTAGTACATAGGTAAAAAGGGTTGTTTGCAGGTAGGTAGTAAAAATAGAAGTTGACCTACCCAAGGAGGGGAACTGGAGCCCAGTGGAAAAGTCTTTCTTGTCCAGCTACGATCCATCCCTCATGGTGCAAGAGTGTCTGTTTGTTGGCCTTGCCTGCCAAGGCAAGGATATCAATTTTTAGATACATTATAGAGTATTAATGAATAGAGTTTAGATTCTTAAGGGATTTTGGCCCCTAGGTAATAATAATAGGTCTATTTTTATATGAGGATTTTTGAAAGATGATAATTTTGGCTTGTGTTGAAACTTGAGATTTGTTAGAGAGTTATAATATCTTGAAGGATTTTGGTTTCTTTTAGAGGATTTTTTTGAAGATTATATTTTTGCATGGTGAAATATTTGAGTTTCCATAATTCTTCTTTTGCTTTAAGATACTTTTGAATGTAAATGGCAAGGCCACAGTGTCACACACACCTTGTTCACTATTGACCACCCACCCACCTTCATCCCTGGACCCTCAGGATGCACTGGTGATTTTTGGTTCCCTCTGGCTCAGGGAACCAGACTCCAGACTAACTCATATTTGTTACCTTATAGTCAACTTATACTCTAGTGAATGGCTGGTTACTAAGAGTGCTAGTGACAAGCTGTGACCTGTAAGAAGACCCAAAAGTGGCCAAACCTCTTCCTGCTGCTGCCCTAAACCCTAAACCCTAGACCCAGTGGGCCCACTCATCAATCTGCCATATAATTTGCAACCCACAAATTGACACACAGGATTGGTACCCTTCAAAACAAACACCCAAACCCCTGATGGCACATGATGATCACTGATGTCATCAGTTATAAGTATTCTACTTTTGAAGACTTTGATGTACAATTCAGGATACAATTTGTCTTTTTATTACCTTCTGATCTTCATTCGCAATCCGACAGTTTCAATTGCATGAAAACAAGCCTCTTTTTGGCCCGTCCAATTGAACCAACACTCACCCCAACACACCATTCATGATGGATGATATGTGGACAGGAAACACTTTTTTCCATTGTATTCCTGTCCCATAGCTAACCATAGGATGGTTGGCTATGCACTAACCATCCACTTGCATCTACATACTAAGTGTCTTACCTACTTTCCTACATATGCATAGTGACCACTTACATTATTCGCCTGCTTATCTATGATACATAATAACCACTTATAATGGTGCATTCACACTTGATGTTAAGTCAGTGTTAAATGAAAATCTAGGTGGCATCCTAGGTGGCACACAATGTTAAATAGGTGATAGCTCAATGTTAGGTGAATGTTAACTTAACATAAAATCTTCGTGGTAAGTAGGTTTAAGTCCTAAATGAAAAACATGATTTTAGGGTACTCAACACTAGAGTCCCTAACATGAAGTGCAAACACACCTTTGTATTACCTACATACTTATCAATGATACCTTACCCACTTATGCTTTGCAGGATAGGTTACCACGGTGGAACCTCTGTTAATTCAGTTGTTGTTCATCCATACACCAACTGAACTGACTCATAACAAGTTTCCAATGGATGATTCACTGGTGCGTGCTGAGTTGCATACCTTACACTAGGGTCAGTTTCGTCATTAAATAATCCTCAAAATAGTGAAATGAATTTTCCTGAAGATATAAAGTTTACGTGTTGAAAATCATCATAATTATCAAAGGCTATATATACTCTGAGAATATTTTCAGTACTTATGTGACAATATCATAATAGATCATGGAAGATTCAATGATTTCAAATTTTTAAAATAAAATAATTTTTTGAAAAAAAAAAATTATTCGATTGTCAATGTGAAAACTGACCCTAGGCTACGGTAAACCCTTTTTGACCAGATCAACCTCAAACCCATCCATCTGTCCCAAGAAGAGAGAAGGGGGGGGGGGGTGTTGCAGGGGGTTTTGGAGAGAGAAAAAGAGAAACATGGAATCATGGACTCAGTTTCTTACATGATCGGAAGTACTTCATGGTCCTGTAGCTTTAGTAGATTGTGCCATTAGATTCGAAGCTTTAGATCCAGCACTTGTATGCTGCTAATCTTCATGCAAGTTTGGCTCAAAAAGTTTGTAGGGAATAGGGGACCCACCCACGCACCCACTCACTCACTCACTTGCTCACTCACCCAAGAGTCCTCAAGGCATGGGTCTTGCTTTTCTTTTCTTTTCTTTTGCTGTTTGTAGTATTCAAAAGGTGCCTCTTCATCTGGACCCGCATCAACTCAGATGCAGCCAATTGGAGGTTTGCTTATAGCTTACCAGATAAGGTGATGCCACATGGTACCCTAGCTGCCTGTGCACAAGAGATCAGTCAAAACCCAAACAAAAAAATTCATCTCCTGGAAACTCCACAAATAAATTTGTATTAATTTTCAATAGAACTTTAAGGCACTTGAAAGAAAACTCCTAATGTATTCCGAGGGCACCTTATATTCATGACGATTCCTTCCAGAGAAAGGAAGGGATCTTACACCTACTCATAGGTTTAGGATTGTTCTAATGGTTAAGGAGTAGGTGTAAGAATCCTGCCTCTCCTACACCTTGTGATCTATGTATGTTTAGGTTCACTATAATGTTTGTTTGGTGCTTTATGATGGGTACCTCCCCCCATCTAGGGCAGAGACATTCCAAAAATGTGACACAAGACTCCTTATTGCGTTGTCCTAGGCCACTTATTTTAAGAATGATCACACCTTGGGGCTCTAAACTACACATAACCACCTTCTTTTTACACTTGTGTACATGTTTTTTACAACACCAAATTGCACCAATGAGCCTTCAGTTTGTGTTGCCTTTCATAGGCAAGGATGGGTTCCTACAACTTTAACAAAGGGAAGCAAGGCTATTTCAAAGTTGAATTTGTATGGTGGCAATTACAATGGCTTTATCTCATAATTTTCCACATTTGAACCTACCTCCCCCCCCTTTTCTCCTTTACCATTTATGTGTATATGTGGTTGAGACTTTACAACATAGGTTGGCATGCCATGTACCTAGGTTTCATAATCACTTTTCTTGATCTCCTTTCCACCCCATCTATTGTCTTATGGTTTGCCTTTCTCATATGTATTTGACCTTTTTGTGTTTTGTTCCTTTCATCAAATTTGTCCAAAGTTTATGTACTTTCCAAGAAGCTAAGTGGATGATTTCCACAAAGAATTCCATTATTACAAATATCTATGATAGAAACTTATATTTATAATTGTATTATATATCTTTCCCTTTGTTCCTCAACTAGGTATGAACAATCCCCTTAGTGACAAAGATTTCATGAATTTTCCTTACCTAAATATCGTTTATTCATTTGCCTCTTTTCTTTTCAAGGACTTGTTGCCGTTGGAAATAGAAATTTCCTTCATGCAACAACTTCACTTCAAATATTTCATTTTATGAATTTCCTTATGAAAAAATGCTTACCTTATAAAAATTTATCAAAAGTTAATTTTTATAATGGAAAAGTGCCCAAATCAATATAGAAAAACAAAAAGTAATCAAAGATAATTCTTTCCTTTCTATGCTTGTTTAAAGTTTTCGTTGCAACCATGTATTCCATGTTGTGCATCACATGTCTTTTTCCTCATTTAGGATGTCGATCATGAGATTTTTAAGATTCCATTTAAAATCGCAACAAATAAGTGACATGGATGGACCATATGCCTTCTTTTTTTGCAAATGGCATGAGTCTCCTCCTCAACTACCCATTGTAAACATGTACTCAATGGCTATTAATGACTTGTTATACATGTGTGAACATTTCCTACGTAAAAAAGATTTTAGGATATGTTATTTATGATTATAAAAATATTGAAGTTCAAATGTTAAAATGTTTAATAGGTGAAGAAGAAAAAGATGATGAAAATGATAGGCCAAAAAAAAGACCAAATTTTGCACCTTCCCATCAATGTGTTTAGTAGGTTTTTGTTCAACTAAAGACTTCAATAAACCAAGTTTAAAGTTTGAACCTAAACAACTTTTATGTTCACTGTTTTCCAAGCAAATTGCTAGTCTTCTTGTCTTCTTTGCTTCCTAGTCTTTTGGTTGCATGGGACCTTGTTTATTACCTTGTTATCTTGAAATTTCTATTGATTTTGCAAAACAAATGGAGGCCTTAACCCTTGCAAAAGGATGTGCTCAATGTGAAGCAAAGCTTTAAGATGGGAGCATTCCCAAATAAGGGGTTGAAGATGAGGTGGTTTGGTCTCACATTGTAGGAATGTCCATCACACATGGTCCTTTCTCACTAGAAAACATAATGAAAACCATAACATAAGAGTAGAAACATACAAGATCATGAAGAGGTAAGAGTGAAAAGCATAATTACAATCCTCACAATTCTATGACATTATGTTGCCCTTGTAAAACATCAACGGCATCACCTTCGCCAATAATTGTGAATCTCAATTTGCAAACTTCTAAATCAAGCAAGGGGGAAAATTTTGTTGAAAAAAACCAACAATTTTGTTGTAACTTCCTACACATTAGCCAACACATGTAGATGTAGGAATGATCAAGAAAGCAATTTCTTTTGGCATTAGGTGTGTGAAGACTACAACAAAAACAAATGCTTATGGTGTTGAGAGACATGCAAGATTGTTTGAAACAAAATGGGGGATTGTAAACATGATGTCATCAAGTTCTATGGTTGTTATGAATTTGTGGTTGCATTGAATGAATCCAAGAGCGATAAAAGCACACTAAGGTCCCCCATAAATTGTAGTCACAAATATTGTTTTGTGGCATTTGGTATAAAAACTTGAAATGCACTTTCACAATTGGAATTATTTTTGTGAACTTTGAGGATATTTGATTTGTTTATAACTTAGAGGTTAACCATTTATTCTTTCATTAATTTATTATATGATGGGGATCTTTAAATCTATGAGTATATTTATCACAAAAAAAAAGTCATAAAGTATGCAAAATTAAATATATATTTTTCAAATATGGGGTTGTAAGTGGCATTTTGATATGAAACTTTGGGTGGTGAATGATATTGATACAAATTAACAAATTCCATACCAACAAATTCTTCAATTTACCTAATGTATGTCAGTCATGGGACATGTTTTTTTTTAATCCATAAGCCATAAATGCATTGTGATTTTATTTTTATTTTTAAAAATCACCTTGAAATGACATAATAAAAAATGTATGAAGGGAATTTCAACAATTGCAAATGTTGTAGTCAAGTTGTATTATGAAGATGTCCTTGGTCCTAGCATGAGGTCCATATCCTAAATGCAATTGTTCATGGAAAAGGCAATGGATTACATTCAGAACAAACATTTTTCAACCTTCATGAAACACCTCCTAATTTGCGATTTGGAGCTTTGGGGTTTGAATTTTTGCAACATGTTCAAACTAACTATGACATGAACTCAAACCTTGAAATGCCTTAAAAAAAACTATAGATGTTAACTTTTGTTGTTATGTTGAATGAGCAAAAGGTGACATGGTTGAAATAGTGGAGCAAATATGGAATGGCAAAGAAATTCCCTAAGTAGGGATTTCATTAATGCTACATTTGACAAGTGGTTCAACAAGGCCACTTTTTGCTCCCAAGTAAGATTTTTCACTTATGCAACTTTCGAAACATAAGTGGCTCCATTCCCATTCCAATTAAATAACAAAAAAAATTATTTGTAATTATTCCTAATTTGAAGCCTCCTAAGATCAAAATTTGAAGCCTAACTAAAAAAGTTTTTATGCCTCCAACTCAAGTTGCATAAAAACTTTTTGCTTCCACTATCAAATTTGATTTTTGCACTAGGGACACAAACAAGTTGTCTAGCTAGCCTCCCTAACTATATCAAGGAATAAAAGTTGAATATGTGGGAGACATGGTTCTTCCAAGAATTCAAATCCAAGGATATGATTTGGAGAAGTAAGGCATGAAACAAACAATTGAACAAAATTGAAGCACTCAAATGGGTGTTGTACAAGTAATTACCTTTTTTTGTTTTAAACCATATGTTAATATTTCCATTATGATAATCACATTTGGATTATTATGTTTTTTTACCCTTGCAGGTATTTTAATTTTTTGTTGCTACCAAATGGGGCTATTATGTTAAAGAGATCCTTTAACTTCTTAAGATCTAGAAGGAGCCCAAAGTAAATAACACCATGTACAAAAGTGACTTTCTTCAACATTAGACATCTACACACTTAACTCCTCACAAGTAAACCATTTTTCCTAAAATCTATCATTTGAAACTCCTTTCATTGTTGCTTGTGCAACTAATCCATTACGAATTCATGGCCACACTTTGTCCAATGTCTTGTTTGACTTTGAACTTAAAAACATATGAAGCATTTGCAAGGAAGCAAAAAAAAGAATGAGATTAACATGAACCCTTCATTTGCTAATTCCCATGTTACAACCCACAATTGAATGAAAAGAAAATTATATGCTTCAAACCCACATAATCCTCCAATTAACACATATAATGTAGACTAGTGGGTGAATCTAAGTGATACCATTACAAAATGGGATTGCCACAAGGACATATATATGTACAATATAAATAGTCATAATTGATATAATGTTGTGGCCGTGACGAGAAAAAAAGGCTTGTGTTTAACTAATAACAATTTGACCCTACATTGTTAGGCCAACATGGAGACTTCAAACATCAATTGTGAATTATGTAACACAATGATGCATCAAAATTATAGAAAGGCAATTAAATCTAAGAAAACACCTAGATTCGACCAAAAAAAGATTGGGAATTAAAAACAAATTCGAAGCACGTGAGTATACCAACATGGGGTGGCATGGTTCCATCACTCATTTTGAGGCAAAAAATATTGGCACTCTCACATGATGTAGCATTTCTCCCCAACACCTATAGCCCTTGTTTCATCAAAAGTTGTAACTACATGTTTGTGCTTTTATTTGTATCACATGGCAAGTGTGGAAAGGTCAATGACTTGTACCACATGGACCATCTATTCACCCTCCCCACACAAGCTTGGAAACCCAAAGGTCATTTTGTTCCATGATCCCTTGCATATACCCTAGTAATGGTTTTTGCCACAATTGTCCCAAGGAAATTTAAATGCAAAATTGTGCACTTGGTCCCAAATTTGAAAAGGGCTTGCATAAACATGAATCATTTCCACAATCCTAGAACTTGGTAAGCACATGTTATAGTGCTTAATTCTCTATGACTATTTAAAATTTGGAGAAAATCTAATGGTAGATTTTTAAACATTTCAAATTTAAACTATAGGTCTAGAGGCATTGTCACAATTGGGACCTTCCTTGCTTCACCCACTCATAATTCTTGTTACACAAGCTTGCATACAAAGCTATCAAGCTTGGAAGACACATTTTTTCCTTTAGAATCCATTTTCTCCAAAATTCTTGAGCTTTTTTTACCTTTTTTTTTTTTTGCCAAGTTTTCTTCCCTTAGTCAAAATGCACCCCCCAAATTTGATGGCCATTTCCTCTAGTGCTTTAAAGATAAGTATTTGCCCAACCCATTAAATTTTATTATCATTTCATTTCTTTCTTTCCATGAATCAACAATAGGATGATTTTAGATGGCTTGGATAGTTTTTGAGCCTTTCATTCTATTTTACTTCTTCCTTTCATTTCCATCACCTCTTCCCTTGCTTTTGATCTTCTATAGCTAAAATTAAATCTCATCCTAAAGATTTGGTTAAAGGTAGTTCAACCACAAGAGATGATCATTTTCATCCCAAGTGGAAAACTAATCTTTTAACTTCACCAATTTACACTTCTACAAATAAAATCCTTTTACCAAAAGGCGTGATAATTATCCTTTTCCTTATAAACTCCAACTATGGTTAAGGTTTTTAACTATATAATTTTTTTGTAATATTTGCATGGTTGTAAGTATTTTGCTTGATCATGGTCCAGATGTTATCATCCATGTTGAACCATGGTAACCTTGGAATGCCTTATGGGATGCATGTCAAACCCATACACCACACACAATGGCTCTATAGCATCAAGAATGTTATCCATGAATCTAAATTTATCTTAGACCTTTCCAATGCAAGTAATTCCTTTGCTTAATTCTAACCTTGTTGAACTTAAATATTAATGTTAAGATTTTTGTCAAGACATAATTCGCCTTTTTGAATCATGAAAATGTATTCAAATTAGGGTTGAATCAACTACATTCTTATGCTATATTTAAAATAGTAACTAAAAATAATAAATAACTCCTAACTTAAGGTTAGGCCACCTCCCTTAAATCCATCATTTTAATGAGCTTATAAAGATGGGATAACTTGATATTTGACATCCCAATTTTCAAGTTCAAGTACTTCAACAATCTTTCAAATGTGGAAAACCAAAAGTTAGGATCTAGTTCCCCCCCACACCTTCAATGGAATTTCAATTTCTATTAATGAAACCTTCTTAAAGTCAACATGGATTGTGATTAGACAAAAATGTTTCAAAACGTGTTTTAGTGATTTGTTGTGTAGGTCTCTTGGGTGAAAACACATTAAGGGTGAGCCATTTTCACCCCAAAAAATGATGTATAGCAAATATTGTGGTGCATAATAAGCTAAAATCTTGATGACATCCTTTGGCTATCTTAAACATCAACAAAAATCTTTAGAATTTGCATGACAACATTTTGGAACTCAAAGTTCATTTTGAATCAAAATTAATCTCAATCCAACAATTAAATAAAGAAGATCAAATAAAATCAATGTACATAGAATATATAATTAAAAGGACAATAGGGCTTCATGTTTGTGGTTCATGAAACATTACCAAAATATAATAAACAATGCAAAGTGGGTGAAAGGCATCTCAATTCATATTTTTATAAAAAATCAAAATTCTATAACGTGTGTAATGATTCTAAAAGTAATGTGTCTTTTAATATTGTGGTTGGTTTTGGAAATTGAAACACCAAAATCCAATTAACATTCATTGGAATTTGGATTGCCTATTATTGATTTTATTAATTAGATGTGGGTACATCTCATATCAATTTTTAAAAAATCTAAACTTTGAAACAATCATGAGCAAATAAAACTTCAAATGAAATTTTAAAATATTTATATACATGAAGGAAGGTTGTTTGTTTGTTTTGTTCCAATGGTTCATGAAACCAAGATCATAATGACACAAGGAAAATTATTAAATTTGCCATTCAACCAATCAATTGGGATTTTTGTAAGAAATGACATCTTTAAATTTTTTAAATATAACTCAACCTAGGATTTGAACCTAGAAATATACGCCCAATTTGTGCATTAAGTGGAAAGGAGATTGGTAAAACCAATCAAAAGAATTACACGCAGTGCATACTAGATTACGATGATACATGTGTTAGTATTTCAATTTACAACAATGTTCACATTTTTTAAAAAACCATGGCAACATAGGTTGTTGTATGTCCGAAGGTTGAAAGTTGTTAACAATTTTCAAATTTGTTCAACTTGTGACTCTAGATAACATTACATACACTAATCCTTGTGCAAAAGATTCATGAATATGTATCATCACTTTGGATGAAATTTTGCACCTTGGGATTTGTGCCCTATAATTGCATAACCTAACATTAAAGGAAATGATGCTTTGTAAAAATGTCCTTGATAATCATATTTGTTTTGAATTGATTTTTTCCGAACTATTTCCACGTATCCTAATGGATTAAGTGCAACGGAAATGCTACAAACATTATCTTCTAAATCAAACTCCAACTTTGTTACAATTCCAATGGTTCCATTTGCAACACCAACTTTTAAATCAATGTTTTCAATTAGCATAACCAATGCTCATAATGCAACATGTTGCATGTGATTGAATCTTTTATAATTCATCCAAAATTGAATGTGTTCAACATTCCTTGCATTTGTTTCCAATTGAATAACATAAATTTGGTTAGTTGAAAATTTCTTATGAAGAATCAAATCATTGTAATAATCAAAGTCCTTCCGATGTGTGCAAAATATTGTTGTTTTTTCATCAATGTATTGTTCTACTAGATTACATTATAAGGATTGTTTTGGTGTTTGATGGTTTTTTAAATTATCACTTTGAGCCACTCCAAAACATGAGGAATTCTTTGTTTGTTTTTGGATTTTAGTTTTCACAATGTCCAAAAGAATTGGTCAAACACTGGGCAGAAAAAGTCACACCTTTGTATTGGGGAAATACCAAATAGCAAGGCACTAACTCCTAGCAGGCATTAAACATGAATGGCCCATGTGCCATTCACTTTTGAAAAAAAATTCTAAAAATTACCCTTCACATTGAAATACTAACAACATTTTCAAATGAATTTATTGTAGTGCTTTTGTAAGTCTTTGGATAGGTTTCTTGTACAACAAGCAAGCTCAAGAATGCCAAAATCTCATCATTTATCGAAGAACTATTGCTCCTCTTCATCATTGCACTGTGAGAGAAAACGCAAATAAATCCCACCACATAAAATACTTATGGCAACAAGAAAAAAACAACCCCAAACCTTCCCTTATTGTAATTATGGTAGCAACAAAAAAATGAACCCACCCCGACCACTTATTGTATTTATGACAACACAAAAAAATGGATAGCTATTGAATTCCTTTTATTGTCGATGTAATTAATGATTCTCATAATAATTCAAGGACTGTGAAAGGAAGGCACCAAGAAAAATAAAAATATTTTGAAGGTGCTTGTGGCCATATGTGGCCATAGGGCTATGAAAAGAATGCAACAAGAAAAAAAAAAGTTATTGTGAAGGTGATTGTGGCCACCTGGCGCTTTAAAAAATTTAGATTGTGTTTTGAGGCCTCAAGCCTACCTCCACTACTAAAGAAAACTAATAAAATAATGTGAATTTCACCTATAAAATCTCCTCCTTTTTCATATAATAGTGGTTTTTTCCTTGAAAAAAACATTATTGTGCATTTATTGCTTAAAAAAGTGTAAAAAAAGTTCTTTTGAATGGATTTTCAACCAAAAACTCTAAAATTATAAATGGTTTTAGATTTAATTAATGTATATCAATACATCAATGTCATTCACCAAAAAAAAATCCAACAAAAAATTCCACCAACAAATTTAGTTTTAAAATACATATGTAAATTTTCATGTTTTGTGACAAGTATTATTTCATTTCATATATACTCCATACATTCAAGTTTTTCAAGGTTTGTTGTTTTTTTTAAAAAAATTTAAAAAAAGCTAATTAAATATACTTAAAACAAGAAAAAAATTCCAATATGTGCACAAAAAAACTAAATGCACAAATGTTATACTTGTGACAACAATTTTTGCGGGGTTAAGTGTCCTTGTGCCCTCCTTCACTAATGTATTATATTATGCAATCCCTAGTGATTATTTTGGAAGTCAAATCCCTTGCTACATATGAAATTGGAGCATTATTCAAAGGTTGATTCACCAACCATCATGCTACCATCACTTCTTGGTTGCTAGACCTTAATCGCAACCACTACCATTGGTTGGAAGGCCCTATTATCCACCTAACACATGAACAATATGCTCAATACCTTGCCAATAATATTTGATATATTTTAAAGTTCCTATGAATCTAAGATGATCGGGGAAGGGGAAATACTAATGGATTATAATTTTTTATTATTGTATAAATAATCAAGAAATTTAAGAAAGGAATTTCTTTAGATTGCACAAAAAGTCTAAAAAAAAAATTCTTATGTGGAACCTTTTGTATTTCCAAACTTTTGATTATTGACAATAAGCCATGTTGTGTTTTCCCCCTATTATTACTTGATTTTAAAAAATTGCACTTGGGAAGTTGGAATGGTTTCTAAATTGTTAAATAAAACTATTACATATTTTAAATGTTGATAATCAAATATAAAACAAAAAGTGCGGCTTAAGAAAATAATAGTGGTGAACTAATGCTCACACACCTCTTCGCCTGCACATATTAAAAACATAATAGTAGGTCCTTGGGCAACCTAGCTCTTTAGTGGCCTAAAAGCTACCTTAAATACTTTTTAAACCACATTCACATCTAGCAAAACCTTTGAAGTTGTGCTCAGAACCATAGGCTTTTGATTGGCCTCTTCTAGTTCATGAATTGGACCTAGTTTAGTTTGATCCCTTAATCCAAGGGGGGTGGAAGAAAGCCCAACCAAAGATGGCTACAAGATAGTGGCCATCTCCTTTAAAGGATCGGTGGATTAAGGTTTGCATGCTTGGGTTATAAATATAGGTGTGTTGTACACCAACTCTTTGGGGCGGCAACTTTTGATGTTTAGAATGTTGCCTTTGTTGGATCATGGCCTTGATTTCAACTATGGAATTTACCATGGACTCCACCTTAGTCATCCCACATACCAAAATGTCCACCTTGGTTTTAAAAGTTGCCTTCCACTTTCCATCTAACATAAAACTTGGTTTGATCACTGTTGGTTATTGTGTCCATTTCCATAAAAATATTCCACCCAACTAACTATTGGGTGCAATCACCATCACACCATAGTGTGATGCATGGATTGGACCAATAATTTCCACTAAAATGGATGTTTAGTGGAAAATTCCCATTGAATTGCAATCATGTTCATGCATCATTGTGGACCTGGTGGGAGTAGGATGAATTTGAACAAAATATTTCACATGGAGTTTGAAACTCCATGGATCATGGTTTCAAACCATTGTCTTGCAACATTTGAGATGTACATGTATGTGCACATGTATGCAAATTGGTCATTAGTGGATTTTGTGTGAAAAACTATCATTGAATGCACCTTTTTCGTGAACGGGGCCGTAGTGGAAGCTTGGTGGAAATGGAAATTTTAATTTATGTATAAATATATATTATAATTATTATAAAATTAAAATAATGCTAATACTTTATATAAAATTAAATTTTATGTCAATAGAATATATATTAATAATTAATGCCCTACAAATCAATATACTACAACTTTTTGAGAACTTTTATTTATTAAATATATGTTTAAAATGTGGGGAGATCTAGTATTTGTGTTTTAAATTATAATAAAAGTAGAATATTCTTCACAAAAAACTTGTACATGTGTATGTATATATGTATAAGTATATTTTATAATTATTTTAGTATCTTTATGTAAATTAATCATATTAAAATCAACATAATGCTAATATTTTGTATAATTTTTTAAAAAGTTGTCCATAAATATATTACATATCAATAAAAAATATTTAAAAAATCAATATACAATATTTGTGCTTAAAATTATATGAAAGTAAAAATATTTTTCACAAAAACAATTCAATATTGATTTTAAAGAGGGTTATTTACAACATATAATAATAATAAAGTTATGAAACATAATAATAAATTTTGACCATGTGCAAAACATGTTTCTTATTAATAAAAATTTATTCGAATTTATTAAAATCATATAGTCAATGGCATATGTTGGCAATATAAAATATAGTCAACAACATACATTGGCCATATACAAACCATATTATGATTCATAAAATTTTTAAAAATATATTCAAATTATTATAACTAATTTATAAAGAATAATTCAAATATATGAAAAAGGTCATCTATAAACAATTAAATTCATAAATAAAATTGAAAAAAATTCAAATTAAAAATAAAACAAAAACCATCAAACAACCATTTTGTGGATGGTTGGCTGAAAAATGAGTGGAATTGTTTGTCATTTGATCCATTTTTTTAGTGTAATCCATTAGCTACAAGTCTAAAACCACTCTAATGGTTTCATGGGCTTCCATTCAAAAATGATTGGAGTGCATAGTGGTTTATGACACATTTTCTAGTTGTGGATTCTTTTCGTCTTTGTTTTTGTTGATGGCTTGTTCTTCATTTTTCACCACAAGCAACCCCATACCTAATGCATGTGAAATCAAGACCATGTGTAGAAGTTTTAATCACTAAAAGGTTGTGAATTCCACTTTAATTCCACGTGCAACCTTCCACTAAAATTAAAGCCCATTCTCATTACACCCATCTTTCATTATAATCCATTCCATTATAATCCTAGTGCGTTCCACTAAATGAAACCCTTGCTCTAACTACATCCATCCCTCATTACAATCCATTCCACTTCGGTCCTATATACACATGTACACCTTAGTGAATATATTAATCTTTAAACAATTAATACTAAGATAAAGCTCCAACCTCATACATATCAAAAAGGAAAGGGAAAAAAATTTGTTTAGATTGATGATAATTCGAAGATGAAAAAAAGGCAACATGCAAGCAATCAAACATGTGCACTCACATCATAGGAGCACATGTGAAGAGGCCTCGCAAGCCAATTCACATGTCATAATCTTATGGTGTATAGGGCCTTTGTTCACATGACAAACTTTCTAATATCATTATAAGCAAAGGTAAAACCTTTACAAACAATTAACCATTTTAACTCCAACCCAAGCATGCATTCCCAATCTATCCAATAATCCCACATCTTCCACAAAAGCGACTTGCCTATAACATAAACATGTTGTTGCATCTCTCACTTTGTTCACTCAACACACCAAAAACCATGTTACACATGGGAATCCAACCATCATTGTTCTTTAAAAAATTGCAACATGAACATGTACAATTAGTACAAGTGGCCTAGGATATACAATGGAGTTCACTCAAAAATCCACCAAATGATATATACTAATTTATTTTTTCTATTTATTGCTAATAGCCAAAGTTCATGAGTTGTTTAGCATGAGAATCACCCAACTTCAAGTGGTTCACAATACGATTAACTAATAAACTAAAGATTGAACACAATTTGCATATATGATTAAAATCCTCAACTATTTGAAGCATTAAATTACAATATATAGTTTCCCACTACAATTATGCAAATATGAAACACCTTTTCTTCTTTTTCCTACCCATGCATCATAGATTTGGTGCATTAAGGCATGTACAAGTGCATTGATGCACATATATCACATATCATGAGTATGTTCTTGTTATGTAAATCACATCAACTCATTATCAGCTGCAATAAAACCTAACAACATCCAATGTACAATACACCTTGTGAGTTACACTAATGACCAAACATGATTAAAATGATGGGTGGAAGATGGGTGCAAAATATATGGGTGCAAAATCGGTGGAAATTGGGTAGAACATGGGTGGAAAACACATGAAAGATGGATGGAATATTCCAACTTTGCAAAATGCATACATATTTTGATCATTGAAGTATACTAGCACATGCTTCACACAAAGACATGTGAAACTCAATTACTTTCCATGCTTTGCTCATGAACAATACACCTACCCTCTTCAAACACAACTATGCTAGCACATGTATTCAACATTCCCACAAAAGTAACAACATGTAGTTATGCACACCTTCCTATTACATTTGTCAAAATAATTACAATTCCTTTTGATCTTGTTCACATTGCACGTGTCCCATTATCATGGGGATCCCACTAGTACCACATTTGAAATCTTCTTGAATTCATTTTCAAGCATCTTCCATCTAAACCACATTACATACATGGCAACCAAGCTATTCCCCACAAAGGCATCAAACATACTTGACCATTTTCAATGATCTACTCATGAACACACATGCCTATTTCAAACACAAGAACATTGGCACATCCATTCAATAACCTCACAAAAGTAATAGAGTTTGGCAACACGTACACCTTCTGGTTGCACTCAAATAGTTATAATACCTTTTGGCCTTGCCTTCATTTTTGCATGTGTCATAATATTTTGTTGGTCTAAATCACCACATTTTGAAATGGCATCTCGTTGAACAATCTCTAAGCTTGTGCCATGCTCTCACATTTCACATACATGTCATCTAGTCATCCCCACATAATGAATACTAAATCCCATCCATTTTCAAATAATCTACTCATGAACATACACATGCCCTCTTCAAGTGCAATAACATCACTAGCAAATGCATGTGGCAAACCCACAAAATTAATAGATTTGGTTGCACACTTTCCGATTGTAATAACCAAATTGATGCCCCAAAATCAGAAATTGTGTCTTATTCCACTATGCATTCCACCCATAGTTGAATGGAAAGATCAAAATTCACTCTAGTAGTTTAAGACTTTGTCCAAGTGGATATCATTAGCAAATAGGTCACATGGCAACAGTTCCATTAGTGATTCCACCTAACAACTTGTTGAATGGTTGTTCATCCATTTCCATTGTGCATTTCTGCTAAGCATTCCACTATGCATTTCCATTCATCATCCACACAATATGTAACCATTTTAGGTGCTTATATATATAATTCATATTTTTAAAACATAAAACCTAGATATAGTACTTGTATGGTCAACATACAATCAACATATAACATGTAAAAGTCAACATACGACCAAAATATTACAATTGTTCATATCAAGGTTTGAACCTTTGTCTCCTTGGAAATCGTCCAAGGTTTTTGCCATCCAACTACCATTTAACATTGTAATAAAAGATGTGAAAATTTATGTATCTTTAATTACAAGTTAGATTACATGTTCATTCCATTATGCAATTTCCACTATGCAATTTCCATTGATCCATGGAGTTTCAAACTTCAAATGAATGTTTTGCGAATGAACATTGAGAATAACTAAAAATTTTATATGAATTTCATAAAACAAGAAATACCTTGTCTCCATCAACCTTATTCAGATCGAACTTTAGTGACACATAAATAGGAATGTAATTTAGTGGGAATTTTTAATTGAACATCCACTATAGTGGAAATTGGATGTCAAATCCACCCAAGATGTTTTTTTGTGCTAGTGTTTCCACTCGACAACAAGTTGGGTGGTCAACTTCAATGGAATATAACATAGTTTTTAGTAGTGCCTTTTTCCCTTGGCCACATTTTAGCACAAAGTAACACCAACATTAGGAACACCACTATATCAAGAACACCATTAAAGACATACCAGCATAGTATAACAATAAAAACACAAAAATATCAACAAAAATACAATAACATACAAGCAATAATACATGAAAAGTAGTAGTTACAAAATTTGTTAGTGAGTCATGATGTGCATTGATTAAGAAATTATAATAGACACCAAGAACCCAAATTAAGAGGATAATAAATTAAACCAAGACAATTACTATGTAAACCAAGCCATAAAAAGAACTAATCTATTCTATGTAAGAAGAAAAGTAACACATTAATTAACTTATTATAGTTATGGAAACAACATCTCATGGTTTTCACACGTGTATAAATGTGTAATGTTCCTCAATTGCAATGTCAAAGTGTGTAATTTTGGTTTTCCTCAAGTACCTTGCAACTACCCCTTCCTCCCCATTAGCATCCCAAACATGCCAACTCGTTGTTCCAAAATTTTGCATGTACTTTGTGTAGAGCCTTAAGATGTCCTAAAAAAATATCCCTTTGCCATACTCCCTTCTAGCTTGCACATATTTTAGACATAGCCCTTTAAGTCTTTCATTGCACATGTTCAATTGGATACATCCAACAAAAGTGTACAAGCCCACATATATCAAGTTCATAAATTAAATGGACTACAAGGTGCGTCATCAAATCAAATCAAATTTTGGAAGGAAGACATTATCAAGGCGGTATAATAAAGTTATAGTTCAAGGTTCAAGTTTTTGTATGTGGCTAAATTTATAAACTTTGGTGCACATGAACCTGAAAAGTTAGCAAGTGCCTATGAAAATTGAATCGTTCTATACCTCATACAAAGTGGATGGATCTATTGAAACAAAACATGGTGGTTGTGGGATTTCATGGCTCCAAGTTTATTTTTGATAACATGGTTTTTGAACCCAAAAGCATACCCCATTAACAATTTGAGCTTGACCATGGTGTCCAAACAAAAAAGCCCATTTTTCTTTAGGCATCACATGTGGGGCTATAGGCATTATAGTTTCACTAGTCATTGTTTGGTGAGGCTTCAACTAGAATGTATCACAAGTACCGAAGACCTCAAGATTGTGCCACATTTTCTTCATGTATTTCTCACCAAGTATAGTCTTCAAGATATTTACGGCCAAGTTTTTCTCACAATGCATAACATTGAATGTGTGTCATATCATTAAGTCCTACAAGGTTTAAAGAACAACCCACATGATCAAATCATTGCCACAAAGTAGCTTAGTAGATGTGAAAATACATGTAATTAACAAGTTGAAAGAACTTTCGATCAACTTTTTTGCAGATTTAAAAAGACATGATTAATAAGTTGAAAATAAATTGTTTACATGCTACCTAAAATTGTCCTTGCAAAAATAAGACCTTAAATCATTAAGTGGCATGATCACACTTCAATTATGGGAGGTCAAATAAAAAGCTTTTGCATTTCACTCCAAATTTTACACGTGGGTCTTCATTTTCGTTCTTGCCACCCAATTTCCATTATTCAATTGCATTAATGTGCTCTAAACCTTAAGCCCCTTCATGACTACTGGGGTTGTTGTTATTTTGAAATCATGTGCATATGATTGAAATGGATGATTGACTTTTTGGTGGTCAACCATGGGGACAAATTATAGTTTATGATGATTAGTGGCCATGTAGACCAAGTGGTGGATGGATTCCCAAATGAGTTCACCCCATCCAAGGCAAGCCCAAGCTTCACATTGTGAGGATCACTTATAAAATTTAGCCATGAATTTTCATTGTGCACCCATGTGGCAAGGTTTCAATATTTTATTTTTGGGCAAAATTGGAGTTAACTATCAACTCCCTTTAGTTTTGCAATGCAGGTCTTCTTTGATTAAAGGTTTTGGAGTAGTAAGTGATACTTCATTGGTACATCAACGAAAGGTACATACATCATAAATGTGGATCATAAATGGCATCATTGGAATACATAATTCACAAAAAGTTTTTTCACAAAGTAAGATATAATATTTCCCCTATCAAAATGACATTCCAACACATTGCATTCACCAAAGTCCATGAACATTTATGTGATTGAAAGTTGTGACAACCAAAGATTTTGTTCTAAGCAAGAAAAATGAAAATTTAATTAAAAACTTAAGTTTAAAAATTTGTGGTGAATTGTTGGTGTTTTTGGAAATGTTTGAATGAATAGGATTTAATGGAGTTGGTTTATGATCTTTAGACCTAAAATATAAGATATATTGAATTTTGAGTAAATTATGTTTATCATTGGAAATTCAATAACAAATGAAATATCAATTTTTAGTGATAATGAAAGCTGGATTTCAAACTTAGGTTTAAAAAGTTGGGGCATGTTCTTAATGTTGTTGGATTAACATTAATGAGTAAGATTTTAAGGAGATGGTTTTGTAATTTTTGGACCTACAAGGACCCTAGACAAGGAATAATCAACTTGTTGAAGAAGAGGTCCAGTGGCAAAGTGAAGTGTGTTGCCATAAAAAATCATTGTTGAGTAGATGGAGAAAAGAAGTGGTGAATTATTGAAATTCGTGATGAATTCAAAGATAAAAATGAGATTAGGACAATTATTGGAGCTTTGTTTTTAATTAAGAAAAATGATGACAAAATCATTACTGAAAATGGAAGAAGCTCATATTGCTGATGTTTGTAAAGTCGCAACAGTTAAAATGGAGGATTTTGATGAAGCCATACTGAAACACATATGATGAATATATAAATAACTAATGAATATGTATTCTTATTAAGTTATAAGTAGTTGTATTATAGTCATAACATAGTCAAATAATAATATTTTAGTAGTGGCGCACTAGTGACCATACTAATTGTTTCAATAGGAATCATAATAAAAAATTAGTTGCAAATGTATTCCATAGTGGGTGGTGGAAATGTGGACATGTGACATGATTGCATGTATGTACATTGTACATTAGTTGTAACATAATTGTTGTTTTAATGACACATTTATAATAATTCTAAAATAGTTGCCACATGCAACTACAATGTAACTCCTAAAAAAATCAAACATGGTTGATTACATATGTATGTACAATGTGTATAAATTACCATATAAAAGACCCATTTTTAACTCACTTGTAATTATAATACAATTAACTAAATTTTTAACGTGACAATTTATTTATTAATACATTATTTTTAAGGGGATAGTTGCATAGTAGTTGTAATACCTTGGGAATAGTTGCATAACATTTGTATATGAATTTTTTTTGAGTTTTAGTTGTAGGGTAATGTGGTTTCAGTGGATGCGATTTCTTGTAGTGCTACATACTTTCTTAATTTCCTAGAAAATCCACCTTGTGCATTTTCTTGTGAAAAAATTTCCAATTTCTTTTTCATGTTCTTGGTTATAATTATTAACAAATTGCAACAACAAACAACTTAAACAAAATAAATGAAAAATAAAACATTTATGACATTATGAGATCACACAAAAAACAATGAAAACAAATTCAACCATAACTCTCAAAATAATAGTCATTAAACTATAAATATTGGTTTTGTATCCCAAAAATGGTTGGCAAATGTTATGGCCACTTGGTATTATTATGGGTTTGGAAACAAAAAAAATAAGAACAAAAGGTGAAATAAAGTTGTAACTTTGGAATGACAAATAATCTATTGTAGGAAATGTTACAAATGATAATACAAATAGACTATCAATTTCTTAAAGGGACTAAACTTGGAATAAAATTACAAGTTTTGAACATTTAAACTTGTGAAGCAAAAAAAAAAAATTAGTGGACAGAATAATTAGAAAGGAACAAAAACTTGTATTCCTTTAATGTATTCCCCACTAAAAAACAAATTATGTTAAGGCAGCATTAGCCCACACCTAAAGTACATCAAAGTTAGTTATGGAAAATCTAATCCAAAACTGTGATTCTATTAAAAAAAATTCATTCTTAAAATTATTCTAAAAGTAACAAAAGTAGATATTTATCTATATTCTAAAAAAATTAACTAGTATTTTACATTTTATCCTTTGGTTTTTGGTATTAAAAGTAATTAATAAATTTTGGTGGTCAACTCCTATAGTCAATTTTTGCAGTCACGTCATCATGTCATATAGTCATCTCCTACTGTCATCTTTTATTTTCATCTTATTATCAACTCCTACAATCATCTCTTGTCGTCATTTCCTATTATCAATCTTATAGTCATATCATGTAGCCATTTCCTATAGTTTTTTCTTGTCGTCATAATTTTTATACATAGAATCCTAATAATTATCATTTTAACATTAGGTTTTTAAATGAACAAAAGGTTTAAATCTAAATAGTGAATGTTGTAAAGATGAAAATCTAAAACATTGGAATAAATTAGTTGCAAGAATTTTATATCAATATGTCAAGAATGGTAATAGCTAAAAGCCTATAAAGGAAATTGGACCAAATTAACAATAGGGATGAATAGGTTGCAAATGAAATGCAAAGACCGCTTGTAGCAAGAAGGTTGTAGTCACTCCTCGCACAATGGAATCATGTGGTACCAAGAATAGAAGAATAACCTATAGGATACATCGTGCTTTTTGTAACAAGGGAAAAATAATGTGATGCATAGTCAACGAGTGTTAGGTTGCTACACAAATGTTAGCAAGATTTCTCCATAATGGGAACAATCTTGGTGGTGGATGCGCATCAACAAAACAAACAAGTTCCAAGAATTGTACCTTCACAATTTGAATCATGAAGGCAAGAAAATGTGACCAAGTGATTATGAACCCAACCAAACCAAATTCCACACCTAGCAATGATATTTATTGGTTGGGAACTAGTTTTAAAAGAGGAAACAACTAGTAGGCAATAAGAATCTCTTACTCAACTATCTAAAACCCTATATTATCATTAATGAACATAACTTGTTCAATGGTATGAAATACATGGTGATGAGATGGAAGATCCAAATATGGTAAGTACACATGTCCTAAAAGTTTAGGTACTAAATATAAAAGCATACTTGATAGTACAACCGATGGCATAATTTTTACAACCACATGTTCAATTGAAATATTGGTGATTCAACAAATAAATTTAGCTAAGGTTGAACTAATAGTGGCTAAAATAACACCAATAACGTTTAAAACCCATACATCTACATACTTATCAACCTAGAACATTAAATAAAAAGTTGACAACTGAAATTTACACTCAATTCACACTTGGTCATTTGTGAATGATTGTTTAACACATGCATTTTTGCAACTAGGTGGGTGAAACAACATGGGTTTAACAACTTATAAGTTATCGATCGCATATGTCCTTTGCAGCTAATACTTAATTGCAAATCCCAAATGCATTGTAATGAGGGAATTCAACCTTTCATCTTCCTAACCACACGCCAAGCCTTTAACCATCCAATTACAACATTATGTGGTCGAAAATATTGACATCCAAATACATATCTACATTAGATTAAATTTTTATATTTATTTCAAAAATAAAATGTATATATATATATATATATATATATATATATATATATATAATATGAAATATAAATAAATATATTATCTTTTTATTTATATATATTATATAATTTATAATATATATATATATATATATTTTTTTTATATTTATATATTATATGTG
>Ga0116227_10002218_pt1 | contig 44325 bp, 35 predicted proteins | sample S1TSphgellanicum_FD_89693 | JGI IMG/M metagenome (GOLD analysis project Ga0116227, IMG submission 89693) | Host-associated microbial communities from peat moss isolated from Minnesota, USA - S1T2_Fb - Sphagnum magellanicum MG | ecosystem: Host-associated > Plants > Peat moss > Unclassified...
CATTTTATACCTCATACCAAAAACCCTTAATAAAAAATCCAGGCTTGCTTTGGGGTTTTTGATTTTTTAAATCAAACCCCAAAAAAAAAAAAAAAAAAAAAGACAAGCACACAATTAGAACCTACTAATGCAATATTGGCTTGAGAGAAATCAAGTATACAACAGCAGGAAGCAGCTTTGTTGCTGGGCACTAGAACAAATTTCAGAGATTGAAAAACTCCGGGTCACACAGTAGTATCCATCCCCCCATAAAAACCCTAAATTACTATAGAGTTCAGATTGCCCATCCTTCAAGCGACCACTCTAATGTGAATGCTCAGGCTCTCCTTTCAAGATCTCCTGATGCAACAGAAGCTCCTATGGTTGCCTCAATTGATCGTATTATTACAACAAGCATATAGAATCTAATGGACATATAAACCAAGGTAGCAATCAATCCTCCCAGTAGATGATGATATACTGACATACTGCAGCACAAGGGTTGAGGAAATGGAAAACAACAGAACCTGAGAAACAAACAAACAAGCAGCTTGTCACATAGTTGGTATGCCCTCTAAATGACATCCAAGAATGATAAATATTCAACATACTAAATTGGAAACACATGGTGGTTATCATGGCAAAGCCCAAGTGGATCCTTTAGTTATGTCAGAAATCTTTCTATAGTTGACTTTGCGTGACCCAAGAATGTAAGGATACCAAAATTTGGCCCAAATCTGAGCACATCACAATGTCTCTACCCTAAAGGACAGACCCAACAAGCTGCTCGTCGTCGCATAATGGTTCTGCTCTGCCCTCTAAATGACATCCATAAGGACGATAAACATTCCACATACTAAATTGGAAACACATGGTGGTCAGCATGGTAAATCCCAAGTGGATCCTTCAGTTTGGTTAGAAATGTTTCAATAGTGGACTCCACATGACCCTAGAATGTAGGGATACCCAAGTTCAGCACGCTTCTGGGTGTACCACAAAGTCTCTACCCTAAAGGACAGAACCAAAAGACCAGAGAGAGAGAGAGAGAGATAGAGAGAGAGAGCGAGATGAAGCGACATAGATACAACAAGGGGCCATTGAGAGAGAGAGAGAGAGAGAGAGCGAGATGAAGCGACATAGATACAACAAGGGGCGATTGAGAGAGAGAGAGAGAGAGAGAGAGAGAGAGAGAAACCGACAGCTTGTTGCATAATGTAGCTCTTGGTTACTTCATCAGGCTTATCAGTGAGGCCTGGATTGGAAGCCGGGGAGACATCAACCACGGGTGTAGACATGCTTCTCCTTGCACGGCAACCCAAGATAAAATCCCTGGAGAGCACACAAAGAGCGCACGCGAGACAACACAACACGCACAACAACAACAAAGGGCCACAACCCTAAAACCCAACACCTACCAAAAACAACCAACAGTTTCCTTACCGAAAAGGGTTGTTTTTTTTTCGTTTTTTTTCACAAAATTGAACTTCGATCCTTATAGACTTTGCCCACTACAATGGTGCACTAGAAAATGTACCTACCATAAGAAGAAGGCAAATAGGTTTTAGCAACATGAATAGAAATGCGAAGAAGAATGTCATCACATTTCTTTCTTTGCATCACTGAAGTCTTGTCCCAATGATCAAACACAACATCCTTAAAAGTCCCATTGCAACAATGATACATCAAAATACGAGATTTCCTCAAGTTCAATCGTGTACTCCTCAAGCTTTTGCAAATATATTTAGGTTTTTATCGAGGCTCTATTATTATTCACTAATCTCAAAACTTTGTTGCTACTATTTTAAAACTTATGCTTCAATATGAATCTTCTTCACATTTCACAATTGGATTCCAATAACAAACAAAGGGAAAGAAAGGTCACAAAAGTAAAGAACTTTGGTAAATGGGTTTGTCAACTTTGTTTCACCTTTCTCTCCATGAGAAAAACACCTTTCTTCTTGTGCATTGCCCAACAACATAGCCATAGATGTCAAATTGATTTGATAATCCATTTATAATGAGTTAGTTGTTGGCTAGCATGCACCACGATCATGATCCCATGGATTCGAATCATGGGGGTTGTTTTCATTGTTGTGTGGTAATTGTTTTCCATTGTGAACTTGAAGAAGAGAGAAAATTGTTTTTCCCATGCTAAGTGCTTCATCAAGTGTGAGGGCTAAATGAAGACCTAGTTTGGGCCAATATTCCTCCCATAACAATAACTTGCTTTTAAAATGATAAGTTATTCCAAGAATGTGTGTTATGCTTGTGACTATAGCTAGACAATGCCTATGGTATACATACTAGTGTAGCTTGTGCCATTGGCCCAAAGTGTGAACATATTGAGGGCTCAACTGATTTTTCTTTCCAAATTGTTTGAATTTTCCACCAACAAAATCCACTCAAAAATCAATATCTTCCACACACCTTAGCTCTGAAAATTGTGAAATAAACTCTATTAAATTTCACTTGCCAAGGGCATTCCAACAACACCAAGAAAGCACCCAAATTCCAACACAGTTTTCGATTTTGATTTTTGTTAGTTTTTATTGAAAAAATGATTCAATAATCAATAGCTTCCACACCGTAGCTCCAAGAAGTCTCAAACCAAGTGATGGCACCCCTACTCATCTATAGCTTTCCAAAGATACCAAGAGCACGACAACATGAAGCACCATGGTTTGGAAGATCTCAGCATGACAAAACAAAACAAACTACAATTGTTTTTATTGTTTAAATCAGTTACCCAACATTCATATTGAGAAAAAAACCCAACAAGTAGATGGGTAGACTTCAAAACAACCCATCAATTGGATGGGTGCACCCAAAATCTACACATGCTTGTCCATTAGCTGAATTTCATCTTGCCTTTTTTTTCTTGATTGCCTTCAACCAACCATCGTGTGTATTACATCTCTAATATTCTCAAACCTATTGCATTTAATCTTTATTTCAACATTTTATATCCATATTTAATAAAATTTCATTACTTTGCAGATAACAGTGTTTAGAGATTGAAAGAAGGGATTGGGGGATGAAAGAGAGGCCCAAAAGGGAGTCAATTTACAAATATCTCTAATAACACCAAGTTTTTTGCTCTTAGAAAAATTGGCACATCATAAGCACAAAAATCAAATTAATTTGGGAAACAAATTTTGACACAAACCAGCCCCTCTTTAATTATAGGAAAGCATTCACAATTACACTAGCAAAGTATGGAATCTAGAATAGCACCCCCCATTCACAACTTATTCTAAAATCACAACTTATTTTCTACCACAAAAAAACATGAAAATTCTTGTGCCCAAGAGTCCTGCAAATAACAAACAAAAATCTCCATCAAGGTTGCTGGAAGGTCACGCAAATTATGAAGGAAATCTCTGCCAAGGTTGCAGAAAAGTCCCCCAAATAATGAATGAAATCTTCATTTAGGTTGTCCAGTTCACAAAACAGCCATCAGTTTTGTTTCCACATATACACAAAAATGTCCACCTTTATAAGAAGGAAGAACAGGTCCCAAGGCTTCAATCTCGATAATTTGTTTCCTCGATAAGTTACCACATACACCACCTCATATAGACACCTCCCCAAGCCTCATAGAAACTCCTTTGAACCGTTCGGAAAGAAAGAATGAAAGACAACAAAACCCAGAAGCTTATTTGGAACACTTAAAAAAGAATGAAAGAATAGTGCAACAAATGCAAAAAAACCGGCTCTGGTTTGAAACTATTTTGGAAGAACCAACAATGAGCAAGAGAATACAAGTACAATAGATTTACATATCATCATCAAAAACATTCAGCGGCTTTCATGATCTGCAACAGCTAAGAGAATCATATCTGCTGCACCTCGGGATCATGGATTCACTTAAGGAAAATTCCAAAATCAAACAGGATGGTAGCACCAGAAAAAATTCCACTCCCAGGTATTTCTCCTGATGAATGAATTCAATTATACCCAAATCCAATGCAACGACAGTAAGTATTTATTATTGCTGCCTCCATGGAAACAGAACACTCTTCAGTTATCCAATCCCTGCTGGTGAAAGAAAGAATACACCATAATTCTGGTGACATAAGTTGTACATGACATTGCAGCCTAAACTAAACTCAAATCTAAGAAACAATCAAGACAGGTGAGAAGTCTGAATCAAGCCAAAAACTATGAGACTAAAAGTATTCCTCCATGTCCAGGGTATAATTTATGCCAGTCATTGCTCAGTGAGATGCATTGCCCCAAGGTTTACCTGATTCATTTCCTCTTTGCAGATTGGGTGGGGACAAAATTGATTTCTCTAAATACAGCATTTAGTTCCTGCCCTACCCCCGATTTTTATGCTTGCGCATCACAAACCCCCCGTGCAAGCAATGAGCTGTTATTCCTGTGGTAATGGCAGTGGACAGCGCTGAGCTTCTAGCATGTGTATGAGCAACTTGAAACAATGTAGCAAGAGGACCCTTAGGGTCAAAAATTCAGAAAACTTCCCGTCAGCTTTGTCCATACGTTGGCACTGTGTAGCGATGAGCCTCTGCAAATTCACGCAGTACTCGCTTCAATGAGCGGCCACCATCACCCCGCAAATAGCCCCCTCCCCCTGGCCGGCCTCCATTCTGCACTGCCTGCATTTTGTATATGTCGGAAGCTGCAGCCTCCATAGCCTTAAGCCATGTTGCAATAAGAATATCGACTTCTCCTGGTTTCAAATACTCAGGTGGCAATGCCTGCACCTGATTAGTACCCGATTGTTAATAACCAGACCCCTGCTTCATTAAACCCTAAACCCTAAACCCTTCATCATGTTCTGGTATTGTGTCCTTCAGAGTACCAGATACAAAGTAAGCATGATGCAGAAAATGGAACCACAGAGGTTCTTCTCAACCACAGCACAAGAGGAGATGACGAAATGAAATTCAAAGACTTCATAATGAGTCATCATTGAAGCAAAACAATGCCAGGTGCATGAGACTTACTGCAGCAACAAGCCAGCCCTGTAATGAACTCCATTGTAATGGTAGTTTATTCTCTGTACCTACACTCAGATAACATAAAGCTGCCAGTTGCTGTAATATCATTGTTGCTTTATGCACCTGCCAAGATTCAACCAAATACCCTTCAAAAACTAATCAGATAATTCACCAGACTAGGCATGTCCCCACCCCAAAAAAAAAAAGTTTCACATTCATGTTATGAGCTCTGGCATCTGTTTAGTATATAAAGGCACAGGACATCAATCTACAAAAACACAAAATACATTCAGGCATCATTCAGCCAAGCATATGACATACCCTGGTCATAGCAGAAACACCCAATAGAGCATACAACATGCCAGAAATAATATTTTCGCCACATTGTAAGCATATTCTTGACACGACAGTCAAAAGAGATCCTTCCAGAATACTTCTTGAGTCTGACAATGATGACAAGCCGACTTCTAGAAAACCTGTCAACAACACAGCTTTAGTCAGCTTTGTGTTACAAATTGCATGCCATGGTGCCTTTCTATTGGATTTTGGGATTAGGATTTAGGGTTTAGGGGTTTAAGAGTTCAAATTTTTTACCCCTAAACCTTGACTGCAGAGTCAAACAAATCATGGTCCAAAAATTCATTACTACAACTAGTCTGAAATAGCACATTTGACATGAGAAGGGAGAGAATGAGTAGTTTTTTGCGTCCCTGAGAAATGGGGGATAAGCAAAAGAGAGCTATCACCATGTACCTAATGCTACTACCTCCAGAGAGAAACATAGAAGCTTGAGCAAGAGCAGAGGTGAGACACAATAGACATGTAAGCCACAGTTGCAAGAGCAGGGGTGAAACGCACTAGACATGTAAGACATAGTTGCAAGAGCTGCCCCCCGATGCATAGCTGTGCAGCAGATAGTGGCATGGTTGAAAGATATCTCTAATAGCAAGTCTGCAGCTGCAACCACCTCCTGAACAACAAAAACTTTCCTTGTAAGCTATCATCCATGGAAAGAAGCTCAAATCACATGAGAACAAGGAACAGACTTTTAACTTCTCCTTTCTGGGTGTCAGACTCCTCACCACGCCATCACCCAATTTCACTATGTACACAAAATATGATAGTTAGAGGTGGGGGAGATTTACCTTAGGACAGCAGCGCACAAAAGTTGTTGTGAAACCAAAGTAGGCCTCTGCAAGTTCAGGTTCCTGGTCACATGAATATGATGTGGTCATTGCTGCCATGGCATCTGAAACTGTGAAGACACGCAATGTCTCCACAAACAACGGGCCATGCTCTTGTTCATGTCCAAACTCCTCTACTGCAACTGCCGCTGATTTGCTTGCCATATCCTCCACCCCGATCAGAGACTGCCCAACTCAGAAGGACAAAGGGAAATGAACCAAAGAGCTACAAAGAGAAAGGATCAAATTTTACCTGTTCTTATGAAGCAGACATGTGACTGGAAGGAGAGGAAATTTTTGTACATTGCAGTCAGGACATTGGGCAACAAGGAAGAAAACTGTCGTCCTGCCACACCACCACACAGAAGCTGCAGTAAGTTCATCCTGCTTATTCAGGAAGTTGAAAGACAACAGCAAAAAAGAATCAGTGCATAGACAATTGACTTCAAAAAGCCAAGAGTCCCCAGAACTCCTCGGGCATGAATCCGATGATACTCTCTTGATAATATCATCACATACCCGATGCTTGAATGGCATGTGATAAAGACCGACACGTTGCAAGTGCCAACCCACTATCCTCCATATGGCGTGACGAAAGCAAGCGCTCGAATAGTGGCCAAAAATGTGCTACCACCCTCAAAATTGGGCCATCTCCATTGGAAGATGGCATCAATTGACTGAACAGAACACCTAGTCTGCATATATACATTAACATAACACCCTCAATCAATCTTCATTTTGCCACTTCCAGTGATTACCATGTCATTGCTGGGATGAAAACAGGATGAGATTGTTCTCACCTATGGACTGCTCTAATGCCAGCTTCTAAAGAAGCTGCATATGCTGCTGAATGAAGTCTGAGAGAACCTTCACTATCTGTTTCAAGCTGCACATAAGACCCACAGTGGGCACATGAGAGAGAGGGACAAAGATGATCAAACGAGGGCCCAGACTGACATGAGATGCAATGCAGAACTACCTCAACCAAGGAGGAAAAGTCACCTACAAGTGTCTCCATTGCAGCATGGGTGGGCTTCAGTAACCTCTCCAGGGCAGAGTTCACATCAATACTGCTAGTCACTGTGGAGAGCACTCGTCCTACTGCACACATCACATCTTCCTCTTCTTGCAAGGATAACTGAACTGCATGGACCTCCTGCAAACCCATAAAAACTCTGTAAAACAGTACTCTGAAGTTGTGATCCCCACTTACAAAGGTTTTGTCCAAAGTCTGTTGTACCAGAAGAAACTACACGATCTGCTCGTAGGGTACCAATCCACCTCTTAGGGGCTGAATCAGAATGCACATCAGAAAACAGCAACCCTAAAACTCTCCCAATTGCTGACATAAACCCAAAGTCTGAAAATAGGCATAAAGGTGTGACCTCTCCAATTCGAAGGAGGCCTTCAATGTTGGATGGCTCCTGGGAAATATCAGGCACATCCTCACACAATTTTCGTAAACCAGCCGCAGATGCACCAGCAGCCAATGGCACTGTGAGCCCAGCAGCCAAAAATGAGCTGCAAAACCGAAGTCATGCCATTCACATGGTTGATTGAGTGAGCCAAACCCCATCGCCATAACATACACTTACCCAACTGCTCTATTATGACTCCACCAGAAGTGAGAGAAGCTTACAGTAATGGCAAGACTGCTGTTGGGAAATTGTGAATCCACCCTGAATAAGAGCCAACAACTTGAGCAGCAGATTTATGCACCTGCACTGACAGAAAGAGCTTCAGTGAAAAAAACCCACAGTGTTGGTGAAGTTGCTGAATTTATTTGAAAGAGAAATGGCCTCAATAAGAAAGAAAGATGGTACTGAAAAGCTTATCCACTGGCATATGGCATTGCAAACTAAGTTCATTTTCATTTGGCTTGGCTCCAATCAGGGCAATCCCTGAAATGAAACCTTACCACCGCTTACGTACCAAATGCATTAAACCTGGATCAATTCGAGGAGACCCAGAATGAAGGACCACAATCAGATGCATGACAGGTGTTAGGTCTGAGAGCTGGCCCTCTTGAACCATCACATCCGCAACCTGCATAAACAGTGGAGGCAACTCCATCAGTAGTAGCTACAACTAGCCTAAACACAACAGCAATCAACAAATGGAAAAAGTGGGTACATTTTGAGCTTGAATATTTTCACCAAAAAAAAAAGCATAGCAGGCAAGAAACCCAAGTCATGCAAACGCCTAGCTTTGAAGCTTGCTGTTGAAGTCTAAACCCTAAACACTAAATGAGGAGCTAACTAATGCAAAGTCAATACCATGTGTAGTGCGAAAAGTCGAGCTTCCACTGCTCGCCATGGGGTTGGAGACTCGAATAAAGACCAAGCCTCAGCTCCCCTCAGTAACTGCCACCAAAGGACCACCTTCACTGTCAAAGCAAGTTTTGCTGAATCTGCTTCACTGAAAGGATCCAATAACCTGTGGAAGAATTTGCATCCCAGAGACATGAGAGGAGAGAGTGGGTCACACAAGACAGTGGCTGAGAGGGAGAGTGATTTTACAAGAGGGGATGACAAACCAAAGCATCCCAAGCAAAATGACAACTGAGGAAATTGTGAAGCAGCACAAGTAAATCAATGGAGCCAAGACACAGAGAATGGAAAGATCCAATTTTTTAACATTCTTTACATCTACACAAAGGGCATCATCAGTCAAAAAGGACAAGCCAACTTCACAATTGAATCAGATGAGAAAAAAACTGCTCTCCAAAATGACTGACAAAAATGTGACTTCATTCAGACATCAGGAGGAGGAAAATCATAGAAAAGAGCATCCAAGTTTTGGCAGCCAAACCCACCGTTGCAAGGAACTGGATTGGACCCAACAAGCGACAAATATCAGCCAGAGGCTCATCCAGATTTTTCCGGAACAGAGTCAGACCATCAGGAAGCCCACTAATGCCATCCAGATCATCCTCAACATAGTCGCTGTCACCAACCTGCTTAAATAGCATTACAAAAGGTATTGAGGATTACCACACAAACTATTATGGTCCAGACTGACCTTTCCTCACCTGCCTGCAGCATGTACTGCTGTCCTTCTGGAAATCCAACACAATTGTACACAGTTCCCACCATGCTGTGGGTCTTTGCCCAATACACTTCATATTATACAACTGCCTAAACAAAAATGTCAAGGTAGCTTGACTGCAGTGGAAGCCAATTGAAACACACTCAAGTGTTCATGAGGATGACAATCTTAGCAACTACATTGTAGACAACCATACAATTCTTTGAAACTATGAACTGACTGACCTGGGCTCGAACAACAAGGGCATCCAGCAAGGCTGTATAGACAGGAATGTATGCTGCAAGTGCCTGCTGTTTCAACTGGTCTTGTGTCTCCTCAGCAGCAAGTAGATACTCTGCAAGTGTACACCTTCACAGTTTGCCCACACACAACCCCAAATTGAATACCAAAGACCCATGCCAAATAGAGGAAAAAAGTCAAGTATACCTACTCAGGTCGGGGGACAAACTCTTACCAAAATTGAAGTGTAGATTCTGCAATTTCCCAGTCACAGCTTGGAAAAGCAACACATCTGCAAGTAGGTGAGTGGCCCCTCCCAATTACGAGCTTGGAAGACCCAAGAATCCAAAAGAGAATTAATTGCAAGAGCAAATTTAGAATGTCCCAGGGAGGCAAAACACATGGAATAGCAAGAAGAGAAAAGTACACACAGATGTATGTGTGATGCATAAAAACGGGGGAAGATGTACCGCAAAAGGGAATCAGCTAGAGCAAGGGCTTCACTGCTAGGTTGTGCAACCAGTGCTGGTGCCTGTACATACATAGAGGAATTATAAATACACCTTACCACACCAGAACCTCTGAGTTCCAGAGTTGTAAATGACAGGTCCCAAAATACAGGAGAAGATCCCAAAGCAGTAGTGAAACCAATTAGTCCACAAATCCCTGCAAGATTGAGAGACATCTGCCAGACAAGTCTGATGATTGCCAGAGATACAGCAAACCAATACCCATACAAACTCAATTGCACCCAAAAGAAAATTTATTTCTCCATTCTAAGAATCGATGGTCATGTGTGTCTCCATACCGCTTGACCTAGCTCTGCCATCAAAGAAGCAAGCCCACTGATGATGCTCTCTTTGCCAGCAGCAAGTGCTGGCATCAATAATGCATCCTTCACTACCAGCATTCGGGGGAGCAATGCTTGTGGTAAACCCTGCAGCATGCGGGCAATTCATGACTGTTATGGGGCTCAAAACATCAAAATGTAATCATCTAGCTGCTCATCTCCCTTCACATCTCTACTCATTTGCCCATTCCTGAACAAGCCAACTTTGACACTGTTGAGGCTCTGACTTGGATAACAAACCAACTGTGACATTCCTAGACAGATGCTATATTGCAAACCATTTTCAGCAAATGCAAAGACAGAAAACAAAAACTTTCCAAGTCACAAATTGCATTACTGTGCATGAGAGCTCAATTTATTTACCTCATGCCGGCTTACAAGTTCAGTCAGGACCTCCACCGCTAAATCAAATGTGCTCGGATCCTGAAAGGTACAATTGTCAATGGTGATCATTCAAGTCCATGCAGAGGATCCTAGAAGCTCCCATTCTGGCTTTCTGGAACCCACCCAAGGTGACATCTTTGCAGATGATCCACCAAAGAAGCAGAGCTTGCACCCACAACTATATACAGATGCATACATCTTTGCCTCTCATATACAGCTATAATATCTTTGCAATGAATTAAGAAACATCAACAGATTTATGAAAGAAGAGAAAATGAGATAGGTAACACCCCCACCTGCAGAGAACTATACACAAAACCTAGAAGGGGATGACCAGGAATGCTGCTGTGTGGAATTTCGAGAAAGCACCCTACTCGCACCTGGGCATAAAAACAAAGTTGAGGAATGTTGCTACGTGGTGCAGATCATTACCCTCTCAAAATAAATCTGGAAATAACAACATCATCTACAGCATAAAAAAAAAGAATCTAAACAAGAATACAAAACAGCTTGCACTACCAAAAGAGATGAGTTGTCAAGAGGCTCTTGAGCACAAAAGACTGTACTCCCACAACAGCATTATATTCTATAGTCAACAGGAAGCAAAGATATCTTCTTACCCAGCTTAGTAAACAGCGGAGAACTTTGCGCTGCCTCTCATGCAACGGTGTGTTCTGAAGGCCCTTATCATTACAGAGCTGTAATAGAAATTCCAGCACTGCACCTGTGTGCGACAGAAGCTGCCACAGTTCAGGAAACAAAGTAGGTAAGAATGTAAGATACACACTCAGATGTCCAATTCTTCTGTAAGGGTAGGAAAAGAAAGAATTATTTCCAAAGTCTCTCTCTGCTTGAGAGGCATAATAGCTTACTTCTTGAGAGAACTGCCATCTCATGCCAGAGTCCACACTGACCGTTTGATCCTCTATGACCTCTTCAGGTAGCACAGTGAGAAGCTCAAGGACTGCATTGCTGCCAGTGCCTTGGCCCTGCAGCTCATTCAGACTGGCAAACAACTGGTCCACTGGTTTCCTCCACTCGACTGCTCGCAGCACCAGAGCTGATAACGCAACACATATCTGTGTCAAGAGCTGGTGTCACCCACAGCAAGAACAAATCATGTTACCACATCATCCAGTCATTCCACACTCTTCTTAAATATAGGCAAAAGATCAATCTGATTCAATCAGCAAGATAGAAAACCCTAATTTCTGTCATTGTCAAAGTGCACAGCTCTTCTTATATCCAAAACATCATTCTAATCAAATCAGCAAGAGAGATTAACCCTAATTTCCATCCTCGTCAAAGCAGCAGTAGAAGAAGGTTACACACCTGAGGAGGGCCGTTACTGAACTTCTTAGCCGACATGAGCAAGGCATTTTGCAGAGCGCTCCTTCCTTCTGGAGAAAGATTCACCGCATCATTCTGAATCTGCAAGTGATGGTACAAATTTTTTTAATGAGAAGAAGATGCACCCTGCCTGCCTCATCACATGACATCCCTGATGCATTTTAGGTCAGGATGTTAAGCTCATGATTTCCATGAACTCTAGGCCTGTGAACTCAACCTCTCCAGCGCATCATCACCCAAATTTGCAAACATGATATCACAGCTTCTGGCATTGTCCTGGGAGCCTCAGAGATTCACAGGAACAGAGAATTCAGGGGCGGGGGGGGAAAAAAAATCTCTCAGCACAACAGCAACATCAACAACATGAGAATCTGCTTTCCTCTATGTCATATCACACTACTGACCTTTCTCTTGAGAACTTGGGCAGCAAAAAGCTCGACCTCAAAGTCATGAGTCTGGGAAGAATCCACAGCCAGAATAGAGGTGGCCACTTCCCAAGCTGCATTGGTGTGCTGAAACTGCACAAGCCACTGGTTGGCTGCAACTCTGTTGCAGGAGTGGAGGTCATGGTTCAGTAGATGAACTGCCTGCGCTACTTGCCTCTGCAATTCCAGCGACCCCATGTCTGCTGTCATATGCTTCAGTCAGTAGTGCCTGAAGCTTCTTTTTTTTTTCCGGGGCTTCACTGCTGGTGCTAATGCTCGCTTCTCCTTCCTTGGGCTTTCATGATCTCCGGACCCCAATTCCAAAGAAAGAAGCCCCAAAACACTTCTTTCAAGCTACCAGCAGCAGCATCCTGCCGCGTTCTTCTGCAAACAGACAGACAGCATCCACACTGGAAGCTAGCTAATCGTCTCCTTCTTCCCGCATCCTTCCCAACATCACCCACAGTACATGTCTGAAGTCTGAACCCAACGCACCCACAAAACCTATCCTGCAAATCCCTAAAACCCCTTTCTTCTCAAGCCGGAAAGCAAATTCAACCCATTTTCTTCCACAAATTCGTCGAGGAAACCCACAACTCCATCTCCTCCAAGACACAAATCCCACAGATCTCTTCCTCGCTCTCTGGATCGCCAACGCCAGCTCGAGCTCCGCTTGTTGCAAACCAGCAACTGCACCAGCGCTCCGTTTTTTTGCCTTCCTGGACTGGATTCTCAAGCTTTTTGCAAACTACAACTTCCCAGTTGTACTCCACGCCTCTCTTCTTCGATTTTCACCGCCTGCTGCAGAGATGCACCCGCAGAGCAGCCGAGGAAAACAACCGAATCCGCGGATTCTCGAAGACCAAATCCGCTCTCTCTCTCTATCTATGCTTCTTGCTCTACCGCTACCTCTTGAATGACCCCCATGTGGCGAAACCACAATGTCATGACCCCCCATGCGGCGAAACCATCATGTCAGGACCCCCCATGCGGCGAAACCAACCGTCAATGACCCCTCAAGCGGGGAAAAAAGCAGAGCAAAACCCTCCCATCATCCATGATGACCATAAGCGGCGAAACCATTATGTCATGATCCGTCGTGCGGCGAAACCACAATTGTCATCACTACCCATGTGGCGAAAACCATCATTTCATGACCTCCGCATGCGGCGAAACCACCAGAGCATGACCCGCCCATCATCGATGATTACCCCATAAGTGGCGAAACAGGGTTTCGCCAAAGTGCACTTCAGTGGGTTGACATAGTCGTGAACGTATATTAATTAATACATGGACGACTCCGATACGAATTATAATACGTATAAAAGTATAAAATAACATTTTACACTTGGGTATTTTTTTAAAACTCTAACCCACATTTGACGTATTGTAACTAGTATCTCGAAACTATATACGTATTTGTATACATACAGTATGAGAGCATTTTGGCACCTGGACTTTGCAATACCCATGCCCCTCATTTCCCTGTTTTCTTTTTCACGTAAGTACAAAAAACGAGGTCTCAAAAGAGTCCCATCCCAAGATGCCTTTAATTTTGGGGCTCTAAAAATCTTTTTTTTTATATTAAAAATTTGATGGTATGGGACAGGGGGGTTTTTTTTTTCACTTTTGTGATATATTAAAATTTTAATAAAATTTAATTTAAAAATTCCAAAAAATTAGTAAAATCACTTGGATTCACAAATAAAATTTTGCCAATTTTTTTTTGGGTCTAAGAAACAAAAAAAATCCCACCCCCCAAAACTAGTTTGGAACTTTGGAAGAGCCCATGCCAAGCAAAAAGGAATTCTCTCCTCTTGGATTTTATTAATATATTTTTTTGGGGGGATGTTTTAATGGAATGGGATTTGAATTCAACCCTAACAATGCTTAAGCCAACTTATATTGTAATTACCTAGTTGAAATTTCATTATTTTAAAATTTTCAAAAAAAATTGGAAATAAAAAATTTGCATATATTTTTTAACATCCATGAGGTGGCAAAGATATTTTTATAATCCAATACTCAACTTCTAAATTTAAATTTAGTTCCTAAAAACTTGTGTCCTATGTTCTACAATACCATTAAAACCTTGAAATAGTTATTTATTATATTTCAAAGGTGTTACAAATTTTTATGAAAATTATAATTCAAAAGAGTTGAATTTTTTAAAATTGGCAAGTCCATTATATTTTTCATCAAGTGATCGGTTTTTCATGGTATTTTCATCATGCCAATGTGATGAATTTCCTTGGTCATTCCAATCATCATGAGATTCCTTTTTGAATGACAAATTGAATCACATTGATTTTTCAACAAAATGAAAAAAATAATTTAAAACAAAATTATATTTTAATTGATATTTCAAAATACGAGTTTTGAATATAATAACAAAGTCAAATGTTTTCAAATGTGAATTGGATTCGTATATCCCTTGAGAACTTTAAAATAATATATTAAAAAATAATTCAAAACCACATTCTTCAAGACATTTTTTTGGTACATTTCAACACACTTCATATCATATCGTAATATCTAAAATTGGCATATATGGGTATTTTGCATATGTGTGATGCCAAGAGAATATCAACATGCATGATTGTGCAATAAGTAAAGAACAATTGAAAAAGTTGATCATTCAAATAAGACTTGACATCCCATTTATTTTGCCTTAGGATTTGCAATTTTCATAAAATCCTATTTCAAAGTGATGATGCCATCATCCATTCATTACCTTTAGATCTATCATTTTGTAACCTTCCAAATATCCACAAGATGATTTTTATGTTGAGCTCCAAGACATTTTAATTAGACGAAAGTTGGAAAAGTATGAAGTAGTCAATACATTTTACAACCACCCAAAACTTACATGCTTATTTATGTGTTACCTATATGATCAGTCAAGCTTGCATGAACCTTATTATATTACTAGTTTGAACCCCGTGCCTAATGCACAGGTTTGTGTGCATTTGACAGTACATGTTACAAAATTACAATTACAAACTGCATTTCCAAAACCTCTTTATATACGACATTCCGCATGTATCTATCGGGACCCTGGCCGTTGAAAATCTTGATGTTTGCACTACTTGTTATATTACGTTCATACTATATACTAGGTACTTGTTTGCTTTGGAAATTTTCTTAAGGGGAAGGGGAGTTCTTGAAGATACCACAAGGAAGTTGTGTACTTTGATGCTTGGCTAACCTAAGCTTCCTTGACTAAGAAAAGAGGCTTGTTTGTAAGCACCCTAGACAACATGTTGTATTTTGGTGTTCATGGTAAATTGTCATGACATTCACCTTGTTTGATGGGTTTAGATGGAGAAGATGGTTTTTGTAAAAAGTGGATGGTTGGGAAGAAGAAAATGCCATAAAGCTTTTTTTTAATCCATCTCTTAGATTTCACATGGGCATAGTGGCCACCACCAATCAATGCACAAGTTCAAACCCTTTCAACCTTTGTGTAGATTGGGCAATCTAACCCTAAAAAGGAACGAAGATAAGAGTAACAAGTCACTTTTTCAGGTCGACTAATATGTATGTACTTACAATACATACAAAAATGGTAGCAAATTCAATGATGTGTTGAATTAGACCTCAAGGCATTAAAAACTTCTTGCAAGTAGTTTTTTGGTAGTTAAGTTGTTAGGATAGAACCCTATCCATTCTAGTAGTCTTCAACATCCAACTTAACTTGTAACAAAAAACACAACTTGAACTTATGTTCTCTCCTTTTTGTATGTATTTCCACTTCATCTTTCCGATAGGTGCCGTTTTATTAATAAAGTTTACCAGGGTTACATCACTTAAGTTATCATGAGTGAAGGTTACCGGGGTTAACATCACTTAACTTCTCTTGGGTGACGTTTACCGGGGTTAACATCACTTAACTTCTCTTGGGTGAAGTTTACCGGGGTTAACATCACTTAACTTCTCTTGGGTGAAGTTTACTGGGTTACATCACTTAACTTATCTTGGGTGAAGTTTACCGGGATTACATCACTTAACTTCTCTTGGGTGCAGTTTACCGGGGTTACACCACTTAACTTATCTTGGGTGAAGTTTACTGGGGTTACACAACTTAACTTATCTTGGGTGAAGTTTACCGGGGTTACATGACTTAGCTTATCTTGGTCACCCATGACACCCCCCCCCCCCCACCCCCGCTTAGTTAAATTAATTTTTTTGTTGTGGAATATATCATGGGTCTCTTTCCATTTCTTTCTTTGTCGTCACAATTTCTCATCGCATGTTGAATTCGTAAAAATTCGAGCACACCGATTTGATCCACATTTCAATCTATTTCCGAATTCTCGGACATTTAGGGTTTTGGAGCAAGCGAGTAGATTTATTAATGCCAATAACAGGTCAAAAGATCGAACAAATTATTTTTATTTTTATATTTATGTCCTGCCAAAATGGCCAATCGGTCACAAATTTCAGTTTAAAAAGTTATCCGTATACGACGACTTTTGATTGCGTAGCTTGTGGGGAGGGGGAGGGGGACATCCCGGGAGGGGGCGAAAGGGGGGTGGGGGGGGTAAAAAATCCATAAGCGGATTGGCCATCAACTTGCTTGTTGAAATTTGCGACATCATCACCGTCAAGTGAAAACCAAGTGGCTTCGAGTAGAAGTAGCCGGATTGGGTTTCAAAGCATATATGGGTTTTTGTCCGGATTACATGTAGGGCCCCATTGCAGTCCGAGTAAGAAATCCAATTGGGCTCGAAGTCTAGGCTTCTTCCACTTTCGAACCGCTTTCGCCCCTATCCACTTGCCCGGCTAGTGGCCGTCTTGCGGGGTACGAAGTGGCAAACACATTCCGAACACATTGCCAACGACTACTCCATTGGGTTAGAAATGTTAAGTGGCAGCTTCAACACATTTCTATCAATTAATTAATTAATTAACTATAAATATTTCTATCAAATAATTAATTGATTTTAATTTTAAGATTCTACGCTGAAATTAATATTAAAATCAGAATATTCTGACGGTTCCTCTATTCTCGGTCGCACAAAATAATTGTCTTTGAATTATTATTTTTTGGAAAATTTCAACATTTCCAAAAAAAATAAACCTTACCAGAAAATCCATCATTTAAAAAATTAAAATAAATCAGATTTCTATATTTGGTTCTTCTACTGGGAAGGCAGAATTTATAGAAGGATGATTTTTAATTTTTTTTGAAATTATTTTCAAAATCTTGTTTATAGCCAAATTTGACTAAATATTCATATGGGATGATAGCCACTTTGGCTAGGGAACCTTTTTTTTCTAAGGCAAAAAGTTGCGACAACGGCATTTTTTATAAAATAAAAATTGGCAACCAAAAAATGTTTTTTCAAGTTTTTCTAGTCACCAGATTTCAAAGAAGAAAATTGAAATTTGCCAGATTTTTGTGATAAGTTCCATTATTAGGGTAGCAAATATAGATGGATGACTTTTTTTAATGTTTCATTTTTTGTTTGTAACCATGTTTGCATTATGCATCTTATGGATGAAAACCATCTCAACTACACTAGAAATTTGATATTAATGTATATATATATATATTAATGTATATATATATATATAAATGTATAACATTGTTTGAAGTTTGGCTACATCACAAAATTGACAAAATTTATTATGAAAAAAACCATTTTCAAGATGGTCCACTATTTTTGAAACTCTAGGCTTCAAAGGGTTCACACATTCTATAATCATGTTGGCGTGTGAAAATTGTTCTTTGAGTACGGAATGGTGGAGGGAGGCACATGAGGCCTTGAGTGGCATTTCTTGGTAAGAATGACGAATGTGGCTAGCTACAATAGTTGACAAACACAATACAAAAATCAATGCTAATGTATCCATCTTGAAATAATTTTCAACTTTTAAGTATCGTTCCAAATCCCTCATGTTATGGGAACAACACTAGGTACTCATGTAAAAAATTCATTGACACGAAGCGGGAGCAACCCATTCTAACCATCTCTAAGTGAGTTAAAGAGGACAATGTTTTAAGGGATAAATGAAATGTTTTGTAATTTTTGAACAAATAAAGCAAGAGTTATTGAAATTTGGGTGATTTTAGTCTCCTAATGTTGATCTTTTTATTAAAAAAATAAAATCACAATTGAGTTCTATAAGAACTCTTGAGATTAGGTTTCAACACAAGCCAAAATATCATCTTTCAAAAATCCTCATATAAAAATAGACCTATTATTACCTAAGGGATTCAAAATCCCTTAAGCTACTATACTCTATAATGGATGTAAACACTATTAGGCAAGGCCAACCAACACACCCATGTGATGATAACTGTCCTCATCCAGTCTCTCTGAACTCTCTCTGAAGCAAGTTCGTTGTACCCTCTAGATGTTCTCAACTTTCCATCCAAACAATGGGTGTTCATCCATTGAGGATGTCAAGCTTCTTTGCACAATGACAAAACAAGTACTTAATTTTTTTTAAATAATCAACTCATTCCTAAATTTTATTTAACTATTTTTTTTCATGATCTACAATATTTTTTCATCTTTTATGATAATTTCCAGATTTTAGCCTCTTATATTTATGACAGTTTTCAACACCTCAGATTCATATTTTCACAAAAAGAAATTTCAATATTTAAAGGATTATTTGACGACAACACTGACCCTAGGGTTAAGGTATGGGGGCAGTATTGGCCAGTTATTATTAGAATATAGCAACAGATCCGGTGAGGTTATCAGGGTGGTTCTTAGGATTCATACCCATGAATCTCAAAAACTCAAAGACCCAGTTCATAACCATGGTTCTCCCAAAAAAAATTTAAAAACCAACCAATTAACTACCCATGAAAACCATCGGTTGGTTTAGGGTTTAGGGTTTATGAACCATAGGCAGCTCTCTGATTTTGAAATTCTAAAAAATTAGAACCTAAGGTTTTTTTTTAAATAAATTCAAATAACCGCACAACATGGGTTTAAGGTGGGGGGCACATACGGTCTTGCATGGTGGCCCCATGTGCTTGTGTACACATGCACACATACATATATGTGTGCATGTACATACATATAACACACTTACATATATGGTTTGTATTATGTACAAATGGGGGTGAAACCAACACATGAATCTTGCAATGCTCTTGTAGAATGTCACCATTAACAATAAACACTAGCTTCCAAAAGAATTTTTCTTTCTTTTGCAGCTGACAACATGCGACTATGTCAAAGTCTGTCCTCTTTTGTCTACTAGTGAAGAAGATGTTCCAACTTCCAACTTCTCTTCAGAAGTTCAGAACAATATTAGGTGTATTAGAGTTATCCTGGAAAATCACCTTGTGTTTGAGCCCTAGTTTTTCGACCTTCTAATCCTTGTTTCATCCCCAGCTTGAGTGTAGCATTGTAGCATCCTATGATTATGAAGGTTGTTTCTTCATTTGTTTTGTTTTGTTTTGTCATGTTTGGATCTTGGATCTTCCAATCCAAAGCACCTCTCCTTGCACTCTTGGTATTACTATAAAGCCCTTGATGAATAGAGGTGCACCAACATGGTTTCATAATATTTAGACTAGTATTGTGTGTGTAAATGTAAATAGCCATATGTATAGCATGTAAAACAATATTATATATGGTCATTTATATTTACATGTCAAAAATATATATACATTTATTATATTTATTTGTTTTGTAAGTTTTTTCATTCACATTTACATGACAATATTGCAATTTTTTTGAAAATACATTTATACAACAACATGTATTTATTTTGAAACCATGCATTACCATGTAAAAACAGAACTAAGGTTTTTAGTTTTTTTTGACAATGGTCAAGACTTGTGAACTTGTTGTGTGTGCCATCACCACATGCTCCTTCTACATTCTTCATTTTTCTTTAGGTGAGCATTACACCATCACCAAGGTTTTCTTTCCTCTTCAAATGTGCAATTTGTGAACTTGGTGTTCTTGTTTGTGGTCTTCTAGTTGCTATTGATTATTGGTTAATTTCATGTGTTTTTCGAGTTTCGTAATTTTCTCCAAAGTTTGGCAAAAGCCTTTTATTTTTCCAATGTGACCTTGCTCTTGTTTGTTTGTGTAAGGAAGAGGTTAAGAAAGCAAAAGATGTTCTTGGAACTTGTGGCCACAATCCTCTTTGAATTTCATGTGAACAACTTCACCTTTGTGATCTATGACTAATATTTTTTCCTTCGTTTTCATGGACATTATACAATTGTTTTTTGGTGTGGTCTTGCTCATGTTTATGGTGTTGTGGGGGCAGTTTTGCTCCTATTCATGGTCTTCTAGTTTGTAAGGCAAAGCAAAAGGGAGCTCAATGCAAACTTGGGCTAATGAATCTTCATGGAGATCATCAACGTCATTTGCTTCCAACTTCAAATGAACAAGCTCACCTTCATGGTCTATGGCTAGCATTTTCTTTTTGAAATTTGTGAACATTGTATCATTATTGTTTTTTTGGAGTGGTCTTTATTCTTATGGGGATGGTCTTGTTCTTATTCATGGTCTTTTGGTTTGCATGGTGAAACAACAAGGAACCAAATGTGCTTGGAATTCACCATCGCCATCTTCTTCAAATTTCAAATGAACAAGCTCACCTTCATGGTCCATGGCTAGTCTTTTTGGTCTTGCAATTCTAGAGGTGGTCTTGTTCCTATTTACATGTTTTTTATGATCACATTTCTATTTACATTCATGTTTGTGATCTTATTCATGATCTTGCTCTTCTTTACACTCCTATTTGTGTTGTTTGCACTTTTGTTCATGATCTTATTCTTAGTTGTTGTTGTTTGTTGTTTTTTAGGGAAGTTTTGCTCATGTTCATGGTTTTTTCTTGTGCATGGTGGAGCAAGAGGAAACAAATAACACTTAGGAGGGAGATGCATATTTTCATCGTCTTCTTTCAAGTGAACTTGTTTTCTCTAGACTCTTAGTTATGGTTTTGTGTTTGGGGGTTCATTTTCATGTCTATTATTTGTGGTTTTCAAGCATATTTATTGTTTTCACCATTTGTTTTGATGTTGTTCATGGTCTTGTTGTATGCAAATGTGGCAACAAAACAAATGGAAGAAATAGGACATGTAATAGCACTTCTTAAACTTCTTTTCAAGTGAATTAACTTATCTATTGTTATTTCTAGTCTTTGTTAATCATGATGTTATGTTCTTTGTCAATTCTTATATTTATGGTGTTTTGTTCATTCAATGGTTTTAATTTTGTTCTAATGTGGTCTTGTTCATATTCATGGTCTTTGGTTATGCAAGGTGGTGCAACAATGAAACACCACCACCTAACACCCCAATAGGAGTAATTGTTAGTAGCTAGTCTCCCCCAACTTTTCCCCAATCCCTAACAACACCAACAATCTTTTAGGAATCTTTTAATTCTCCCACCACACACTAGCAACAATACCATCCTTTCAATCATTTGCAATAGCATTAATAGTTATATAATTCTCATGTAGCAACACTAACAACACTAACAATACTTTGATTTCCTTGTAGCAACATCTGCAACACTTCCAACACCAACAATTTTTTCATTTTCAAGTGAGATTTTTTTTCATTATTCAATTGGTAGTTTTTATTAATGTTGAATTAGTTGCAAGATTGTGATCCCATCCCATTTGTGATATGTAGGTTATGGTAACTAAGGAAATTTCAAGTCCATTGCCAAATGAATAAGACTTCTTTCATCACCTAGTTACAAATTATGTGAATTTGTAGGAGCCATTAAATATTAAACCTATAGTTAAGGGAAATTGGGCATCTTCATCCACTAGAATTAGGATGAATAGCATGAGCATTCATTATGAAAAAAAAGGGTGTTTTGCAATTGGGCTTGCAACCCAATTTTTTGAGTTGCAACAACCATTTGGAACTCATTGTATTTTTACACCCATGAGTGTTATCGAACAAATTGCATGAATTGCAAGAGATACAATTCACGCATATATATGAAAATACTCTAGTGCAATTCATTGCAACTTAATTACAATTCTATCGCAACAACTTTTTTTCAACTACTATGTAACTCCCCTATGACTACAACCATAATATCATGTTGACATCATTTTTCATCCATTCATCAAAATTTAACATGTGGCATTATTAAAAAAACTTAATGAATTATTTTTTACAATATTGATATCCATCATCCATTATGATTATTCATTTTAAATGATTTTAGATTATGACACATTGCACAATGAAAAGTTGCCACGTGGCATATTAATTGGAGATTGGAAATATATATATAAGCACGTAAGTAGGTCAATACATAACCATAGGTAGGTAAGTTGGTAGTTCTTACATAGCAACCTACCTATTTACTTACCTAAGTAGGTAGGTAGAAAAATAAGACCTATTTACTTAGGTAGGCAAATAGGTAGGAAGGTAGAAGGGTAGGTCAATTAAAAAGTAGACACAAATTTTGTTTTGTGTTTTTCTTTTAGGGTTAAACTTTTATGCGTTCATCCCAACATGGCACATGTATTTTAATGTGAAAATACAAAAAAAGAAATTTTTTTTTACATAGTTTGTGAGATGAGATATTGAATACAAAGCATATGGGTTAAATATTTTAATTACACCCTAGTTGTAATTGAGTTGTAATTACGAAAAGAAAATTCCCACATGTTTTCTATTTGATTTTAATTTTATAATCAATCAAAATTTTATAATTAGTCATCACACATAATTATTTGGAATTTAATTATTTGTATTGAATATCTGATAATTAATTATCTAGATTGATTATTTAATATAATTCAGATAGTTGGTTAATTAGTTAATTAGTTAATTCAAATAACTAATTATCAAAATAATTATTTTGATAATTGACAGTCTAAATGCAAATAAAATTTCAATAATTACTCACCAAAATTAACAAATTTGTTATTTAAATAAAATAATAATCATTAGTATTTAAATTTTATTAATGAATTGATATGAATAGTTTATTATTTATTTTAATTGATTAGTTTGTAGTAATTAAATATATTACATATTAATGAACCATTATCAAATTATTAAATAATAATTCATTATGAAATATTAAATAATAAATATGAATTTGAGTAAAAGACATCAAGGTGTATAGAAACAAATCCATATGACAGTGTCATTGAATGTTTGATAAAGTATATACATTATCTTTAATTTCACAATTTTTTTGAATTAAATTAATTAATTTAGATTAAAGGTTAATTATTTAATCTTGTTTTTAGTTCATATTAATTAAATAAATTAAGCCATAAATCAATATTTAATATTTAGTAAATTATTTCCAAAGATTATATATTAAATATGCCACAATATGTAGCCCTCATGGGTGCCAAAGAACTATCCACAAAAGAATTGACTATTATCAATTTCGCATTTCCTCATGTAGCTTAGAAAAATTCTAGATGCATGAACTTGAATACCTTAATCTACCTCCAATATAAATATTTTAAATATAGTTTATGTAGCATTGGGATCCAATTTGAAGTTTACAAATTCACGCTTTATAGGATAATGAATTGGTAATACTTTATCAGTGGTCAACTAATGACACCATAATGGCCATTTAGTTGTAAAATCATGCCAATATTGTGCCCCCATAGTGGCACATATGTAACAACTAATGGCATTTAGGTGGCCACATAGTGGCATAGTTGTGACACAATAATGGCATAATAGTGGGCAATACAATAGTGGCCACTTAATGGCAACATAGTGGCCAACCAACAACACAAACATACTTCATAGTTGAAAACCAATCACAAAGTTCATACTTCATGGATGGTCAAAATGTAGACACATGGCGTAACTGCATGTATGAAAGTTATATGTTAGTTGTACAAAAATTGTTCAATGTGTAATTCATTTTTAATAGTTTTAACCTAGTTGCATGTTACAACTATAATGCAACTCCAAGTTAAAAATCAAACATAGTTGACTACATGTGTAAATACGATGCATATAAATTATTGTATACAAAACACATTTAGAATTACAATGCAACTATCGAACAATTAGTTTATTTTCTAATGTGAAATTTTATTTATTTAATCACTATATATATATAATGTAGTTCCATAAGAGTTGCACTTTGGAAAACATAGTTGCAACATAGTTGTATTTGAGTAGTTTTTGAACTCTAATTGTAGGGCAATGTGGTCTCCACATGCATAATTTCTCATAGTGAATCCCAATTCTAGAATTAAATATCAATAAAAAAATGTAGTTATTTTACATAAGCAAACCAAGTTTCAAGCTACTTCAAGTCACAAGTCTATTCCATGGGGTTCTATTCATGATCAAGGTACCCAAAAAATGACTTATTTTTAAATGACTACAAAGGACAACTTTCGATTTTAGTTTATCTTACATTATTATGATTGTAGTGGATTGTTGTATGCCAATAGATAAAATGATGTTTTTAAATTAATAAAAATATTTTCAAATAATTTGAATACTATGCAAATGTCATTTTGAATCCTTTAAATTAATTATATCAAGTGCTTAAATTGTAATTTTTAAGAAAAAAAATCAAAAGTAATGTATAAAATCATACAATTGATTTCAAACTTTTTGTACAACAAAACATGTCCCCTTCTATGAAAGTACATGTTCATTGGATAAACTTGATGAAAACCAAATCATATAAAAATTTCATAGATTTGAATGTTTTTTAAAAAAAACTTTAAGACAAAAGAATCATTTTTAACCATTTAGTAAAACAATTATGTTCAATAGGTCCAAACTATATAGCTTTACATGTAGGTCACATGTGCAAAAAATAATCTTGCCAAAAAACATGTTTGGTTGTCCATTGAAACCCATTTTGGGATTTTTTAGGATTTTTTACATTTTGGACTATAAACCAAAATATTGATACACAATTATGTTTATTTGTGAAAAATCACCAACATTACATGAATTATCTTAAATTGGACTATTCAATTTTTCTCATTTCAATTTGTTTCAATTAAATGTTATTTGCAAAAAGTGGCCCTATAAAAGTCCTAGAGTCCTTTTCTTTTCATGGAACCCCAACATCAAATAGACCCATGGGCATTTTTTGTTGTAAACAATGGGGATTGTCCTAATTGTGATGAAATGCAACAATTGAACTTTAGCATTTATTTTCCACAAATTATCCCTCTTGCATTGGTTGAAAAAAATCAAAGGGGAAGAAAAAGGTCATCAAACATACAAGTTATTTGGGACAAGTTCTATGAACCAACATGTTGAAATTGAGCATCATGAACTTCTCTTTGCATACCTTTTGGAACTTGTTGCTATTGTTGATGGCATTTCAAGAGGGAGTGAAGAAGGTAGTCAATTCCTATAACTTGCCAAAAAACATCCAAAGTAACACCAAGTGTAATTTCTATTTTTTTTGGCAACAAAATTATTTACAAAAAGCATAATGAGGTTCAAGAATTATTTTTGGAGGACTTGGTGTTGCTCACAATTATAGGGTTTCTCCCCTTAAACACATGTGGGAATGTGTGGATGCCAAGGGTGACTTTGAGGTTGGATCCCAAATTGTTTTTTCCTTTTCAAAGGACATTGCCTAAAGAGATGTTTTTAACCATGGTTATAGATTATTTAGATTTGTATGTGCAACCTCGATTTGATGCCACACTTATGACTATGGTTACATTTGATTTGTAGATGATAAGACGTATCAATATATTTTTACTCTTGTCATAAACTTTATATTTGTATATTAGTAGTTGCAACATGTTACAATAGGTTTTTTTAAGCTAATGACACTATTGGGCAAGGGTTAGCAAGGTAATTAAAGGCCATGTTTGAGAAGTTTGGCTTCACTTCGAAGATTTTATGTTATGTGAAAGATGAAGGCACTAATTCACAAACATGACCACAACCTTGAAGTCAATAATTTCATGTGAAACATCAAGTTTGCCCATTCCTTTTGATTGTGCATATTTTAGACATGTCATGAACAAGGTAGTTCAATATGTAACAAACAACAATAAGATTTCCGAAAACTTGGCACTAATTAATGTGAATCTACACAAACATCCTTCCAATATTGTAGCACATGGCCAAAAAACTAAAATATGTTTTATGTTGACAATTCAGGTTTTTGCAATGTAAATATGATTGTGAGTTGTGAAATGTACAATAAAATTAATCCTTCCTTTTTCATTTTGCATTATAGGCAAGGGGGTAAAAAAATGGAGGTGAACATGTTTAGAATATGGTTTGTTTGGATACAAATTGACAACTCCAAGGAAGACATTCTTTGCATCGTGGTTGCAATGTTTTAGTAATGTTTGGTTGATCAAATTGTAATTATCATGTATTACAACCATCAAATAGAGGTTTTAACTAATAGGATTCTTTTAACACAAACTTGGGCAATTACTGAGGCAATTTGTGATGCATTTTCTTTTGTTGTGACAACATGTGTAGTTAATCAACGTTCTCAATATTAGTTATTATCAGATGTTCTTGCTTTAACAATCAAGTTGTATGTGAAACTCTCCAAGGAAAAATTGGAGTTGCAAGTATAAATTGATGTTGCAAAGGAAATGGACATGTGCATGAAGGTTAAACAATTTGGTGCCAACATGTGTAAACAAGTAGTTATTGTTTTGAGGTTTTTCCTAGATTGCTTCAAACTATTAAAAACTCACAATATGGTTACTCTTATGTTGGATCCTCACTTTAAGGACTTAAGTTCAGTGGGAGATTATATTGACCACTCTTTTGCAATTGAGATTGTTGCTAGACATATGATAGTCAATTCTTCCTCCCAACCTTCAAGACCTTGTACCAAAAGTTGCATGAACAATCAAATGTTTCTTCAAATGTTGTACAATAATGCACAATACTAATGTTGTTTTTGGAATGGGAGTGTTTGAGGATGCAACTTGTTTTGAACAAATGTTGTTTCTTTTATTTATTTGAAAGACATGCGAATCAAATTATTTTCTTGTTTGCACACTTCAAGCTAACTTATTTGGGGATTTTGTGCGTGAATGCAAGTTTGATGAGGATAACCATGTTTTTGTACATTTGATGTGCCATTGGAAGAAATAAAAAACCTTTTTTTTTGGTGGTCAAAACATGAAGGGAAATTATGATAATTGTTTATTTAATTAAAAAAATTATACACATACCTAATAGTCAAATAGGAATGAAAAAAGTCTTTTCTATTACAAGGATTCTCACAAGCCTTCATCAATGTCAACTTGGTCCAAGTAGTTTTTGGATCTTCTAGTTTTTCTCATTAAAAATTGGTTTGCTGATCCCATTATTAACGTTGAACATAAAGGAAGACCTAAATATGTGGATGGGTTTGGTGAAGATATTAAGGAAAACATATTAATTGTGATGGATGTTGAGTTTCCCAATAAGGTTGAGGATTGTGTGCAAAATTGGGACATATATCCATGATTTTGATAATGTTTTGTTCATCATGCACATGGTACTTCTTTAATTTGTATTGAATTCCTATGCCCTTATTGCCATTTTGTAAGTGTGTCAATTCAATGCTCACATTTTTTTAAATGCATGTTTTTAACCCTTCATGTGAGTGAAATCAAAATTTGCATGTCATGGCATGTTATTTGTTTCATTTCATGGTTTTTTTCTTTTTACATGGTTTTTACATCATGTGTAAAAAAATGTAAATGTAAATTTTTTTACACTTTTACACTTGCATTCTTTTTGGGTGAAAATACATTACGGTGACACCCTTTGGGTCATTTTTTAATCTAGTATTATAACACTTATAATATAATTGTTCCAAAAAAATATGGTACATTTAATTTTGGGTATCAAATTTGGTTTTTGGGCCTTGCAATTATTATTTTTACAAAATTAATGTTATGTAATATTATTTTTGAATAATAAAAAAATTCATTATCTATATTGAAAGGTCCATGGGTATATTTATAATATACATTGGTATAATTGGGCCATTGTCTCAATTTGATGCATTAATTTTAAGGCTTTATTAGTCATTAAATAAATCAATTTTAATGAAATTAAAAAAATGGCCCATCTAGCTATGCTTGTCATCTTCCATGTGAATGTGATTACTTGTCAAAATTTCAATTTATGACACATTTATCACATCTTTGCTAAAAAAATTCAATTTTTGAAATGAAAAATTTCAAATTAGTCACATGGTATCCAACACATGGTTCAAACTATTTGAGATGACATGGCTCAATAAACCTTCAACTTTCATAAAGATTAAAAATCATGTAAATTATTTTTGGAGTATGTTTTTGTTTTTGAATACACAAGTACACTACATTTGTTTTCACAAATATATTCCAATCTCCCACTTTATAAAATGAAATAAAATCATTTATTTTTGAATATCTTGTTCAAGTTATATTCTAACATAATGTGCAAAAATAATGTGAAATTCTTTCAAAAGTTTGAGATGCGATACACTCCAAAATGTATACCCTTGAAAAGTAGTACGATGTGAAATCCCAAAAGGGGTCAATGTAATGTGCTTTCACTATTTCACAAGGCCTAAAATTATTTTCAAGCCATATGGGGGTGGAGATGCTTTAAGTCTAAACTGGTGTTGTGGGTGTATATGGTTTACGACATATATTGTGTAAGTGTAAATGGCTTAAGGAAATTTATTTATACATTGAGTAAATGTAAATGTGTATGGTTCAACTACAAACTAGGTTTTCAAAGAATTTGCATGTTGTAACTAATATTGGGAACATTGTATTTCATTACACCACATGAAAAAACCCATCAAATGGCTTCATCATGTCACTATTTGGAGTTTTGCATAAAATATAAAATGACACAAATATGAAGTTTAAAAATATGTTACAAAAATCACACACATGAACAATTTGAAAAATTAAAAAAATAGGTGAAATTTTTTTTGTTAAAGAATCAAACTTCAACACTCTATTATTTTCATTGTTTGAATGATAATTAAGTTCAACTTCTCCCTCAAGTGAGCCTTAAAATGTCACAATTGTTATAGTGATAACAAGAGACAAAAGAGTTCCATCATTGTTCATTGCTGTTATTTCCTAATTATAAGGTCATCATTGAATATATGGCATTGCATAGGTGGATGAATGATACATTTGAAGTTTCTTACGATATTTGAACAAAAATTTACTTCACATAATGGCATTCCATCATTTTTTTAATCTTGTACATATTTGTATAATATAGTTGGAAATTCTTTGCAAAAGGTGCGTTATGTCTAGGATAAAATTGTGATGAGGTTTGGGTAGGTGTGCATTTACGAAAGAGGAGATCTCAAAACTTAACAACATTGAAGAAAAATATTGTATTTCACAATAATGCATTATTGTTTTGTGAAAACATAGGAGAAAGAACATCCATGGTTGAAGAATGTTAAACCATGATCACTAGAAATTGGAGCTCCACAACAAAATAAGGAACAAGGCACTCATAGGAAAGTCCTCTCAATGAAACATCACCATTGCTAAAAAACTGTTATGAGAAACAAGAAAAGCATTTGGAGTGATCTTCTCAAAAAAACATTACCATTGTTGAGAAAAGAAACCTTGAAAGCATCGCCTTGCAATGTTTTACATAACCATGAAAAACATTTTTTTCAAAAAGCACTCAAGAAAACCAAACTAGAAACAATAATTTATCGCACTCACAATGTTGGGGGTGGAGATGCTCTTACATTGCAAGAGTTATTGAATATTGAACTATTTTGTCATTGAAAATTGAAAAAAATCAAAACTAAAAGTTGAGATGCACTTTTGGTATTGTTGGAAAGCCCTCAAGGAGTAGGATTTTATTGAGGTAATTTTTTTGTAATTTTTAGAGATAAAAAGCAAGAGATACTGAATTTTTATTTTTTTCAATTAGAAATTTCCAAAATTGAATGATATTCAAATTGCAGACTTAGTCTATCTTTTTTTAATTTGAAAATTCTTTCAATAGATTACAATCCATGCTGAACAACACCAGCCATGGTAGTTAAAGATTCAAGTGAATAAATTGAGTACCATTTCGTGAAAGTTGATATCATTTCACAAGATTTGCATGCTATTTCAACAAGGCTTGAATTCACTTAAGAATATGAGCAACATTGAAGGCACAAATTCAAAACCGAGGGTAAAACTCCACTAATGACCAGTTTAGTTGAGAAAACTAATTTGGTCCCTTACATTTGTTCACTAAGTACTGTTTTCATCCTGACTTCTGAGATCATCCTCAGTTTCAGCAAAACTGGGGTCCAGTTTGGGGTGCTTTACAGATAACTCTCAGATTGTTGTCAGCTCTTTTAGTTCATCCAGGTTTTGCAAGTTCACCCAAGCAGCAGCAATTGATTATGCGATTACCCAACTTTCATGCAGTTTTTTTTTTGGTCACAATTGTGCATATTCTGTAAGCAGCCAAGTAGAAGCTGAGGAGAGAATGGCAATGCTCATAGACACTAGGAGAGTTTATCTTAAAAAGGTAACTTGTAGTTGGTCCCTAGTTTGACACTGTAATCCCTGTTTCATCCCTGATTTGAGTGTAGCTGTAAACCCTACAACTCTTCACCCATTGGATGGAACTTTTGTAGCCACTCTCTTCGTGGGCGAAAAGAGCGCATCTCAATTCTCATTACAGGACCAGTTATGCCCAATTCTCATTGAAGTCAGCTATGCCTGGTGACTTTGTAATCCTTTGTAGAGCTCTTATGCGTCTTTATGAAATACAACCTATAAATCTGAACGTTGTAAAACAATTCAATAGTGTTCTATCAATTTGTTGTAAAGAATGAAGTCTCAAAAGCTTTGATTTCAGATTGTGTTTCGCCAAAAATGATTGTTATATATGGACCTACTTCAATGCGCTAACACAATCTTCCCTTACCTTTGGTGTTTCTAATATGTTTCTTTCAGATCACGTAATCCAGGGGCAATGTTGTACCCATTCAGAGTCCACAGTCTGGTTGCATTAATCATGATCATCAAGATCAGCAAACACTCCTCACACGATGTCCACAATCCCTCAGGTAAAGAGAGAAAGATCATATAAACTCTTGTCAACCAGTTAAAGCATTCCGTCTCATCCACCAACAAGACAATCCACAAGCGCTTCCCCACAGTTTGAATGGCTTACCCAAAGGCAATCACTGGCCTTCTCCACAGTTTGAATGAACTATACAAAGGCGAATGTATTCGCAGAATAGCCCATGCAAGAATCCACCACAAGGTAATGATGATACATCACTCAAAGGCATGGCACGACCAAAATTTTGTCCTGGAATCTCATACACAAGAATATATACTTGACAGGAAGCTTGAATAGGATCTTGGGAATAATACCACACACACACACACATATATACATGCTCCTTTCTTCTTGAAAAGAGTGGCATCTATTCCGATACAGTTCAAGTGACATGACTTTAGATTGTAACAAGATTTGTTTCACCCACAGTTCAGGAATTTCAGAAGTGCATAAAATTGCATCAGATCTTCCTAGTCAGATTTTAGTTTCAGGATTCAGGCTCTACGATTCTAAGATTTAATGGTTTACAAGAAGCAGGAGGTTGGTGTAACCAGCTTCCGCCTGCCACAAGGATCTAACACTCATACCACAAAGTGTTGATGCTCAAATGGGGCAAGGATCTATCACACCCACCAGTAAGTGTTGATGCTCAAAGGGACAAAGATCTAACGATTGCTCCACAAGTGCTCATGGTCAATAAAAATTTATCTAAGACTCACTCAGCAAGTGTTCATGCTGAAAAAGACAAGGATCTAAACATTCAGTCTGCACAGCGTGCATGCTCAAGGACAAAAGGATCTAACACACTTGGCAATTGTTCATACTATTCAAAGACAAAGGATCTATAGTTCACTCACCTAGTGTGTATGTTCCAACTTGAGGATGATCAAACTCTTGATGGCAGACCCATGTCAGTATCCTCTTCTGGATGAATCTACCATCATCTCTGCTTGACACATAAACATAATTTTCACAAATTGAGCAAGAGATTCTGGCTCAACTTCTCCTACAGATACTATTCATCTTTGTTTGCAAAGCAAACAAACATGTAAGCTAAGGCCCTAGGTTGAGACAATTACTAGAGTAAGGGCCTGTATGAGGCAATAGCCAAGTGTGGACCCAATTCTGGTAACGTCCTCATCCAAGGGCCTTACCCATTGTAAAGAAACAGAGGCCACCAGACGAGATCAAACAAGATAGATGTAGAATCAGTGGCTGACATAAACCTGTATGACTTGATGAACATGCCTCACAAATATTGGGACCTTTACAAAGCTTAAGAACCCTCTGTGAAATGAATATACCCTCCCTATTCTGGAGGTATACCACACCAGATAGATGTGCCTCCATGTTACCCTAAAACATTTCTCCAGATACTTTCTAAGTAGCTACAGTCATTCAATTGATATTTTCTTCATTCACAACATACCTCAAGCTCAAGCCGTAACTTTTCTCCAAAGGCACCTTCTGCTTTGCTGTCATTAGTTCCTCTGAAAACCTTTACAACCTGTGTCATGAAAAATTCAAACCAGCTCATAACTGCAATATCTGCAGCCAACACAGAATTGATCAGAATTGGAAGCAAACAAGTTTGAAGTACCTATGGTTTTCATGTGCTCTGCTCGCAAGCTGAGGCCAGAACTCAGAAACTATTTAGTGTATAATCAGTAGTAACAAAATTCAATAAAACTGTGAATACCCCATTCTACCCAAAGCTTACCTCAAAAGAGAGCTGTAGTGAGCAGTGGTGAGGATCCCAAGCCAGAGAGATGGAAAAACTATATCATCAGTATATCATTACAAAGAATACAAATACAAAAGACACTCTGGATATGTGAAACTTGTTTTTGTCAATTTGTTCACTGAGGCTGAAACTATCAACACAGATGTTATAAGGATACAATACAAAAGATACAATTGCTATGTGACATCTGTTTTCATGACTTTGTTCAGTGAGGCCATGATTGGGAGTTGGTTACAGCATAAACTTCCAGTAAACTCCACGGTTGAAGCCATGTTCATTCCTCATCAATCAGGTTGACGATCACACAGTAAGGACCTTCAAACCATGAGCAAGAGGTAGATGAGGGAGTTCCCTGAAGAACTTGATTCCATGCGCAACTAAGGAAATACACGGGATATTTGCTCAGTCATCGTCTGGTCAGCTGTAGCCATGATTTCTCTCAAAGTTAGAAGGCTTCTACTACCCAAAAGTGTCTGTGGAACTCTGTAGAACCCCCTCATTACATCAATGACAAAATATTCTCCTCTTTACATATCTATACAACTCTGTACAGTGTTCGAAGAGTCAAAATACGCACAGGGAGCTCAGTTTGCCATCATGACCTAGACCTTGACTGCAACACCCACTGGAGGTACTCTGGGCTGGATGCAGACAAACAATTGCGTGCAAAGTCGTTAAGCTCACTTTTTCTTACATAAGGGAATAATATAAACCCTACACCCACAAGCATTTGGGTGAGCCCCCAGCACGTGCACCATGACCTCACAATCTGCTGCCTTGAACAGATCTCCATGGGTTTCATGGTGTCCAAGAGCATCAGTTTTGGCTCTGCATCTTTGTGTATGTGCTCTTTTTTCACTTGAAAGTTGGCCACTGCAGGATCTGCAAGAAACAGCATTTCAACCCATTCAATGGTAATTAAAGAAAAAGAAGATGTGAGTGCAAAAGATGGTCAAGGAATTGACTGAAGATAAACAGGAGATACAAGATAAGAGCTTCCTGAAATCCTCACAAGGATATCAGCACAACTTGCATCACTGCATGAGAAGCAGCTGTGATCAAACATACAGAAAAGTAATCTTGCGCAAAAGGTGAAACATGAATTGCATCCATGCTATCCAACTCTGCAGAAATGCCAAAGTGCCATTGTTGAAATGGTCCATGGCAATGCAGATATTAAAGTACAGTTTTCACACTTGCAATGTGTAATACTGCATTTGGCCGTGTAGACAATCAGGGTAGGTGTTCATGGTCATTTGACTCTTCCTTTGAGACATAATTTTCCTTTTTACTTTGAGATACTCTATGCACAGACTGCATCAAATATCAAATCAACCCACTGGATGCTACATTGTCTGTGGCATGCCTGAGGTTAGAACACTCTACCTGGATGACACACTTGCTCAGAGTCTTTGCAGATCATTGTGAGAAGATTGTTCCCTGCCATCACATCCTCCAATGCAACAGAGGATGTTCTTTCAGGTGTCCTGTGCACACATTGCTGAAATGGACCACTGCAAGGAAGTTGATGCTCAATGCTGCAGGACTCTGCCATGCATGTGTTTGCCTCTGCATCATCCAGTGGGGCTGTACAAGTTGCTTCTGCTCCAAAAATACCCCCTTTTGCTTCAGTCATACTAATAGGAGCAGTTGTCTGTGAGGTCACCAGTGGTCGACGGACTGCACAAATCTGCACAGTTTACAAAGCTTTAAGATATATTCTTCGGGACAAGACCTGTTGTACTGTAGCATGTCGTCTTGCCATAGAACCATATAGGAAGTAAGAGCAGGTATAGAATACTAGCAACGATGGACCGTCTACATCACGAAGATGTTCTAATGCACGATTATCTTCTATGCCTAATTACAGGGAGAAACGGGAGAAAAGAGGGCCTCGAATCAGAAACCTTTCATCTTCCGTTCTCGGGCACTTCACAACTAGGACGCTTCTGTGTCTCAGTTGGAACCAAAACAGTGACAATAAACTCAAGGTCGAGTGAGACGCCCCAAGGGTCGCCACAAAACAGAGTCGGTCACAGCACAGCACTCGGCAGCGCATTTAACGACGCAATGGAGGCAAAAACTAAAAAACTTCCTAGCAACGAAAAACTGCCGATTCAGGCTCTAATTACGAGAAACGTATCAAATCAAATCGGGAAAAAAAAAACGGAACTAAAAATATAAAAACCGCGCAACCGTAAAAATCGCACAATAGAGAATCCATCAACCGTAGTACAAAAAAGAATGCACACTAGAACTCTCTCTCTCTCTCTCTCTCTCTCTCTCTTTCTCTCTCTCTCTCCCTCGCGCACAGATCATATCCTGATTCGCTCTCCTTGAAAAATAGAAATATAAGACATTATTAGGAGTGCTGGAAAAGAAAGGGAGGGGGAGAAAAAACAGAGAGAGAGAGAGAAAGGATGAAGCTGCTGCGGATCGGCTATGGTTTTAATATTGTCGTACCAGGCAATTAGGAAACGAGAAGATGCAGTAGAGAAGCACGAACACGATCACCACCACATCCAGCCAACGACTGCGGAGAATTTTCATGGCAAGAGCAGCAACTGTTATTGTTGTTGTTGGGGTTTTGCAACGAAGCAAGCTTCACAAGCATCGCCTCTTGTATTCCAGGCGCCTCGTCCCCTCCGCTTTGTGTGTGTGTCTTCTTCCCTGCAATCGTTCCTGACGTCTTCCTCACGAAGTCGACTGGGCAGAGGAGACAGGACAGGAAGAAGAAGTCGTGCCCGAGGACGGTGGCGAGGGGAGCCAGAGGACTTAGCCAAATTTGGCTAGAGTTCAGAGACAAGAGAAAAACAAAATTTCAAACTCCGCTGTAGACTGGCGACGTTACAAGAACCGAGGCTCTAAATATGGCGAGTTTCACTTCCTTTTTCCCTCGAAATGTGGCGACTTCGCGCAACTTTCTCCAAACTAAATCTGTTGGACTGTTAGCAGCCCCCCTTCGTCACAAATTCGTCACCCAAAAAAACCCCTGGCTGGGCAGAATTTTTTTAGTGCGGAATTTTACCAAAATACAAAAAATAAAAATAAAAGGGGAACATTCGTCTCAATATTCTCATTTTTTCCCTTAAAAAACTGGTCCAATTTTGGGAAAGCAAATTAAAAATTTCACTACATGTGGAAGTAAGGAATTTTTTTTTCCAATTTTTTCAAGTCAATCAACCAACAATAATAGAAATGAAGACGATATCAAAGTCATCACATTCTGACATGAACTTGTAAGGTGATCTCTTGAGAGGGGCATTATTTGTTTTAGCCTATTTTCAGGTTTTATGTTTTATAATTAATTTTTTTCTTTGTTTTATTTTTATCCATTGTAAATATCATTCGCATCATCATAGGTCCTTTTCAATTGTATCATTTATTTTTGAACATTTTTAAATCAATTTTTTTGTGATAAGTCTTTTTATTAAAAATGTGTAACATGATTAGCTTCTAGCTTGCCACTTGGCTTCAACACCTCCTCTCAATTTAACACCTTAGAAAGAATTAGAATTTGGTAGGTTTCATTGAACACCTCATTATTCACATCATCTTTCATGAAAGATGCCATGTTAAAAGATGTTCAACATGTGTACTTTCTCCCTACAATGGGTGATGTTAAAGTAACTTTTTGAATTTTAACTTATACTTTCATGCAACATCCATCATATCTTTTACATTACACACCTCCTATTCCACCTTCATAAAGTTTTTTTTTTTAAAAAAATTTTCCTTCTTTTAAATGTTTGGGTGCTTCTAGGTTCAATATCCTTTGATAACTTAGAAAGACCTTTAGCCTAGAAAGAATCTTATCTCCCAATAACTTTTGAGGATGTTGGGCTCATACTAACGACTGCCATTGCCCCAACAACCTAAGGAATTAATCCCTTGTAATTTTAATCATAGTTGTTAAGTTTATGATCGATCAACATTCCTTCTTTCTTAATGTCTTAGCACAAATCGACAACAACACTTACCCTTTCCAATAACATTTCAAAGTGGCATGTGATCTTCCACCACCCCCAACTTGCACATGTTTTTTTACCTTTGAACAATTCATTGGACAATAAATGGTTCAATTTCAAAATTTTGTTTTGGACAATCTACACCATCATACCCTTTCAAACATGCTTTTCGAGGAAATATATAAAGTCTATTGTGCTCGAATTTTATCATGTTCTAACCCAAGGATGGGCATTTAACTTACAACTTGACCAATTTTCCCAATTGTTTGATTATATTCTCTAATTCTTTCCACATCACTTCTAATGCAACTTAAATTGCCACATACCTCAATTGCAAATATCCTTTGATGCATGTGCACACATTTCATCAAATAAGTATCCACCTTTTATGTTACGTTCATGGCAATGAGTGCATGAAAACCCATGATGTAATTCACAACACCTTTTGTTGCCATTGTGTAAAATGCTAACTTCACATGGGATGAATACGACTACATGTGCTTTCTTCAACCACATACAACTCCTCTCAACAATGAATCGATATTGTGTTCACCAAAGATGGAATTTGCACTTTAGTTGACATTGTCATTGCCAACCTAATACAAATGGATTTATTTTTCAGATCTTGTGCAACTCAAGGATTTGATGCCTCCAATGTAATTCAAGCCAAAGAAAAAAGCTATCATGACCAACACCCCACTAATCAATTTTTCCTTTTAACAAATATTTGGACGTCTACACAAAGAAGTTGATGTGTTTTTACACAATAATGCCAATGCCATTTGGATATTAAAAGGGCCAAAAAGCCCTCATTTTTCTATCTTGGTTACTTTTTCTGTCAAAAGGTTTCAAACACATTGCAAAGGATGCAAACATCCTCCATCTTTAAGTTGGGGGTGATAGTTATAAGCCTAGTTATTTTTTGACTTTCCCCCCTTCAAGATACGCCTCCCATCACCGTGGCCAACCAATTACAAGCAGTTGATTTTTGACATGGAGAAATATGGCCAACCTATTTTAGGTAATTGATTCTTGGCATGGAGATATTTTGACATTTAATTTGAGCTAACTTAACGTTCTATAAATTTTATTTTTATTTTTAAAATTCCTTTGTACATTTTCCAAATCTATAGTGTGTTTATAAATAAAATTTTGCAATGTTACATTATTTATGAACCAAATTTGGCCGAAGGTCATAATCTAGATGATAAAATAGAATTTTTTTTCGAAATCTTACTTAGTTTTAGCAAACAATAAGAATTTGTTGTCTATATGGGCCACATGTGACTTTTTTTCCCTCCAAATATATCAACTTTTTCATTTTCTTATTAAAAAAAACCTTTGTATAATTCACAATGGTTTTCTTTTGTACCCTTGAAGACAAAAAATAAAATAAAATGATTTGGATTATAATTTTAATATGGTAACATTTCTTTAAATACTTTTTTATGAAGACTTCAGACAAGTTTTTTATTTTATCATCATTTAATGTTAAATTCATCTTGAAACACTACCAATGATGCAACGATGTCCCACATTTTGTGCCCCTACATTTAAGGTAGGACCGTTCATCACCAAACACATAAATATCATTGAACATTTTTGAAAATTTTATTCATTCCTTTATCAAATTGAACAATTTTTGTGTCATTGAATGAACAAACTAAAGGGCTACAAATGTTCTTTGAGTGTTAGAAAGAAAAAAGCAAAAATGAAAACACAAGGAGAGGATGACTGATAATTTGCTTCAAATTAGTCCTCTCTTTAGTTCCAATCTCATATCTTTCTCATTTTTAATCAGTTTTGAGTGATTAAAAACGTAATGGGGGAGTCAAGTAAGGCTTTGCAAAACTTCTTTGTATTCCAGAGGCAAAGATACAACAATGAAAGATTTTGAGCTCAATTTTCTAATATGTTTTAATTGACCCATCATTGAACATTGAACTCCCTTACACCAACACCCCATAACTTTGCATTTTTTTATTGAATTGAACCATTTTTGCAGCATTAGAAACACTAGGTGTTCTTTGAGCTAGGGCTACAAATGTTTTTTGAGCTTCAAAAGCAAAAGAAAAATGTGTTAGGATTAACCTTCTTCGAGTTCTTAAATGTTTGCTCATGTCCTATCTACCCTAGCCCAAGTGAAAAATGATAACATACAATCTTTTTTTAAAAAAATTCATGCAACCAATGAAAAAATTTAACATGCACTCATGATGGGTTCAATTTTTTGCTATTGGGGGTGAGGTGAGGGGGTTTTTTTAATAAATTATTTGTTCTCAATGTGTTCTCATCACGTTCCCATGAGATTCCCCAAATTCTCAAATTGTTCTCCAAGATGTTCCCAATAGCACCTAAATTTTATCCCATAAGGCTTGCCCAAAGTTCAACTCTTGTTGTGGATATAAACTGAAAAGGTAGGCTGAATGGGAGCAGATGTTTTTATTATTTTCAACCGGGGATGGGGTCCAAAGAGATGCTTCTATTCAGAAGAGCCGAATGTTCCAAAAAACAATTTGGTGATAGGCCCAATCAATGTGGCCCCTTCACACACAAAAAAAGAAATGTGAGTGACCGACAGACTAGGTAATTAACTAATATTGCTGGGCTCGAGAGCGAATTATTTCTCCCCCAAAAGGTAAAGTGAAAATAAAAGAGAAGAATAAAGGCCAAAATGGATGGCTGATGGAGATTTGGAATCCCCAAGGCAGACCCCACCTGCTTTCTTATTTTACCGGGATGGCCTAAGCCTAAGAATGCTGTGGCCCCACTTAAACCCACTTTAGGGCCCGGCCATAGTATTTGCTAATTAGCCATGGCTAGACGTAAAGCACCAGCAGAAAATTTCTAGTGTATCAGAATGTCACCTTATCCAGTGGAATTCCTCCTCGACAATGGGCACAATGTTTTGAAAAGTGGAATGCCATCTACAGTGAGCTTTTTTTAAAAATAAAAATAAAAATTAAATTTATTATTATTATTTTATTTTAATAGTAAATTTTTATTTAATTTTTAAAATTAAAAATGTAATGAGAAAAAAAATTAAGTTAAAAAAAAAATCTTTCAATGGTTTATGTTGTCTAACACTTCACTCCTTTGGTGTTACCACACTCTTAATTCATGTGATGTATAGAGGAATGAGTGATGTCAAGGCATTTCACCTAGGGAACTCAGGGTGGAGCTTGAGATTCCAAGGCATAATGTGCCTTGATAACAATGGCTTCCTCGATGTAACAACCGAAGAACTAACATGGCCATGGATTGGCTAAACCTAAACCGAAGAAATATCACCAACATAGCACCACAATCACAAGAATCACAAGACCTTACACAAAACTAGGCAATACCAACCCTAAACCAAAGGAATAAAACCAACCTAACACCACCACAATCACAAGACTTTAGACAAAACTGCCCTCCTATGTGAGGATCTTACATGAAACCGGCCTACCCTTTGAGAGTGGCAAAATTGCATCCGGTGAGGTCCCTCAAATTTTTAAAAAAAAGGCTAAATTCACGGAGGTTGTTACTTCTAGAGTGTAAGGCCCTAGTACAAGGGCATTAAAAGAAGAAGAAGGGCCACGATCTCACTTCTAGTAGTGTCATCATCCAAGGGCCTTTTACCCAAGGTAAAGATCCTGGAACAAATTTTAGACAAACCCAATGATCCACCACCACAAAGGAAGATTGCTCCAAAAATAAATGAGAAACAAATTTTTGGCTGATATATATATATATCTATTTTAGAACTTGCCCTTCCCTAAAACTAGAATTTTTTTTTTTGGGGCAAGTATTTATTTAATTATTGGCCACATTATTGGCTAATTAGTCATTGGCTACATGTTCATAGTTAGATATGGTTGAGTGTTGCATGTGGCACATAATGTGTCAGAGGTACTACAAGCACCTTACTGAGGTGCTTTATCCCGCATAAAACCCCCATCATGTCAGACTGGGCAAATCTAACCTCCCTCACTACCTGCCAGGGGTTAGGTCAATAAAAGAGGCCTGCATGCCAGCGTTTTTTCAGGGATTTTTGTTTGTAGCCACCAAACTGGTTATCACACTTTTTTTTCCGCGAAATTTCGCCAAATTTATTTCGACCTCAAGATTATGATTTCGACCTTTACAAAGGACTTTGCATGGAAAAAAAATGGCCCAAACTCGCCAGATTTTGAAGGAATTTTTTTCCAAATCGCCATATTTTCTACAATAAGTTTCAATAAGTAGCCACAAATATAGAAGGATTCTGTTTTTTTGTTTTCCTACTTTCATATCTAGCTCATAGCCAAAAGTGGCAAAAATCATCTTATGGATGATTGCCACTTCAGCTACATCAAAAATTTGGAAAAAAAAAACATGGGCTTTCATCCATAGGAAGGTGTAGAAAAATTGGAAATCATCCATAGGAATATTTAGCCAAATATGGCTATAAACCAAATATGAACTACAATTCTTTAATTATACTTTTATATTTTGGCTACACACTGAAAATCCCAAGTATAGAAATCAAGCAATTTTTACTATTTTATTCTTGCACTTCTGGCAATTGAAAACCTCCAAGTTCATTTTATTTTTGAATTTTGAATTTCGCCAATTAGAAACAAGGTTGCCACACAAATGCACAAGGAAAACATCCGCTTCACGTCTAATTTTTTTTTAATTTACATTTATATTGTTGTCATGTATATATTTGTTTTAACACTTACACAAGGTCAATGTAAATATTTGTCAAATATATTTATACGAAATGTTTTGGGGGTGTGTAAATGTATATATTACATACCCTTAATGACCATACCTTCTTACAAATCCATATTAACTAGTGTGTCACAAAGTTTAAGGTTTTTTTTTTTTTTTTTTGTAATGGGCCACTTTGATTGGCCTTTCACCAAAAAATCAAGATATTTTAATATTCCCCAAACATTATTATCTTCTACCAATATGGGACAATGATGGTGTTATTTCAAAGAATATCTTGAATGCACATTTTGCCTCACCTCATTGCTTGAGTACACCTTTTATGAAAAATACTAAGACTATTATTCTTATGAGTACTACTCATTGTAGCTTTTACAAGAGCTTAGGTACTTATTGTATTTATTGTGATTCATATTAATTAATTTAATAAAAGGACCACCAGTTCCGGCTATTCATAAAAATGAGAACCAAATAATCACCAATTCCAAGTTTTTTTTTTTAAAAAATCATAATCAATGAAGTGCTAGTTTTGGGTATTTGAAAAAATCAAAATCAAAATCTCACCAATTATGGGTATTTGAAAAAATCAAAATCAAAGAATCACTAGTTATGGGTATTTAATGAAAATATAAATTTAAAAACCATTGGTTCTGGTTATTTCAAAAACATCAAATCACCACTTTCATGAAAGAATCAACAAATAACCAACATTTTTTTATGGTTGGTTATTAGACGTTTTCAAAAGCAATTAATAACCATGGCAATTTAAAAAGAATCATGTAATTTGATTGTTTTGAAAATTGTACATGGTTATCAATCTTAAGGATTGCCATTATAACCACTAGGGTTTGGTGTAGTTTCTAATACTTGCCATATTTTATTTGTAAAAGGCCCATGCATGAGTCATTTTGGATGGGTCACTTTTGATCCAACCATTAAGGTTGTTCCATTAGGCAAACTTAAAGTCTGGCCACCCTTGGTGTTAAAAAAATTTAGAATATACACTAGTCCACACCTAAAATGTTAACTAACATGAATTCTTAAGTGACATATGACATGACATTCAAGATTAAGATGGTGTTAGTAACCATTGTTTAATTAACATCAAATTTTTAAAAAACATAGAATTCAAAGCCTAATATTGATTTTAATTAAAGTATCAATAAATGACAATTGAACTCAATGTTAAATATCATCCTTGTCTATGCTCACTACTTTTTTTTTATAAATTTCTTTGTCTTTTTCTTCTTTCTTTCCTTCAAGCTTTTCCATCCCTTTCTCTCCTTGCAAATTATCTACACATAGTTATTGTAAATGATAAAGGGATCATAAAATTTTCACAAAGTCCAATTTGAACACCCAATCATGTGTAGACCAATGTTGTGCGATTATTTGAATTCATAAATAATACCTAGTCCCTATTATTCCAAAAAAATTAAAAACTAGTGGTTTTCATGAAAGAAGTGGCAATGAACTTGCATTTTTATGGCTAGTTATTTTAATTTTAAAAAATATAATCAATTTATAAAAATTTAGATGTTTTTGTTTCCTCCTTGCTTGATGTTCCTAAGCTTGTGTTTCTGCATCATGTCTTATCAACAAATGCTTAGCTTTCAATCATGTCATGTCATTATACAAAGATGGAATTTATATAAGTAAAATAAGTGGGGAAGAAGAAGATACCAACAAAATTGGATGTATTTTAATGTTTTTGTTGTCCTCCTTGTTTAGTGCTTTTGGGATTTGATCACTATAATCTTAATTTAATTATTAGCCTTGGGATATAGTATTGAGCATTCCCAGGCTTGATAACTAAAAACTTGTAAAGAATAAACCTCGTGCATGCAAGTTTACAAGAGACAAAGAAATACAAAGAAATAGTCTTCAAGTCAATGTGATTGGATGCAAATAACAATAATGTGTCTTTTCCTTTTTTCCATGTTTTGCAACTATGTTGTCTAAAGTGAATAATTTGCAGATGAATGTTACTTATGTCTATTATACCTTTTCAATGAAAGCCTTTGCTTGTTTTGGATTAGGGAATGGTGTCACAAAGGAAAACTTTGTGCCATGTGTAAGGCACACTATTAATAATGCAAGAGATGACAAAGAACCCATTTCAATGAATTTTCACCACTTCAAAGTTCTAATCCTAGCAACCTAAATTGATGCACTCCCAACTCTTGGGAGGATTCAAATGTGAGTCCAAGTAGAACACAGCGGAAAAGGAAAAATCGGGGTACGCTCCCTAGCTCACAACACTTTAAGGGGTAGAGGGGCGTGTTGGAGCTTTGGGATGGGACTAGGAAGAGTTGACAAGCTTCACTCACTCACACGGGCCTACACACAACCCACACAAAGTAGCTAGTGCATAATTGGAGCACCTTTGGTGTTAGGACAAACCACGAGCAACATGGACACACTAAACTCACCATAGCCCGGACTTGGGGAAGCCACCACCTTCCCCCTTATAGTATACTTTATGACTGGCCATATAGCCTACATCCAAATGGTTTTTCTC
>Ga0116227_10002219_pt1 | contig 44298 bp, 50 predicted proteins | sample S1TSphgellanicum_FD_89693 | JGI IMG/M metagenome (GOLD analysis project Ga0116227, IMG submission 89693) | Host-associated microbial communities from peat moss isolated from Minnesota, USA - S1T2_Fb - Sphagnum magellanicum MG | ecosystem: Host-associated > Plants > Peat moss > Unclassified...
AAGTCCCGGGATTAGACTAGGAAGATGGATTAGAAGATCAAGCACGAATCTGCATCCAAAACCAACCACAAAAGGGTTAGTTCACATTCGGGAACACCTTTGGGTGTTGGGACAAGCCACGGGCAACTTGGACTACTTGACTCACCACGGCCCGGACTCAGGGGAAGCCACCACCTTGCCCCATATAGTATTTTCTGTGTCTCATTGCGGAGGCTACATCCGAATGGCTCTTTTTCCCGGGACTCCCAAGTTAGAGTCCCGAAATTGTCCCGGGTTGGAGTCCCGGGACTTTGGACGGCCACAGCTCCTCACCCCGAGCTCGGATCGAGATGAGCTCTAAACCAAAGTTGTAGCTATCGTCGAGAGCTTTCCAACTCCGTGTCGCACTCCTTGAGGCGACGTCGGGAAGAGGTCGATTCCAGAATTTTAGTGGTCGGGAGTCAAACTGACAGTTTGACTCTCGGCCCTTTTTTTGCCCATAACTTGGGCTGCAGATGTCCAAATGGGCAATGCGAGGCCATTTTGGACATCTACGCTTTAATAGCTTTTCATTGATATAAAAAATGCATTAAGGCGAGGAGATTTGACCCCTCAATTCGTCTTCTAAGTTTTCGGGAGTCCCAGAGGACTCCAAGTCTCCACTTTTGGGAGTGGGAGTTGCATTCTCCCACTTTGCCCAAAGTGGGGTTGCGACATATAAATTGTGTTCTGCTGTCTTCTTTGAATTACTACTTGGAAACTTCTCTATTGAATGGTCGATTGTTGGATTTAATGTACCAGAAAGTTGATCCTTTAGTATCATTCCGCACATTTCATTTAATGAGTCTTACCACATATATTGGTGCTGCAAATCCCACTGGATTGCCTCTGTTGAACCTAAGGCCAAGCTCCTCCAAGTGGTGCCTAACGAGCTGCTGGATCCTATTGCAGACCAGATTTCCTTGCTAGTTGTAAGCATGAATAATTGTGCCCTTCTGGATTATAACCCCCCCCTCGCCCCCGATTGCGTCGCGCAGGTAACGCCCAATCGGCAACTGGACCAGGCATCCTTAACCAGGGCTTGTAGGAAGTGGAGCAGTTGCTGCAGGCCTAAGGGGGGAAAACCCTAGAGGATTTTGAACTGCTTATCCTTGCACAACTGGCTGCCCCGGGGGATGCCGCTGTATTCGAGGAGCGGGCCAGGTACAATGTGACGCGGCAAGCTCAGCAGCTTGCTTGGGATGTGCCTTTGCTAAATTAGCACCAGCGCTCCATTTACGACAATGTCATTGACGCGGTCCATGACCCCAGGCTAGTGGACAAAACCTTTTTTGTTGATGGGCTGGGAGGGGCTGGTAATACTTTCCTCTACGGGTGCCTACTCAGCAGGGTGCGCTCTACTGGTGACATAGCGTTGTCGATGGCATTTTCTGGCATTACAGCCTTGCTTTTGGAGGGCGGCTGCACAGTTCACCCACGTTTCAAAATTCCCGTAGCAGGCCTTTGTGGCTCCTCTGCTTACTATGTTCCCCTGAACAGTCCACAAGCGGCCTTGATTCGGGCTGCACGCCTCATTGTGTGGGATGAGGCACCCATGGCCCACAAGCATGTGTTTGAGGCTGTGAACCGCATGCTCTAGCATGTTATGGGTGTTGTTGACCCTGCCTTAAAGGACATGCTTTTTGGGGGCAGGGTTGTTGTCATGGGAGGTGATTTTAGGCAGATATTGCATGTGGTTCCCCGGGGCAAGAAAGGCCAGATTGCGGATGCCAGTCTCAAGAGGTCCGCAGTCCTTTGGCACCGTGTTAAAGTGTGTTAGTTGCATGAAAACATGCGTGTTCAAAGGCTGTTGGCATAGGGCGGAGCCAACGCCGCGGTCAATGCCCAACAATAGTAAGCTTGGGCAGACTATTTGTAGCGCATTGGAGAGGGCACAGAGCAAGTCTTTCCTGAGGTTGGGGAGGAGGCTATTTTGATCCCAGAAGACATGTGCTGCCAGGGTGACACCATTGATAGCTTGGTGGATGAAGTTTACGGCAACCTTGGCCGCTTCACAGACTCGCAATCATGCAATGAGCACATCATTCGAAGGGCCATTTTAACTCCTCTGAACGAGGATGTTGATAGCATCAACACCGCCATCATGAATCGGTTTGACCTCACCACACTTGACGGCACACCAGTACAGCGCCGCACATACCATAACACTAATTCTGTTGTGCAAGGCGAACAGAGAGGGGTTTACCCCACCGAGTTTCTAAACTCCCTCAGCATGTCAGGGGTGCCACCCCACACTTTGACCCTGCAGGAAGGCTGCCCGGTGATTTTGCTGCGGAATATGCCAAGCGGCCTTGCAAATGGCACTCGGCTTATTGTGGTCAAGCTGATGCAACACATAATTAATGCTGAGATTGCCACAGGACTGGACAAGGGCAAACATGTTTTCATTCCCCGCCTTAGCATCACTCCTTCTGACACGAAGAGGATGCCTTTTACTCTTCACCGGCGGCAATTCTCGTTGCGGCCCGCATTTGCCATGACTATCAACAAGGCCCAAGGGTGGACACTATAAACAGTGGGGGTGTACCTGCCCAAGCTTGTTTTTTGCCACGGGCAGTTTTATGTGGCTTTCTCTCGGTGCGACTCACGCAGGGCATCCGGGTGCTGGTCCGGGGTGGTAGCAGGGTGGCTCTGAATGGGGCCCCTGCTGGCGTTTACACCAGTAATGTGGTTTACCGCGTGGTGTTGCAGTGATTCTTCTTGTGGGTATGGGGTTCTTTGGGGTCTCCTTTGGACTCCCAGTTTTTTTTCAGGGCTTGGACTTTGGTTTCGTCCAAGGGGATGGGTTGGATTAGATTGCATTGGGGCTTTTATATATATCAGACATTCCCTCCATAGGATTTCCAAGCATGTAATGGATTTTAGATAAAGTGACCATGCAGGCTCATCCCAATGACTCATGCCTGTACCTGCAACCTCAGATGCAAACGTACCAGGAATGAATGTGATCATCAATTGAAACATCGCCAACTGTCATCACTGTTGCACTGCATCAGTGCCGTGCCGAGCCTTGCAGGCACGAGTTACCATTAGTATCTATTACTATTCATATCATGTATATATATGAGATTTGAGCAAGCAAATGATAGAAAAGATAAATATATTTGAGATCTTGTGTAGCTATTCAAGATAACAGTAAATTTGAATAAATAGGGAACACACCTTTCATAACTAAATGACCCAAAACCTTTTCAAACACAAGTTGTTGAAAATCTACCTTGTACCCACTCAGTTCTTTCATAACAAACATAGTAACATTTTTCATAAGCTTTGTACTTACTCTCTAATTTTGTCTAACATACATATCAATGGATTTCATTGGACCACCTTTACCACCTTCCAAAATTTTGCTAATTTTTGTCTAAATTTGTGCATCTACTTTTGTTTGTCACATTTTTTTACAGTCTTTACAAAGCTTCACCTTTCACCTTCTTTGGTGGTTTTTCTTTCTTCATTTTAACATTAAACCATTTTACTTTTGATATATTTTCTCATCGTTGGCATTTGACATGTTTGTTTCTATTACATCATTTGTCTCCCCTAGGGTTTCATCATTCATAAACATGATTTATGAACACAAGATATTGCAAAACCATTTTAATTTAACTACATCAATTAAATACCCACCATGACTTGCATAACAAAACAAAATCTAAACAAAATGATTACTTGCAACACATAACTTGTGGGGTGAAAGTATTTTCTCAATGTTCATCTAGTCTAATTCATTATACATATTCATCGAGTTGGAAATTTGTCTAAGGAAGGGAAATAAATTGTGTTAGGAACCAAATGAAGGAATTTGCTTGGGGTGCACAATATCCCATACTAATAGGGTTCAAGATTTAGGAGTTCATGCAAAAAAAATTCATGCAATTCTAACACAAGTTTTGCATGAACAAGAATAAGCAAATGTAACTTCATATCATTACACAATTAGTTCCAACAATGCCAACATAGTTTCATTAATTACATTTCTTCAAATTTTGTGGAGCATGGGGGGTTTGAAGAATACCTTTAAGTTTGAATCACCTTCTTGTGCCTTGTTGACAGTGGTGGTATGTTTCAAAGTTTCATGCATAACTTTCTTTATGCATTTCAATTATTTATAACCAATTTTATTATTATTTTTGAATTTTTCATGAATAAACCTAATGCACTTAGGACTTAGATCATCAACTTTGGTGTTGTCATTAAAACAACATGAGAAAAACAAAGGATGAACCATCAAGTTGCCTTAATTTTTTTTCAAATTTTCAACTTTAAATGACCTAAATCCAATGGCTTAACTTGAACATAGATGTTAAAAAAAGATATTTACTTGATTCAATAGATAAAGATTTAAGAAACAATTGAACATAAGACAATCAAAACTAATAGTCGATTGAATTTTTTTTCTATCAAATTTAATGGCTAACTAAATCTAAACTATCAAATGTTGTAAATAGGCAATTGTAATAATTATCAATAGAAATGGAATATTCTAGGTAATTGTAACGAGTCATAAACAATATATAAAAACAAAAATTATAAAACAAGTCTCTTCTTGATTATGTTGTATTTTTTTACTATTGCAATAATTCATGGTCTCATGATTGGAAGTTTGTATGTGTGAATGTTTAAGATTGTGAAAGAAATGCAACAATATTAGTTAAAAGAATGGTGTTCGAATGATTTTACATGAAGGAATAACTTATTAAGGAAATCATGAATAAGGGTAAAATATTAACATAGTCTATGAACATGGATGCTATTTGGTGAGTAGGTGAACATACATAGATAAAAATATTCCTCAAAATACCCAAGGGAATATTTTTCGATGAGCTCACTTGACATGGATTGAATAATTTTTGACACATTCCAAGATGTCATCATGTCAACAAAATATTCAAATATTCCCTAACATGTAACCACATCATAATGTACACGTGAACTACTTACATGATTAGAGTAATTTTTTCATGCTTTTCGAATGAGCTTGAATGAGAAGCAAATAACGCAACAAATAGGAATTCATTCTTACAATAAAAGCCTTGACTAACATTAAACATATGCTTTGATAAAGTTGTTGTGAGGATAAACTTCAATATGTATATGACAAATTCACCTAAATGACATAAAATGAAAATTATAAAAGATTCACAAATGTCATCACATGTAATATCTTGTTTTGAACATAATGTAACATGATTGAAATTAGAAAATCTAGTGGTGAAGAATATTATGAAAAATCTATCCTAACCACAATTAATAAAAAAAAAATCTTGCATATATTACATTGTTGGAGGATTATTTATACTAACAACAAGATTTTGTAATTTAATGAGTGTAGAGGACCTTATAACAGTGGCAAATTATGATCATTACAACACCATTCAAAAAAGTTGTGTCCTCTTAAATATATGAGATCTCAAAAAAAAATCAAATTGTTCAATGAATTTCTTAGAAATGACATTATCTGAATGTTTTCTATCCACAACAAATCCATTAGGATCAATAAATCGATGATAATGTTGTGGGAAAAAAATGAAATACAATTTGAACACATATGGTTTGACATTCAAAAAATTCATCATGAAATAAAGCTAGGAAAGAGAAAAATATTATTCGAACACATTGACTATTTGGGATCCAAAAGAAACAATAATGGGTGGCATTCATTTAGTTGATCTAACTTTATTAATTGTGAAACGATTGAAAGAGATAAGCGTGTAAGATAAGAATGATAATTCTTCCTAATGAATGTTTTGGATATGTAAAGAAAAAACATATATTAATTGATTTGACTCCAATAATCTAAAACTGTTGATGGAGGTCAAAGTGCTTTGAACATAGGTACAAATTGTAACAATATATGATATATTAAGTCCTTTTATTGTTAGCATCCATAGGAGTAAACAAAGTTATCACAACCAACAAATAATTATATAAAACTTCCACTGTGTCATTAGTGATTTGGTCAGTATTTGAATGTGTTAAAAGAGTTTTGCATCAACTGTGGGGAGGTTAAATCTTCTTTTAATTGTGCTCCATCATCGGTGATAAGGGCACAATGATTATTGAAAGAGGTTACCAAACCTTGCAATGTAGAGAAGTCAGAAAGAGATTTGCTTTTACCCTCATTGTACTCAACTGTGCAGCTAAAGGCCCACCTGACTTGTGCCCTGGACTCTTGACTTGACCTCGGACTCCCAACTCCCGCCCTGGACTCCTGACTTGTGCCCGACTCCTGACCCTGCAAGGGTTGCAATTTCATACTAATTTCAGGAATATGAAGTTGCATAGCTCTCCTATTACAATAGTGTAGTTGTAGCTGCCAATTGGTGGTGATCCTCGGGAGTGCACAAGCTGTCAATAGTTAGATGTCTCAAGGCAAATTTTGTGGGTTTCCTAGCATGCGATGATGGCAAATGCTGTTGCTTTTCCAAAGCTATCATAAGCTGATGAAGACATCCAAAACATCAACCACTTGCAAGGTAGATTGAAGCTGCAGTTAATATGTGCAATGTTATCAAAATCCTGCATTTTGCAAACTTGGTTTTACCCATATGAAGTGTTCCTGGAATCCTACTACATCTCACAGGGCAGATCAGAGAAGAAGTGTGGTTCCCACATCCCAGACATGATGACAAGCTGTGCATTCTGCATCACTACTCCAGATTAGCTCTGCTAATGTTTCCAAGACTTCTGTATCAGGCTTCACCACCTTTCTGTTGATTTCAGAGAAAGCTCATAGCTTATTTGCTCCACTATCTCCCAAGTAATAATTCTACATATCTGTTCAAGTCAGCTACAGCTTAAATTTTTTTCAACTGAAAGGAGTTTGAACAGATGAACAGCTGGAATCTGATCGAACAATACATTCTGAGACAGTAAGTCCCATTTTTCCAAACCGTTGATGAAATTTCATTGTAGTGGTCAAACATGAAATGCAAGGACATCCTGTGTGCAATTTGCGCATTTCTTGACCTCTGTAATACTCCTATTGAACTATATTTAAAACTGTGTACAGCATGCTCATTCCTTGTGTGATTGCAGGCTATGTAATAAAAATACATCCAGATAATGAAAACAGAGTTCACAAGAACAGCCATCTCACCATTAGCATCTCATCATCCAAACATGTAGCTCTGTGAGGATTAGTCTGACATATAGATGCTGTCCTAATTCCTTTATTTTGGCATTTGCATTTTTCTTTCAGACCTCTGTAGATAATTTTGTTTATCATTACTTGTTCAGTAAATCAAAGCATGTCTTGTATCAAAAGTTGAGTACCTTTAAAAACTAGTTTACTAGGAGCTTTATTTCAATTTTCACATAATACCTGTAAAACTGTGCAATTGGCTGGACAGGAACCAAAAGAAGCATTGGGCCATTCATCAAGGATCCTTTCAATCTACATAATTGAAACAATTTTCCATGAAGGCTGCTTTTAGCCCCAACACTAATCACAACAAGACAAAACATCATACCGCAATGCACATGGATATTGAAAAAAGGGCTGTGAAGATGGTAAACAGAAGATGGTTCATCTTATCTGACAATATCCTGAAAACTAAAATCCACTCCACTTCAGCCACTATGATTGAGAAACATTGAAAAAAATTTAAGGTAATAGGCCACACAACAGTGCACACCTTCAGCATTGAAGTTCAACCTCTGTTCTAGTACAAATACATGGCAGGCAAGACACCAGACATGGTGCACCAGCAGCATCATGGTGATCTGGTCACTTATCTATTCTTGCACCCATATTCTGACAGTCATATCTTTTTCCAAAGACCCCGAGGCAATCTTGTTCTCAAGAGGATGACAAGAAACAGACAGCACTGTGTCTGTGTGACCCTCCAGTTTCTGGATGATATTCCGAGCTTGTAGATCCCACAGGTAGATACAGTGATCCTCTGACCCACTAACTATGTATTTCCCATTTGTCACCGAGAAAGTCGCAAAAATACAAAACTTGTTGTTTGTGTGCCCTGTGTATGTCTTCAGAAATTTGCCTGTAGTATAGTTCCACAATCTCTGCATGCAGTAAAAAGCCAAATGGGATATCAGCAGGACCTGAAAAAAGAAAAACACTTGGGTTGGATGAACAGCAGGAAGAGAAGGGGAACATAATCATTAGCAATAATAGCTCCATCAAATCAGACACAAAAAATGCATGCTATTCATAAGGGAAGAGTGCAAATGCAAAATCCTTCCAAATGGCAGGAGAATAAAGTGATGGCTGTTCAACACCAAGCATCACATGGAGGGAATGGACTTTAGGGGGGTTAAACTCTAATAAGATGGAGGGACTCTATCCTCAGACTTGGTATTCAGGACTGAAATATAATAAAACCTGAAAAACACAGAACAAAGTTCCTCATGACAACACTTTTTGCAAACTGTAACCTCCATGATGCATTCAGCAAGATGATCTTCTGCGGAAAAATAACTAGCATAGTGACATTAGGCCAGCATCCAGAAAAGCAAGTGTATTAACACCCCTCAATAAATACTGTGTGTCTGGAGTTGTACAAACCCTCCAACTGAAGGAAGAAATGATACCGCAAGAAAGAACTTGATTGCATGAAGACTGCAAGAAACATGTGTTCAAGAAAGAGAAAAGAAAACACATTGCACTGAGATTCACACTACCTTTCACAAGTTATGGAAGGAAATTTGCATCCATTGAACTTGATACTAACTTCCAACAAAAGCTGGGGTGCAAAACCAACAAGAAGTACAATTGTAGCAGGAGTAATGTCATGGAGGGATAAGTCACAGAGAGAGGGAACGGCGGCACATTCCGATAGAAATGCTTCAAGAACGATGAGAAAAGAACCAGGAAGCTTACCAAAGTATTATCAAGTGTGCCAGCAAGTATGAACTTCCCGTTTGGCGAGAACTTGACAAAGGAGACAGGGGGATTCTCATCATCTATCAGAGTCTTCAAACAATGTCCCGTTGCCGTATCCCATATTCTGCACAGCCCGTCATAGCTGCTGGAAACTATGAGTGATCCATCTCTGTTGAAGTGGACTGCAGTCACAGGGTCCGAATGCGCTGGCAGCGTCTTCAGGCACTTCCCGGTCTTCACGTCCCACAGCCTCACGGTTTCATCGAAGGATCCGGACACAATTACGTTGCTCTGGGGATTGAAGTTCACACAGAAGACGTAGTTGGTGTGTCCCTTAAGGGTTTTCACGCAATCCCCAGTCTGCAGGTCCCAGATCTTGAGAGTTTTGTCATCAGAGGCGGTGCAGATATACCTGGAATCCGAGCTCCAAGCGAAGTCTGAGATCCCATCGCTATGACCTTCGAGACACCGCTCCAGCTTGCCGTCCGATGCATGCCAAATGCGCACAGTCTTGTCCGCAGAAGAACTTCCCAGCCATTTTCCATCAGGTGAGAACTTCACACTGGAGATAGCCTTCTTGTGACCAGTCAGAACCATCTTCTGCACGTAAGGCACGTACTGCTTCCCGGAGTTCGACGCCGCAGGCTCATCTGTTCCGATGCCTTGCTCTGGACCTTGTGGCGCCATTTTCTTCAACACCTCTCAAGAAGAAACTCCCTACAGAAAGAAGACTGATATCTAATCTGGGGATCACGAGAAAAAGCCGAGACGTTTGGTGTAGGGAGGAGAGCGAAAAATCCTTGTGCACAGACAGAAGAAAAATGTACATAGAGCGACAAAAGGAGAAAGACGACCTAACTCTTTAACCTAATCTCCGTTTCTTTCCACTTCGTCGGCTGACGTCTTCGACATGTCACACTTCCGGGACGGTGTCGACGCAAGCTATGGAAGAAGCGCAATTAGTCACGTCGCCCATTTCGCTTTCTGTGGTATACAGCTGCATCACAGGGCAATATCGGGGTGTGTAGGTTGGTTCTTTCCGTGATCTGCAAAGAAGAAAAGTCTCGAACGTTTACTGGTGATAGACGGAGCTTGTACGTTATGCAGTACACCGTTCTCTCATCTGATCAGATCTCAGTTTCCATGAAGAAAAACAGGACAAGGAGGGGTCGAGAAGAAGTGATGTGAGTATTTTGGAGTGGCGCGACCATTGATACTTACAGGTGATCGAAGGAGTTGGGTGTGTGGCCTCTTTTGTCTTGTCTTGTCTTGTCTTGTCTGTTTCTTCCTGAAACAGTTTATCCTACAATCACATGGCCGTAACTCTTCCCACCGTCCATAACTCTTGCCACTCTTGGAGATTTGGCGTTGATACAAATGGACATGGAACAGTTGAAAAGGAGTTGAAGTGATCATCCTGGAGTTGGTGCAACCATCTCCTGAGAAAGATCTAAGGAGTTAGGTTATGCGGTCGTTTTCTCTTCCACCATTTCCTCTTTGGACACAATGGAGGAGGATTATTGGATGGCGTTTTCCATGGTGTCAATCGCATCAAGTGATGTCGTGAATCTGACCTGGTTTTGTTGACGATGGTTTGGGTATCGGTTATTAGGTACCAGAAGTGCACTTTCGAGAAGCAGAAGGGTGGGACAGACTATGATAGGAAAGTAAAGGGGGAGGCAGGAGAGTTGGTTCTTTGGGCGGTTTAGTTTGCAATGTTGAGATTACGAGCATTTCGGCCTACGCCAGACAAGGTGGTGCGGCTCCTTCTGCATCCCACTTACCCCTGGCTTGTCACAGCAGATGCCAGCGACAATGTTGTCGTCTGGGATTGGGAGCATCGACAGGTGAGCTCTACTCTGCTCTACTCTATTATTTCTGTGAATCCTTCTTATTGGGTTGCCCTCTTGGATATCAAGCTTTGTCATCAAACTGGAGCTCTTCTGAAGCCAATCTTAAGACACAATTCTGATCACATGTAATCATTAAGAATGATTTCCTTGACTTAACCCTAGCAGTTGATAAACAAAATACTGGCATGAGTTTGTGATTCCAATTTCAGAGAAAAATTGTTTTCACAGACAGTGTTTAGCTGCAAGTCTGTGGAGGTTATCACTTGGTCACTAAGTTGGTTGATATCACAGTATGGCAAGTTTCTGATGGTTGTAGGTCATTTATGAGGTGAATGTGAGGGGTATTGACGAACGTCGCACTGTTGGTGCCCAGCTTCAGAAGCTTGCTGAAGGTGAAGCTGGTATGGGCATTCAATTTTTCTGATCTTTCTCCTTTCAAGCTCTTATCTCTCTGGCTTTGTTCTCCATCCAAGGCTCGATGACATTTTTTGTTGTTGACTATCTATCTCACTGTTTTGAAACAGAGCCTAAAGTGAAAACCTCAGAATCAATACGAGGAGGGAGGTAAGCAGTCTTATCAGCTCATGTGCATGGGAGGAAAAGAGATTGATTCGGCATCAAAAGAGTTCTTGAGGTTTAGAAATGTTTCCATTGTTTCAGGGTTGATATTGTGGTTTGCTTAAGGAGATGTTCAGGGTGCTGGAGGTGCCATCTACTGCCGTCGATGCAGGCCTTTTGATGCATTAGGATTAGGTGTTTGTTTGTAGCCAAATGAAATGAAGCTTACGTTGCTGACAAGCTTGTCGCAGCAAGAATGGGGATACTGTTGACTTATTTTGATTAGCTGTGCTTCTTCAGGGTTGATCATGTTTTCATGATGTTTAGAGGGTTGAATGTGTTGAAACCAGCTTCAAAAGCATTGGCATATGTAGTGAGTTCTTTGAGAAGAGCCCTATGATTTAATGAATGCAGTGTGAAACATGTCACATTCTATGATGATGATGTTCGCTTCTGGCAAGCATGGCTGAGTCGCTCAGCTGCAGGGGAGGCACCCGTGGCACCCAACCAGCTGTATGCACCGGTTGGGGGAGGCCACATGACAATCAAGGGACGCCATTTCCTGGTTGTGTGTTGTGAGAACAAAGTCATCTTCCTTGATATGGTTAGCATGCGTGCACGAGATGTACCAAAGTCTGTATTTGACAACAAATCACCTCTGTGGTAGGACTCTGAACTCGTGGCTGTCAATATTACGTAAAATTTTGAAGACTTAATAGATGAAAGGGAAGTATGTATCTCTACAGTCTTGTTCTTTATACCCAATGCATAAACCTGAATCTGCTCATATTTTCAGATGGATTGAATCTCTGTAATCATTGTATCTGCTTTTCCGGGGTTCCAGTGTTGCATTCCTTCCACGATCAGGGGTTGTTGAGGGCCCTCTTGCTGCCTTTGGTGGTTCTGATGGAGTTATTAGAGTACTTTCCATGACTTTGTGGCAGGTATCAAAGCTTTCTTTCCAAAAACCTCAGGATTTGTTCTGTGGTGTAAGTCAGCAAGTTCCTTGTCTTCATCAGGTCCATGATAGGAGTATCATTTTTCATATTGATGCACACAAATACATTTTGATGAGTCTTGTATTGATGCACAAAGGTATAACTTAGCAAAGGAGGGTATGAAGGCACTTGAAAAAAATTCAGTGAATAAGTTTGAAGATAACTGGAGTATGCTGAAAATTATGATACCCATATTAGTGTTGATAGAGGAGCTTTTTGTACAGCTGGTGCGGCGATATGTTGGTGGCCATAAGGGACCCATCTCATGTCTAATGACCTTCTTGGCTTCCTCCGGCGAGGTACTTAAGATTTCTTCTCCTTACATGCTTGCAATGTCCGCATCTGCACTTGGCTGAACATCACAATAGTATGCTAGACTGAAACAATTCAAAAGGCCATGTCTTCAAATGTCTTCAATATGCAGCAATTGCTGTCACTCAAATCTTTGAAGTGGTATTTATGAGGCAAATTTAGGGAAACAAACACAGATATCTTACAAGATATGCAACAATCGGTTTAATATATGATCACTTTGTTAGCTTATGTAGTCATTCGAAAGTTGGACCTGGTGTGGTGCAGACACTGTTGGTGTCAGGAGGCAATGATGGAACACTAAGCTTATGGAGTGTGGATGGTGCTCAGGCATCCCGAGAAGCCTTACCAAAGCTGTCTGTCAAGGTTGTTGTGTCGTACTCAGTCCCTGCAAGTCCCACAAGTTCTCCTATAGCATTTGCCTCTCATGAATGGACATAGTTCTGGGGTATGTTTTTTACAAGTTCTCTTGTAATTTCTTGGATCTAGCTGTTAGACAAAGTCCTCAAGGTTTATCCTGTGACATTTTTGACAAACACTCTCAACCAGAGTATGCAGGTATTGAAATGATTAGAATGCCTGATGTTCATTCAAATATCTCAATTACTGCAAAGCTGGGGGTTATCAATAGTCAATTTACAGGTTCTTGAGGCTTTGTAGTTGTAAGAAGTTTTTTGTCTTTCAGATGGTCAGTCTTTTTCTCCTTCTGAAGATAAAAGGCTACTCTTTAAAAATTCTTCTAAAGAGAACTAGAGGGTTGCTTAACAAAGAAAATTCCTTTTTGGAATTTCAACTTTTGGAGTTTTCAGAATGATTCTGTTTAAAAGTCTTGTAAGTGGGGAGCTTCTTGTAAGCCCACTTGTTCATTGTTTTCCCCCGCTGTCCTTTCCTTTAGGTTCTGCTTTTCCCTATCTGTCGGTCTGTTTTTTATTATGTCCTTGTGTTGTGGTCTGTTGCTAGCCAGTAGCATGGCTGAGTGCTTCTGTATTTGCAAGCAAAAACTCAGTTTGCAGGTTGGTGCTTTTCACTGGCCTTTACCCACTGTTGGGAGCTGATGAAGTCAGTGGGGAAGTTGTGGTAGATAAGTCACTATCATACATACTACTCTTGATGGTCCCTGAACAGGTGTGAGATTGGTACTATTGTTCATACTGCTGTTTTTGTTTTTGTTTTTTGATTTGTTTTGTCTTTCCTGGTTTGGAACTTTCTGTGGCTTCTTGAAGTGTTAACCTTGCTGTGTTTTTTCTTCATAGTGAGAATGGAGATTTCTCTATTCTTGTGAAAGAGATGTGTTTTCTACAAGTTAAAATATTCATTGATAGGAGCTGGTCACCAAAACAAGGCCTAACAATGAGAATTGTTCTCAAGAGCACATATTCCTTCACTTGAATTCTGTTCCATTGTGTGCTTTGTGGCTTGGATGCAATGCTTTGTTATGCTAAATTGAGGTCACTGATCAGACTTCATTGACCAGGTTTTGGGTTTCAACTTTGCAGGCACATGATGGTGGAGTCTATGGGATAGAACTGGCCAGAGTGCAAGATGAGGCTCCTCAGCTTGTCAGTATTGGGGCAGACAAGACCTTAGCAATCTGGGATACAGTCAATTTCAAGGTGCTTTCAGTTTTCTCTGTCTGAACTCCTGTTTTCTGCAAGACAATGGATATGTATGCTAGCAATTCAAATGTAGAAGTTAGGAATTGTTGGCTCAATGGCTGGAAGAGACTGGAAGAGATGTCATTCTCACACACATTATGCATGCACTTTAGCACTATGAACTTTGCCTTGCAATATCAGCTATTGGTGCCTTATTTCAGAAAATCTGGGTGTGGTTGAGTGCCGCAGGAAATACGTCGAATCAAGCCAGTTTCAAAATTGGCTTGTCATGGTGTGGCTTCATGGTGTCATCCTCGCCGACCCAACCTTGACCTTCTTGTCTGTGTTAAAGATTCTCATATCTGGTGCGAGAAAATTCAGATGGTAGTTGTATTGTGGTTTATATGCTTGTGTACAACCATTTCTCTGATAGGAACATAATAGTTTTGAACTGAAGAGGGCACTTTACTGACCCCAGCTGTCCTCAGGTCTGCATGGGTGGTATCTAGTGAATAATGGGCATCATGATTTGACAGGGCCATAGAACACTCAGGATATGGAGCTACGACCAGACCTTTGTGTGACTTGACTCTACAAGTTCCAGCCCCGTTGCTTGCATCTGGCAAGAAGCTTAAGGTGGGCCCTTTAAACTTCTCTCACCATTTAACACTTAAGAGAATTTTCCATATCCATTCAGTCTTGCATGTCCTGCAGGCTGTAACATAAAATTCAATGACTTGCTGTTTTTATATCTGTAGGTGGCTTGTCATGATTCTATGCCAGGAAAATTGTCAACCCTATGATTTCCACCTCATACAAATGTGGTCAAATGTGGCTGCTTCAGGCTTATTGCATGGCTGTACATCCTCTGCAGCCACACCTAGTTGCCAGTGGCACAAATCTTGGGGTGATCCTCAGTGAGTTTGATGTCAAGGCTCTCCCTGCAGCTGTGCCCCTCCTCTCTGCACCTGGCAGCAAAGAACATACTGTCGCATTTGCCGTGAATAGTGAAATACGGTTGCTCTCTTTCCAGCTTGCAGCGCCAATAAATCCTACTATTTCAAACACAGGTGTCTTGATTGAGCTTACTGGTCGTCCCCGGAGTGATGCTCCAGAATCTTCTTCACAACTGCAGGTATAGTTATTGCATTAATGCTCCATGGTTGTACTTAGGAGCTCAACCTGATTTTCAAGTGTTTTATGACCTGTTGTTTTTGTCTCTGTCCTGTGCAGTCAGAGTTGTATCTAATTATTCTGTTGACGGTGAAACTTCCTCTGTATTGCTTGGGCTGTCACTGTTTGTTGACAAATTGGGGTGTTTCAATTGCCACAATTCTTTAGACTACTTGGTTGTGGTCCTATAGTGTTAAAGAGATGTCTGTGTACTGTTGTTACCAAAATTTAGGGTGATGTACATGTTTGCAGGTGAAGCAGACATATAAGCATGTGCAGTCACTTGCGCACGATTCATTTTGCTGGCTTTCTACAAGCAAATCTGGAAAGTAAGAATCTTGTCTGAACATGTCATTTTCTTGAAGTTTGTGGAGTTGACTTTTGAACAGATCGTTTCTTTCCAAGTTCATTATGTGCCAAAAAATGTAATGCTACTTCACCACTTGTTTAAATGTAGATCTGGCTGTTAAATTATTGGAGTATTAAGATTCTCCTCCCCTGGTAGATCTGTAGAGGGAGGCTATCTGAAATGGTGGAATTTGTTTCCCTTCTTGCACCTACATTGGGAAGAAGTCTTAGTTATGAGGTATTCAAGTGCAAAAATGTGTTCTTTAGAAAGCCAACACATTTATCTGGGAATAGGTGTGGGGTGAGCTAATTTCCCTAAGTTCCTTGCAGGTATGTGTCCATAGTGTGGCCAGATACACCAGCCTATCAAATCTATAGGGTTTCTGATTGGACATGTATCCATAGTGGAGCTGCACGGCATTTTGCATGGGATTCTTGTAGAGAACGCTTTGCTCTGATTGAGTCTTTCCCAGTTCCAAGACCACCCCCACCACCAAAAGGTGGCTCTTCAAGAAAAGCAAAAGAAGCTGCTGCTCAGGCTGCGGCAGCTGCAGCAGCTGCTGCTAGTGCTGCAGCCTTGGCCACTGTTCAAGTGTGCATCATACTGGATGATGGGATGGTCACTACCCTTACCAATTCTATTGAGAACCGACCTGAGCCTGTAAGATTGACAACTGTTGCCAATTGAAGAGAGCTATTTGAATTCCTAGGAGTAGTATGTGTCTACTCATCTCCTGTTATGCTTACATCTTCACTGTTTATAGACCTCCACATCTTTCACTTTTTGAATTGTATTTAGACTCATGGTAGAAACTAGCACTGTGCCTACTGTGTGGAGTTCCCTGAGGTAAGTACTTCTGTGAGTTGATATGAATGGGACAGGAAACCACTCTTTGGCCCTTTAAACTCTCAAATTTGGAGAGTTTTCTTGTGTATTGGGCATGTTTAGAGAGTCATGATAATTGTGCAGGTGATAGGTTTGCAAGGAGGTGCTCTGCTGGGAGTGACGTACAAGATGCCAAGAAGGGCCAGTACTGCAACTTTGGGTCCATCTGGTAGTTCACTTGATGATCCTTCTGTTATAACAGGGAAGGGCACTGAAGCACCTGCAAATTTCCAGCTGTACAGGTGGTGTATTGTTCTATTGCACTCCCTTTCTTAGGTTTCTTTTCACCTGATCTAAATCTCTTTTGAGTATGCATGGGAGCTTTAGGTAAGAACATCATATGGTCTCCACAAATGTCATGACAAAATTGGTCATTCTTCTGCCTCATTTCCATCCCTTGATAGCTGGCTACATTTCTTGACATGAGGACATGGAAGTACTAAACCCCTGAACAATGTTGTTATGCAGCTGGGAGACTTTCAAGCCAGTTAGTGGGATGCTGCCACAACCAGATTGGAGTGCTTGGGATCAAACTGTGGAGTATTGTGCACTTGCATATCAACGATATGTTGTCATTTCGTCCCTCCGCCCCCAGTATCGTTACTTGGGCAATGTGGCCATTGGAGCTGCAACAGGTGGGGTCTGGCACCGCCGCCAGCTATTTTTGGCCACACCAACCACAATTGAGTGAGCACCTCTCTCCTCCTGTTTTGTGGAACAGTATCTAGCATAGGCCTAGGGATTGTGAGACAGAGTCAAGAAAGGGGCATTGGACATACTCATCTCCTTCTTTCTTTGAGTTTTCAAGAGTATGTTGTGTGGGCAATCAATCTTATGTTGACCTTTTGTTCATTGTTGCATGTCAAAGATGTAGCTTGCGTAATTGTTCTAACTGCTGACTCTTGCCTGTGTCATAACATTTGATGCACATTGACAAATGGACCCTTTTGAGATGGGATGCTTCTTGCACACCGGTTTCTGGCTGTTAGTGGGTCTAATTTGCAATGCAGGAACTAGCAACTTGGTTATTTCAAGGTTTGACTAAGAGACGGAGAATGGTTGCAGCTTCTTCTACATGATTTTACAGGAGTATAATGCTGAACTCATGTCTTCTATGTTAATGTCATTAGAACTCATGTTGGTGGTGTATTGAGGCCTTCAGTTCTGGGACGGTTGATGGCAGGTGTGTGTTTGTGGATGCTGGGGTTACTGCTCTTGATGTTGAAAGAAAGAGGAGGAAAGAAGAACAGAAGGCAAGAGATTCACAAGCAAAGGCATTTCCAGCACACAATGAGCTGGCTTTACTGACCGTGGAAGGGCCTAAAGTAGTAACAGCAGAAAGAATCCCTCTGCGGCCTCCTATGCTGCAGGTGGTGAGACTAGCATCATTCCAAACAGCTCCATCAGTACCCCCATTTGTTTCTATGCCGAAGATTTCTAAAAGTGAAGGGGAAGTCCCAAACCCTCTCAAGGAATTTGAAGAGAAGAAAGTGAGTCCAGAGGCAGTCATAGCTGGAGGAGGTGTTTCAGTTGCTGTCTCCAGACTACCACCTGAGCAGAAACGTCCAGTTGGACCTGTTGTGGTTGTGGGTGTCAGAGATGGTGTTCTCTGGCTAGTGGACAGGTACTGTCTTTCTCCCTCTATGTTTGAGTCCATGTAAGGACCTTTGCATTGGGGCAAGTTAATGTCAGAGATAGACATTTCCAGTCTGACATTTATGGGGCAAGGGTGATTTAAGGGCTAACTGACAAAAAGGGATTTAGGTTAGGATGCTGATCCTTTATCATTAAGTGGATATTGAGAGGGAGTCTTCTTGTTTGTACTCAGGTTGCTGCAAGTTGTAAGTATGGAGAAGTTTTGCTCCTGATAAGGAAATTGTTGGAAGCATGTCTGGGCACTTGTGTCTATATATTGAAGTTCTCATATAGGCTTGCACATGCCAACATAAAGGTCTAAGGAATAGCTGCTACTGCAGAGTAATTTCTTCCTTTTTGGTATTTGCCTATTTGCTGTTTAGTTAAGCAGATGGTATGATGGACAGGTACATGATGGCACATGTGATTGCTCTGAACCATCCTGGCATTCGCTGCCGGTGCTTGGCTGCAGCTGGTGATCCTGTCAGTGCTGTCAAATGGTAAGCCTCTGGATGGCAGTGTCATCAAATTCAAATTCTGAGTTGATACATGCCTTCATAAGTGTGAAACCCACTCAAGATGCTGAAATTGGCAGTGTTAGTTGCTAGCTTTTCTGAAGCTTTAATAGTGAGATCAACTATGGCAGACACTTGCTATGGCAAATGTTACATGAGGATTGACTTAACATGCCTTTGTGGGGAGGCAGGGCTGCACGATTAGGAAGGGAGCACCATGATGATTTGGCACATTTTATGCTTGGCATGGGATATGCTACAGAAGCACTCCATTTGCCAGGCATCTCAAAAAGGTTCCATTTTCATTCAGCAGCACTGTTTCTGGATTCTGAAACCCAAGAATAGCTTTTAGCAAAAATTGGTCACACCAATGTGTGCAAGAAGACCATGAAATGGAACTGATGCATTTGCCTCATGGCAGGATACCCCAGCTTTGCCTGCAAGTTCCCCCTATCCCTCTCACATTAAGAATCTGCTGTAGTATCTGAAGTCTCATGAATATGAGCTTCTTGTGTTTTGCATTGCAGTCTGGTTCCACTGCGAGTAATATGGATAGCAAATGCTGTGTAGGTTGGAATATGAGCTGGCCATGCAAAGTGGAGACTTGAAGAGAGCGCTGCAGTCACTTGTCACTCTAAGCAACAGCAAGAGCATTGGGCAGGACATTGAACTGAGCAGTGATGCCATTGGGGTCCTGTCTATCACAGCTAGCCAGCAGGCAAAGGCTGAGGCTGTGCATGGAATAGTGAAATTTGCAGCAGAATTTCTGAATCTGATTGATGCAGCTGATGCTACTGGACAGGCTGATATAGCTGGCCAGGCTCTTAAGAGACTGGCAGCTGCTGGAGCAGTTGAGGGTGCTCTGCAGCCACATGAGCTTCGAGGACTGTCACTCAGGCTTGCAACACATGGAGAGTTGACAAGATTGGCGGTAGGAGTTTCAACTTCAGTTTGAAACTTCTGATGTTTGTGTGTCAGATTGCAAAATGTCTTGTTCTCTATGGCTTTACCATGGATATGCAGATGTTAGTTGTGGACCCAGTCTTCTATGTAGTGTTTAAGTCTGGTGGCAAAGAAAATCTCTCATCTGTGATTATGTGTGTGTAGGTGCAAACCAACACCATGATAAATGCGGGGCAGGGCCACGAGGCAGCACTGGCAGCGGCTCTTCTTGGAGATCCTAATCTCTTGGAGAAAGCTTGGTTGGATACAGGCATGCTTGCACAAGCTGCTCTACATGCCCATGTGAGAATTTTGACATACTAGAATGTCCCAGGAGAGTGTTAGATCCTACTAGCTATATTGGCCAATAATGAAGAGCCTCCACAGTGGCTGTCATGGGGGGTTAGTTCATGTGTCTGTAGTCATGGGGTCCTGCTTTTAGTGAGGTGATGATGTTTCTTATATCAGTTCTGCTTGTTCTTAACAGTTTCTCGTGTCTTCTTGGTCTTGAGGGAAGACACTGATTGTTGTGTTTGTTTGGTCACGTAACCAACAAAAGACCATGTCACTATGTTTTTGTGACATGGGCTGACATTCTTCCTGCCCAACAGATAACTTAATGCTCTGAAATCTCGGGTGATTCTTGTTTTGTTTGCAGGCCAATGGAAGACCCTCGCTCAAATCAATTGTCCAGCAATGGAACAAGGTTTTGCAGAAACAGTATGCCAGTCCTGCTGATTCAATACCACCTCCTGCAACTGTTACACCAGCATCAGGGGCAGACCTCCTGGTACCAGTTGGCACCCCCCCACCTCTTACTCCAGAAAAAAGTACCCCAATATCTGTTAGCCTACAACAAGCAGCTCGGAAGCCCTTGATTGAGATCATCCCTCCAGGCAATGTGATTGTATCAGGGCCTGGGTCATTAGCCACCGCACCACCAAAGGCGGGTTCTATCTCTCAACCAAATCTCCTCCCAGCTCCAAGTGCACCTTTAATGCTAGAAGCTCCTCCACAGTCTGCTGTTTCTACTGCAAATGGAGCTCTCATACTCTCAGGTTCTGCTCCTCCTACTGCTCCTCCTCTTGAAGTGTCTTCTGTCCCTCCCCTTGTCCCTGCAGCAGTACCTGCACCTGTACTAATTGCACCGCCAGTTGAGTCCAAGGGTGAGTTAATATCACTTGTATGATTGTAGGTCTGGTTAGTTAAGTTCCAGGCACTTATAGATGCGAAAATTAGGAGGCACCAATAATGTCCAACTACATGCCAAGCACATTTGACCTGATTGCTGCCAAATCTGCTTACAATAAACCTGTGTATGACGTAGTGACCACTTGTTCTGATATTTGCTGGATGATGTAAAAGAGGTTGCAGATATTTGAAAGACCTCACTAGCTTGGCATTTCTGTTGGACATGATTTATTGTAGGAATTTTATGTACCTATGTTTTGTATCCATGATATTAAGTAAACAATTTTTGTAATCCCTCTTCATGTGGGGCTCTTCTTATTTGTCAGTTCTTGCACAAACAAATATGGTCATTAGCAGTAATTTAAAATGTCACTGAATTGACATTGAATGAGAGATGGCAGATGATCTTGTTTGCTTCCATCTTTTTGATTATTTTGCTATTGTCTTCCAGTCCAACAAGAAAAACTTTTGTTTACTCAATAGACTTTTCCCTTGAATGTTATGTAGTGTAGTTTCCATGTGACATATGCCCAAGAGCATAACACTATCATATGTGCAGTACATGATTGAACATTTTGATGATGTGTGCCAGTGCCACAAACCACACCTGTGATCTCAGAATTCTGCTCTATTTCTCAGTGCAACTCTGTTTTAGGTCAGAAGAACCTGATACAAAAGTTCATATATTGATCATGTACTTCAGTTGGGTGACGAGACATGTATGCTGTTGGGTGGAAACAGAGGAGAATTATGTTGTTGAAGGCCAACATTGTTCATGACTACTATTCACAGAAATTAATACTACAATTTGCAGTGGGCAGAATTCTAGAGGACTGACTTGTTAACCTTAAGTTCATAGGAAACTGGATACACCACATGTGTGGAGAGATACTCTCATGTTTCTTTGTGAATTCACAATCTGGTGAAGGTATCATAGCTGTGTTGTGTCACCTCTTGAAACATAAGAATGAGTATGATCATACAATTTGAGTTTGGATGTTTTTTGTGCAGATGGACTGTAGACAAGAAGACCACTATACATTGCGAATTTTTCTTTTGTCAGCAACCTGTTTGTCATGTTCTGATTCCTGATATTAAGAGCACATTCATGCATGCAGCCATTTGATGTTACAAGGAAGTTATGACAGGACTTGCAATGAAGCATGATTGGAACACAGAAGACCTTGAGCATAAGCAAAGGACTTTGGAATTTGGGAACATGCCTGGGTCTGGATGTTGCAGATGTGAAGATTGTTTTCAGATGATAGAAAGTAAATGGAAGACTTAAGGTCTAGATTGAAAATATAATTGCTACCGTTGCAAAGGTAATTTTAGCACTGGCATCAAAGACTGTCATGACACATTCTGTAATTGAACAAGGACAAAACTAAGAACAGAACAACAATCAGTTTCCAAGAAAGTGGGAAGTAGAATTCTTAAAAATTTGTTCTGTTTCTGCAAGGTGACCAACAAGGCAGGGAATGGATGCGTAGAGAAGTCCACCCTTTCCTCCGCCTTAAACCATCATGTTATGACCATCAAAGTGCTTCCAGAGCTTGTTACAACACTTATCCCTCCATGTTCAGTCTTTTACTCTTAGAAAAATACAGCAATCCATGTGCAAATAGCAAGAACATACACCTATTTCAACTTGGAAATTGGAGCATCTTTGGGCACAGTAGTACTGTCGCCATGTGATCTAATCCAAACAAACACCAGAGCCAAATGGACTCTGTGTTCAAAACCTTGAAACTATTTGTGTCTCAGAGATTGATAGATTGGCCTGCTGTGTTCCTTATCAAAGTTGCATGTGATATAGAATGTCAGAATCACAACACAGTTATTCATCGTGTTCATGAGATGGGAAAGTAGTGACAAATCATTGCAGGCATCAGTCTCAATTGCAGTACCTGGAATGAATTGGCGTCATCTCTGAGATTCTATTATATAAGGGAGAATGCTCTGATCCATTCCACAATTTTGGAGAGGTGGTCATGAGTTTTAGAAACTTGTCAACCTACTCTGCAAATATGACTCCTTGCAGAATAATATGGATACCCAGTTCATGATTAGTTCAAGCTTTTAGGTTCTGTTTTAGAGGGGCAAGCAGCTGTCTGTGATTTTTCCCATTTGTTCCATCAGCTTTCAACAACTGCCAGAGAGAACTTCTCTTGTGACAAATGTGGTTTCCCCATTCTGCCATGTTTTCTCAAGGAGGGTAGACAGATTTACTTCAGGGGATGCAAATGTAGGCCTGTAGATTGTTTGTCAGCCAATATTGTTTACACCAGACCTTATTCAGGCAACAATATTCTCCTTAAATGTAAATAGGAGAGTATATTTTTTTTGGGTGCGCATTTTGTGTGAAATTTCACTGAAATGCAAAAAACAAAAATAAAAATGAAAATGAAAATTCTGTTAAAATATTCCTTTTTCTGAAAAAATAAGCAAATTTCAAGAACAAAAATTCACCACATTTGGATTCTGAGTTTAGTTTGGTAGCATTCTAAAAAGCAGTTTCCTAAATATTTAGACAGCTTCTAAAAACCTGTTGCCATTTAATGTTAAAGCCCTATTGGGATGCTAGCCATTACGCAGCATCAGAATAATTGAGAAAAAAATCTCTGAAATAGGATGCTTAGAATTGATTGTGAGAATATATCATATATAATAATAATAATAATAATAATAATCTTTATTTTAATAAAATATTTTTATTATTTTATAGTATACCAAAAAATACCCTTTTATCTCATGTCTTCCATAAAATATACAGCTCTGATGATGGCAGATACAAATGCTATTAAACTCAGAGCTGAGGAAAACTTACCTCCCCCAAACCAAGCTCAAGAGATTGCATCTCCTCTGATCCAGTCCCCAGATCAGGAACCCTCCTGGGCAAACCTTCATGAGTCACTAAATTACTGAATTAGTGATAGAGAATCGGTTTCCTCATAAAAAGAAATACAAATGTCTGACATCAGGAGCAGGATACAAATCTCAACCATCATCACCACATGAGCCTTCACTGAGAAACAAGCCATGAACTCACAAGTGGGAGCTAAATTCACCAATTTGCAAAGGATGAGGATGCAGCAAGAACCAGAGTTGCATATGCTGCAGTTGGCACTCAAGACCACTACTGACAAGGCCTCAGAAGAGACTAAACACTTCTAATCCTGCATCTCCCAATACAGAGAGGAGAAAAGCTCTCCTAGAGTTCAATCTCAGATTAATCAAACATTGCACATGTGCTGATCTTGCAAGTAGGCGTTTCCTCCCCTCCCATGGTTTACTTGAAACATAAATATCTGCAGGAACTCACGGAATTGTTCCATCTTGTATATCTCTCCTTCAGAAGCCTTTAACAAGATTTGGCGTGTTTTCCTATTATGATTCTGTGATTCTTATAGATCTAGAATGTAGGATTAGAGCAAGAGTATCATAAGAGTGCATTTCATGTACTTTGAAGCTGATTTTGTCAGAGAAAAATTGACCAGTATAGGAGACATAAGCAATCATGTTGACCTCGTTAATGCTCATGCTGGCACTCCACCCTCACATACACGAGCATCTAAACAGTTCTAGACTTGACTGAGGACGACAGTTTGCAAAACTAATGTTGACAAATTTGATGTTGAAGAGTCTCTTCTCAGTGAATTTGGGCCTTGATCCAGCATATAGGACTCTGAACTTTCCTGAATGTCCTGTAAAATCTGGAGCACATATTGTGAGATCTTTTTGAGTGTCTTACAACTTGTGGGTCACATTTGTCATGAGTCTAGAGCAGTTATATGGAAGTTCATGTGGGAAACACTTGCATAGTACACTGTTGACCACTGTTTATGATGTTCAATTCAAACTAGGAAAATGGCATCTCCCAGTGGGGACCACTACCTTGGTGAGCCCATATCTTCTTCTCAGGGTCTTACATGCTGGCTTCTGTGAGTCATCCTGTTCCACAAAAATAAAGCAGAAAACACAGAGTGCTGTGTGTTGCAGTCTAGGTGTGGTTGAAAACAAGCATTGGTTTGTGATGGGTCATTCCAATATCAATGCAATCTACAGTAAACCCCCTTTATAATCATGCCCATTTTAGTCACATTCTTGTTTGTGTCACACAATTATTTTGGTAACAATCTGTTTTAGTAAGAAACACCATTCTTTAAAGTCACTATCACACTCATTAATAGCACAAAATATTTGCAAAGCTTTTTATAAATGTGATTATAGTGCGGGAAATTTAAGACAAATATTAGGGTTTTGTAAATTGTAGTTCCCTTTGGCAATGTTAGTGTTGCTTTGTGTTCAAGTTGTGCAAACTAACAACAATGAATCTAGTTGAGGAGGAAAAAAAAACAATTGTCTAGTGTAGACAAGCAAAAAATATGTGAACTTGCTAAGAAAGCAGAAAATTTTAATTAAAAAAATTTAATTGACAAGTGATACAAACTAATAGTTAAGGAGCTTGAACTCAATATAAATGGTCACATTAAAACATGCAGAAATCACCTCCTTCAAGTCTTATAATGCATAGTAGAGCTTAGAATAACCCATGTAGGAAATTTAAACTATTGGCATCCATATTCTAATATAAAAAGGTTGTTTTGTAAGGTTTTTCTTTTGCCTATAGTCACAATCTTGTAAGGATTTATATGGAATGTGACTATACATGTTTAAATCACAATTTGTTAGTGTCACAAAAAAAAAGTGGTGGCCAAAGGCGTGATTATAAAAAGGGTTTATTGTAATTTCCTTCTGACTGATCTCTCTATTTGTTTGGGAAATTGCATTGTAGTTTGAACTATCAAATGACTACCTAGTGGTGATGTCAAGGAGCACATGTTGAGAGCTAGTCCAAAGGAAGTTAGTTCCATTCTTTTTACCAAGTGGCATGTAAAAAAAAGGAGGGGTGCAACCTCATTGGAAAAAATATAATTTATAATATTGTTTATAATTGGATTATGAAAATAAATTTAAATATAAATTTAATACATTTTCATTTTTAATTTAAAAAAATTTAACATTCTATAATGTGATAAAATACCAAAAAAACCCCATGTGTTCCATAAAATATACAAAGAATAAGTTTTGCTAATGTAGTTCTAACCATTTAGTGGCCTGCTGTAATTGCATAGGCATGGGTTTTGTGATGTTTCAGGTCTCATTGGTATAATTATCTCTATTTTCAGCTATTTTTTATTGCATATTTCATCAAAAAATGTGGTGAAAACAAGATTAGATGTTCAAAGCTACAAAGTCTATTGAAATTGAAAGTGATAACATCTTGCTCTTGAATGACTATAGGTCCTAATCACAATAGTCATTTTTTCATTTTAACAAACCACACACCACCCATCAGTTCCCTTACTAGCCCCCAATCCTTCATGTGAATGTGAGGCCCCAACCTTACACTTTCCCAATCCCCTTAATCATGCACATGTAAGACCTTTTCCCCTTCCACTTTACTAGCCCTTATAATTGCACATGATCAAGCTTCTCGACTTATCTTCATTTCTTCAACATGTTTGCAACCTTCACCTAAAGTCTTTTGCCTCACTTGTTGACATCAATTTATCAATCGAAGGTTAGTTCATCATTAGCATTCTTGTCAAGCACCCAATTCATCTAATTCCCTTGTTTTCACCTCGCCTGCATTAGCATAAACTTGGATTTCATTTTTTCATGTCCTTGGGTCCTTTCATTTAGGCTTTTATTGTTCTCGATTGTATAACCACATCCTTGCCACTTTACAACATGATATACAAATTATGTTTTTTTTCATTGGATAAGTTAACACAAAAGGTCTACCAATAAAGTTTTGTAAGGTTACATCATCATCATTTCAGGGTCTCCATACCAAAAGAAACATCAACACTTATCCCAAGATCAAGGATTACTTTTGCCACCAAAGAGCCCGGGTGAACTTGGAATTGCCTCCAAACCAACACCCAAAAGGTCAGCTATCAGGAAAAGGAAGTTACAAGGGATCGGTTGCGCTTGAAGGCATGGCTTTAACTCTTGATGCAGATTTAGGGTTTAGAGTCCACAAATTTTGAGGTTATGCTTATGTTCTTAATGACCTGTAGGGAATTTATTGTTTCCCATGAGCAAAACCAGTTTTATTTTCTCCTTTTCCCTTACTTTGTTGGGCCCTGCCCCCACAGGGACAGGGAATATCACATTGGATCCAACTTTTGGAAGTTTTAACTTGTTAGAACCAGTTTCACATTAGATGAACCAGTTTCTTTGGTGAAAGTGTTTAGAGTGTTTAGATTGGAATGGATTATTTTGGTGTTCAGAATGTGGATACAGTAGGTAGATGTACAACATCATATCTATTGGTAGGGCCAACGCATTTGTGATGCCTTGTTCTGATACTTGGCTTAGAATGTAGCTTGCCTCAAAGCTTATTTGTACAGAGGGTACCCAATGACCTCAAAGGGGGCTGTTCTAGAAATGCGGGCGCCATGTGACTGGCCAAAATGAGGTACTTGGGCAATGTTGCAGTCACATGAGGCCCTCATTCCCAAAACAGTTCTGTTGAAGGTCCTTACAACTCAAAGAATTAGTAGAATTTTGCTTGTATAATAACAATGAAATTCTGCCAATCATAAATAAACCAAAGCACCCAAAAAAGGGGGAATACAAGGGACAAAAATGGAAGGACCTGTCCAAGAAGACAAAAGAACCTCCTAAGAGGGCTAACCACAAATCACAAGGGGAACATCAAGTTCCTGAACTCCCCTCTTGTCACGAAAAGCACATCAAATAAAGAAAGAGGAGGACCTTCTCAAAAGATGACTAGCCTAGAAAAATCTTCACTTATTGCAAGAGCACATCTCAAAATAGAGATCGCTTACACACACGTTATAATGTCACTAACACCCTTCTCTTGTAAAATGTGCATATAATAGAGAGAGGAGGGCCTCCTAAGCAGGTAGGCACTGGGCAGATTCATTTATAAGTAGATAGGTATGATTCATTTGACTTGAGAGGAGAGGGAGAGGGAGCACCTTTCGTGTAATGTGCCATCTGCTACCGAGACATAAATTTTATGGGAGGCATAAAACACCCTCCACAAACATAAGAAATTGTTTTGCTAGTATTTTATGTGTTGGGTAAAGCCTGAGGCTATGGGCTTTACAAAAATCTTTACTAGAATAAGGGCCTGCATGAAGTGGAGCCAAGGTACTTGGAAGAGAACCAAGTGCGGGCCAGATTTTTAATAAAGCTTGCAATTTGAGGCCTTTCCTGAGTGTGAAGACTTACACCAATTTTTTTGAAAATTTCCCATGATACCCAGAAGATACCCACTGGGTATCATGACGAAAAAAAATGAAAATGGGTATCTGAAAAATGAAATGCCATAAGTAGGCATTACATTCAAAATGTTTATGGCATTTCATTTTTCAAAACACCCATCCCTCACAGAGGAAAATTTTGAGCTTGTAATATGCTCTCCCACTACACTATCAAAATAGATGTAAGTCTTTATGGCTTCCCAAGTCCCACATGCAAGTTAAAGCTGAAAATGTTAAATTGGCCAAAGGTCTTAAATGTAGCCAGTACCAAAATTATTACTTCGATTTTTTTCCCCAGTCTGTTCTTTGCCCCTAAATTTTTCATCTTGTGATGCCTAGAAATGTTTCTCAATACTCAAGCACATGTTTTTCTTGTAATACCATAACCTCACATAACATGTCAAGTAACATGTTTTGTACCCCTCAAGCCTGTAACAGGTACAAAATGAGCGTAACATGAACCAAAAACATGTCTAGCATGACAAAGTGAAAAAATCATGAGGCAAAGGGAAAATGAGGTGAAAATTTTGCAGCAATACTTTTGGTACTGGCTACATTTAAAGACCCTTGGCCAATTTAACATTTTTCGGTTTTCACAAGGAGTCTTATCCTTCAAGCTCATGGCAATAAAATGTTTATCCTTTAAACGCAAAGGCCAACAATCCAATAAATCCCTCAATCTTAAATATGGTTTTTAAAATGGTTCTTTCAATATTTAATTAATTATTGAATCACATTTATATTTAACATTCTTTTTCGCCTTTGGAAAACTCAGCATGTAAATGTCAAAAGTGCATTCTAGTGTTGGGTGGTTCTTTGTTTTTTCAAAGAATTGTCAGTTCAGGGTAGTTGACTTTTGAGAATTTACATAATCAGTTAGTTTTGGTTCTTAGCAAAAAAAGATTTTATAAAATCAATCGATTCTAGTTCCTTAAAAATTAAAGATTTGTAAGAATTGGCCAATTCCAACGGTTTAGAAGATTGGAAGAGTGGTTTTCTTGACTGGTTTTTGGAGATCAAACTTGCTGTTAGAAGAAATGGTTCTCAAGCAAAGCCCTTGACCTAGCTACATCTATTTGGTTTTTAGATCGATAGGGCAATTTTTTATTCCGATTTTTTGAAGAAACCTAGCCGATTATAGTCTCGGATCTTAGACAAAGCACCTAATTGGTTGCATTATTCCAATCATTATATAGGCCAAATCTAGTTATTTCAATTGTGAGTCTTTGGTTGTAATATGATTTTTTTTTAATGTGCGCTTATGCTATAAAAACTTATGAAATGAGCCAAGTTTTTTTTTTTTTAAAAATTTAAGTAAAAGGAACAATGTAACGTTCTCAATTCTCAAGTCTTTCAACAAAACATTGAAACTACATATTTCTTTGAAATCAACCATGGACAACAAATAACAAGAATATCTCAAATGCATTTTCATTCAACCAAGGCATTACAAAGGCTTCTGAAATCAACTTTAAAAGTAAAAAGAACAACACAATCTTCTCAATTCTCACTTTTAACAAGGCACTAAAACTATATATTCCTTTGAAATTAACGATGGACAATAAATAATAAGAATACCTCAAATACATTTTCATTCAACCAAAACACTACAAAGGCCTCTAAAATCAACCAGGTTTTTAGTTTTTGTGAAGGTAAAAAGAACATTTTTTTTTTTTTCAATTCTCACTCTCAATAAGGCACTAAAATTATATATTCCTATGAAATTAGCCATGAAAAATAAAAATAAATAGCTCAAATGTATTTTCATTCAACCAAGCCACTTACACTAGGAATGCAAAATACAAAGTAACCAGAAAAAAAAAACCTCCATGATTCACATCAAAATTAAGATATAAGCAAGGTTTTAAAAATTCAGATCTATGCCCATATTGGTGGAATGAGTGACAAGGAACATCAAAATTCAACCAAAGGAAGATTAAAAAATTAAAAACTAAGATCCAAGAATTTTTCATGTTCAACCTCACCCTCGAATTTTACATTAATTTTTTTTGTCAACATTGATTTTGCCTCATATGCAATTGCAAAGTCAAAAGGCTCAAAATACCCAACCCTTAGACAAAAAGGCCAATCTTTTTATTAATAGAAATCATCTAATCAAGGTGGTTAGTTTGTAATCAACACCTATGGAATGTAGTGAAGACTCCAACAATTGAGAAAATCCTCTTTGTCTTTATTTGGCATGTTTAAATCCCGAGAATATGCTAAACCAATGAAACTACAATAAAAAAAACTTATCTACATGTCACTAAGATAATGCACACTTGCAACTATCCACATCGACATGGTAAACAACAAAAGGAATCAAGTTTTGTGCCCTAAATTGGTTCAAAGATTTTGCACTAGTTTCCATGGTTTGAAACAAATCTTCACATTCAATGTTAGAGCTCTGCATCTAAATCTCCTCACTCACACAATGGGCATCAAAACCTTGTAACATCAATCAACAAAAGTAGGAACAATTGTTCATCATATTGAACAACCAATGTGAAAGCACTTTCACGACCTAAATAATTAATCACCAATCACATGTGTTTGAATTTTGGATACATTTACAATATGTTAGCTTCTAGCATCAAAGCTAGCATATTGTGACATTTTTTCCTATCAAACCCATGCAAAAATGAGAAGAAAGTTGAAGAATATCTAGTAGTTGGTGTTTCATGTGGATTGTGAATTCTTTTAGCCTTGCATAAAAAAATATTTTCCTTTGGATCAGCCATGTCATTAAGGACAACCACATTAGCAAGCTCATCTCAAATCTTGTGTATTTTGGTGATGACAAATACTAATGTGTCCTTGAGCAGGCAATGTCTATGACTTTGATTCAAGACATAACTAGTCACAATTAGTGGCAAAATTTTCACCACATCTTCACAAATAGCCTAGGTTCTTGGATATCAAACACAACTTTGTAACGCCATTGATTGTCAATTATCACACATTGCAAATGACAATTTAGTTAATCAATGTGTGTTGGAACAACAAAACATGACTTGTGAACTTGCAATCAATTGAAAATAAACAAATAACAAGTTAGATTCAAAAGGAACCAAACATGTAGGGCAGATTTGGAATTGAAAATGGCCATCAAAATTCAGCCATGGCTGAAAATTACCCATGCAAAAAAAAATTCTTCCATGCAACAAATAAAACAACCATGGGAAAAACTAGAGAAATCAACCATGATGGAGAACATAGCAATGAGAGAAACCATGAAATCAACCCTGAAAAAAAATCAGCCATAAAAAAACATTAGCTATGGACAATGCAATAAAGGAAAAAATTGGAATTGGAAAAGAAATTGACCATGGGCAAAAAGAATTCAAAAAAAATTTGCAAAGTTCCATTGAATATTACAATGTGAAAAGATAGAAAACATTCAAAAGGAATGTATTAATATGCCAAACACCAAACCAAAAAATTAGAAAACCTTCCACATCAAAAAACTAACTCATTCACATGTGCACAAACAACTTGATTTCATTAATTACAAGATCTAAAAGATAAAAGAGCCAAAAATAGGGCCAAGATGACCCACTACCAGGTTGGGGTTGGTAGTTGGAACTTGGAACAAAGAACATAACTTGCTTATTGAACAATAGTTTAAACAAGCTATATAAGATATCACAAAGTATAAAAAGTCACAAAGAAATAAAGAGAGCATAGAATGAGGGACGTAAAGACCTTGCAATATATAAATGGGCAATATATAATACATAGCTAATGGAAGTCCAATGGAGAACCCTCTTTAGCCAATTGTGTCCATCTTCCTTCTCACTTCATTCTAAACACTTGCTCAAGCTCCTTTTTCCAAAGCCTTTGATGCTTGTTGGAACTCAACCTAGGGCTTGGTAACAATTGTTGTGTATCATCAATAAGACAATGAAACAATTTTTTAAAAACACAACATATTGGAAGGTTTTTTGTTTTCTCACCTTCATCTAATGCCTCTAATATACCCACCATCACCATACTTGAATGAAACTTGAATAATTTTTTTAATCCATAGGGGAAAATAATGACTCTTGCCATTCCAAGGTCACATTCAAAGAACTAGAGGAAACTTGCGATGTTGAGCATTGAATGTTCAATGATCTTGCCTTTTCCATTGTAGGAAACAAGAAACCTAAAACCAAAAACTCAAAAACTTCAAATGAAAACACAAAATTGGATTGGGTTCCTTGGAAAGAAACTTTTGAAAAAACTAAGCAATTTCATGTTTTGCAAAGGTTGGGTTTCTTTGAAAGAACCTTGAAAAAATGTAGGTGGATATTTTACAAAGTCAAGTTGCTTTGAAAGAACCTCCAAAAAAAATGCAAACGATTTTCATATTTTGCAAAGTTGAGTTTCTTTGAAAGAACCTCGAAAAAACTCATGACAATTTTCAAACTTGTTACATTTCAAGTTTTTCATAAAGAACCTTAAGCATTTTTGGGTGTTAAAGCAAAGTTTAGGTTGATTTTTAAAAAGTGAGGTTGCTAGTTCAAAACAAGGGAGTTTCTAGAAAATGTTAAGTAAAGGTTGGGGTGAGGGTTTAACAAAATGAGAACATCTTCCCCCTCTTTAGGTTCTTTCGTTCCCACTATAAACTAAATGGGACCAATCTCTATAGGTGACTTTAGATGTTCAATAAATATGTGTAAAAGTCATTTCCTTTTCCATTTTATCCTCCGATGGTGAGGAAAAATGGAACATATTAGATTCATTCTTATTTTCTCCCTAATTTTATATTCATATTATTGTTGTAACTAGTAAAATTGACTCATTCTAATGTTTCTTTGGGTGAAAAAACACAAATGGTTATGTCAGGTGATAATATTAAAATGGAGGTAAAATTGGTTCAACTTATAATTATTGAAAAGAAAATGAGTTTTATAATTCATGAAGGGAGCCATTGTAAAGATTTTTTAATTCTAAGGTGATGTAAATATGGTCTAAAAACTTGCAAGTAGTTGGTGCTAAATTAAACAACTGCCCAACATTAGTGCATTTAGTTGTGGGGGTCTTCAAAGGCTTAGAAAGAAGAAGTTTTAGTCATGTTTGGACTTGGCAAGATGGTTAGGTGCTTCCTTTTCAAAATTTGTGGTAATGGGAATGTTTGATTCTAACCAATGGTCAATCCTAAAGTCACCAAAGTTTAATTTGTTAAGGATGTGATCAACCTTAATTCTTGTTGAAACTTGCAAAGCCCAAATGTTGGAAGAAAAAAGGAATGAAATACTTGAAAAAATTCCATCATATTTTATAAGTCAAGTCTAGCATGTATGTGAAACTCCAATCTATGCATATTTTTGGTCCAAACATTCAAACCAATGTTGAGTAGTTATAGGAATAGGAACAAAACCATAGTACTTTGTAGGGTTCATAACCTTGGTTCTCATTATTTTAAAAAAATTGTCAATTTTGGTATGTAATCATGGTTATCAAATAATTGAAAAAATGAAATAATCACCATTATAACCATTGCTTCTTTAATGTTTTTCACATAATCAAAATCAAAAGCACTTTGATTTTTACTTTTAAAACTATAACTAATGGTTCTTTGATTTTGAAATTAAAAAAAACCAAAAACAATGATTGTTATCAAAATCAAATACCCACCCAATAGTAGTCCAAATTGTGTAATATTGTAAAACTTGTTCATAGTCTTAGCCATCAAAAGTCAAGTTAGGGTTTTTTTACCTTGCAAAACTTTATTTATAAATACACCACATATTTGAAAAATGTACAAAGGAATAAGAAAAAAAGGAAAGGGAAAAATATAAGATGTTAAGTTATTTCAAACTAGATGTCAAAAAAATTCCATGTTAATAACCAACCACCTATAGTAGATCTATTGTGGTGATGGGCGGTGTGTCTTAAAGGGGTGGAAGTCAAGAAATAACTAGGCCTACCACTACCACTTGATTTAAGATGGAAGATGTTTGCATTCCTTGCAATGTAATTGAAATTTTTTGAGAAAGAAAAATAACCAAAACAAAAAAAGGAGGGCTTTAAAACCCTTTCAAGCTCCAAATGACATTGGCATAATTGTGTAAAAACACATCAACTTGTTTGTGTAAACATTCAAAGATTTCAATTGTTAAAAGGAAAAATTGATCATTGGGGTGTTAGTCATGATAGTTCTTTTCTTTGGTTTGAGTCACATTGGAGGCAACAATCTTTGAATTGCGTAAGATTGGGGAAGTAAATTTGCTCATGTTGGGTCAGCAATGACAACATTAGCTAAAGTGCAAATTCCATTTTTAATGAATATAATGTTGACTTGTTGATGAGAGGAGTTGAACGCGATTGAAAAACGCATGTAATTGTTCTCATTCCATGTGGAAGCCAACAAAAGTGTTATAAACTACATCATGGGTTCTAGTGCATTCATTACCATAAGCACAACCTAAAAAGGTGGATATCCACAGGGTCAATGGGATGTGTGCACATGCATCAAAGGATACTTGTAATTGAGGGATGTGGTAGTCCAAACTATGTTTAAAACATTATGGAAAAAACCATGGAAAATAATTGAAAGGTTAAGAAGACTGGTTGAGTTGTAAGCCAAGTGCTCGCCCTAGGGCAAAAACATGATAAAATTTCGAACATGATGAATTTTAAATATCTTGTCAAATAAATGTTGTTAAAAAAGCAAGGTGTTGTTGTCAATTTTTGCTAAGGCTTCAAGAAGGAAGGGACATTGATTGACCATAAACCTAGTAGCTATAATTGGAATTACAAAGGCCCAACTCCCTAAATAAGTTGTTGGGGTGATGGTGGCTAATGATATGAGGTCAATGTCGCTGAAAGCTATTGGGAGAGATGTTTGTTTACATGCTAAAGGTCCTTTTGGGCTATGACAAGATTCTAGACCCGAAAGGCATTCAAACACTTGAAAAATGGAGGATTCAAATGAAATAAAGGATTTTATGAAAATGGAAGAAGGTGTGCATCATAAGAAATATAATGGCTATTGCACTAAATAATGAGTTAAAAGTTTGATGACTACCTAAACATCACCCATTTTAAGGAAAAGTTCCACATGGAGAACATCCTTTAAGAAGGCACTTTTTATGGAGGATGATGTGAATGATGAGGTGCCCAATGGAATCTTTAAAAATTTAATTCCTTCTGATGGGGTGCTAAATTAGGATGGAGTGTCAAAGTCAAGTGGGAAGCTAGATGGGGACCATGCTGCACATTTATGAAGTTAGATAAAAAGGCCTATCACATGAAGTTTGGTGTGGAAATGTTGATATGTAGATGATACAATTAAGGAGGCTTATGATGTGAATGTCATTTGTAATGGATGGAAATAAACAAGAGGGGAATATTGTAGAACGTAGAACCCTAAGGTGGACTTTTGTGAATAATGCCCCTCCAAGGGATCAACTTGATGGGTTTCCATGATAAATGGGATGACTATGACATTGTTTTCACAATTATAATGACTGTAAAACAAGGGAGACTCAAATGCATAAAATGCATGAACAAAAAGGATGAATTGTATGATGTCCCTTCTTGCAGCATGAAGTTTTTGAAGTATGACCCCTTTTGACATTGAATTGAAGACATTTGTTAGGTTTAGTTGGAGAATAACCTAGTTAAGGTGAAGGTCCAAGGTGTAACTAATGTTGTGGATTACTACTTCACAAACGCCTTTGGTTGCAATTCCAAATTGGTGTAGGGAAAAATGTTTGCAAAGGCATTGTGAAATTGAAAGTTTAGCACAACTTATGAATGAATACAACACTTCCCCCATGGCAATGGGATGGATTCCGCTTGAGGGTTTGGTTATGGTTAAAAAGTGGGCCGCCCCTAGGACATGTGTAATTCGATATGGAATGTGACCTTGTGTGATATGAAAATAAAATGGAAAAATATGTGGGAATCCATTTGCTAAATCTTCTAGGTGAAAATGTTTTTGAAGGTGTTCAAAAACCATCCCAAAAAGACCATTTTTAGATAAATGTGGCATGCGTTGGAATGTTAATTTGAAAGAATTAGACAAAAGCTTGAGGTATTGGTTTGATTCATAATCTCTTTGAAAAAGTGAAAAAAAATCATCTAATTTGAAATGTAAAGTGATGAGAACTAAAGTGTGTCAAAGGATGTGGGTGCAAAAAAAAATGATGTTATAATGTGAATTGCACGAAATTATTCCCTTGCACGATCCAAAATTAAACTATAGAGAAGGTGTTTATGAGTTGGAAGATCATGTTGGGGAAGAGGCATTGAATTTGGACTTGCTACCAAAGCTTAGGCTCATAAAAAAATTTCCTCCTATAGGTTTTCCGAGTTGCTTGATTGAAAATGCTTGAATTGGATTTGCATTTCCTTATGCCTTGATGCCCCACCATGGGTAAGCAAAACAAGACACCATTTGGGTAATAAGATGAATAAATATCAAGCTGTCACATCATAGGGGTCATGTGCCAACTTATCCAATGGAAAACAAGAAGTCATTTGTACATCACACTATAAAACGATAAGGATGCGATTATATAGTTAAGGACAACGAAGGCCTAAATGGAAGGACTCAATGACATCCAATTGTTGAGACCCAAGCCCATGTTTATGTAAGAGGGGTTGGAGCAAAGGAGAGTATTGAACCAAGATGGTCATAAAGGTTTGGATTAGATGAATTAGATGCATGACAAGAAGATTGGTGATAGGTTAACTTTCGAATGGTAAATTGATGCTTGTAGGTGGGGCAAGAGGCTTTAGGTGTAAGTTGTTAGGCTTTTGGGGAAATGGAGGTAGGTTGTGGGGTCTAATCATGAGCAATTGTAAGGGCTAATAAAGGGGAGGGGGAAAAGGTCTTACATGTGCCATATCAAGGGGGTTTGGGGAAATGTAGGGTTGGGACCCCACATTCACATGAAGGACTAGACGCTAATAAAGGAATATAGTAGGTGGTGGGTGGTTTGTTAGAGTAGTAAGGGGAATGAGTGGGTGGTTCATGGTTTGCATAGGAAATGGGGTGGTGAATAAGTTTGTGGTGACACATGAAAAGGCAAATGGGTAATGACAATTACGAAGTTTAATGAGACATGATGAATTAAGGGACATGAGATGTTTGGTGCCCATGTAGAAGGAGGTTTACTAACAACATAGACCCCACTTTTTAAAAATTGCATAATGTTACAAGACAATTTTAAATTTACAAAGCCAATCACACAAAACTAAAAAAAGAAAAAAAGAAAGATAGAAAACCACTCAAGATTCCTTGGTTAGGATGTTATGCCAATGCCAAACCCTAACGTCATCATAATTTTGAACGTCATCATCACTACTCTATTGGGTTCAACACAACCTATACACCCTAATACCAAAATACCATTATTTTCACTCCTTGTCCCCAATCCTGTAAGACTGGAAACAAACAATGCCACACAAGACTTCCTCAAAAGCCATTTTAGTGGACTGGTTACCTTCTCCTACCCTTCTGTGGTGTGTTTTCAACTCTCGACTTCTCTCGCATTTGCTCCTACTGCTAGGTTTTGTCTGGATTACGAGAAGGTATTTACTGTCCTACCTTCTATCTGTCCTGTAGCCAAAACTCGTTAGATCCTTCTGTGGATTGTTGCCCATATGGCTACACCACAAAAGTGAAAAAACAAGACCTTGAGTATCAGGAAGAAAATTCACACTATTCACAAGGTTTATTATTCGCCCGCTGCCTACCACTACCACAAGCTAAAGTAGAACGCCATTGCTGCCTTCGTCCTCATGCTTAGATCCATGGAGATGTCTTTTAAAATCGCTGCTGCAGCAGCACCACCAATTGCTTCTGCACTTGTCAACGGGTCTTGCGATTCCTTCCCTTTTTCCTGTTTGTTTCTGTACTGTACAGTTTCTCCCAAAAAAACTAAGAACCAATCAACACTGGTTACCACCTGGGTTGCATTCGACCTGGTTTTTCAATTAGGGCCCTACTTTTTCTACCCATCAACAAGAGTCATATTAATTAGTTCATGGGTGCGCCCATAACTTTTTTCTTTTGTTTTTTGGTGTGCCAAAAAGCCATATTTATTAGCCTATTGGCAATTTTTTTCAGAACATTGAGCACTCCCCAATGGAAGCACCACTTCAGACCCCCCAGTTGCAAATTAGAATCAAATGTATTCCCTCAACAGTTGACCTTTTCAGTTTATATACATGACAGTTGAACTTTGGGCAGACCATATGGGATAAAATTGAGGTGCTATTGGGAACGCCTTAGGGAGCAAATTGGGAACTTGGGGAACCTCAAAGGAACATGATAAGAGCACATTGGGAACAAGGAAGAAAAACAAAAAACATAGCTCCTCCCGCCCCACCCCCAAAAATAAAAAACAGGGTCCATCACGAGTGCTGGCTGAGCCTTCATCGACTGCATGAAATTTCTATTTCCAAACCGGTTGGTCACCATTTTGGGACAAAGGGTAATGGCAGGGGCAGAAATTTGGGGACATAGTCACCAGGAAGCCAACAGATTGGAATGTCAAAGTTGGAATGTGCAAAGCCCACAGGACTGATGATGATGATGCAAGCGCAAAAGATGTTTTCCAAGGAAAATGAGTGAAGAGCTTTCTGACGAAGGATCTGACTGAGGAGACCGTAGTTGTCTTGTGATGGCTGTTGGGAGTGTGCCATTACAATTGTTTAAATCACTCATGATACTGAGGCATGCATCATGATGACACATGCAAGCGTCGTTTCTATGTGGAATCATTTGAGTCACAATCCATGATGGTATGTGTACTCACAAACCCTACAAATAGCCAGAGTGAAATTAACAGCATACCAATAGGTACCCAGTAGTAAGTACCCACCGGTGTTGTGCAGGTACCCGGATCCAAGTGTTAAACCCGGTGGTTCTGGATTCAAGCATCAAGAACTTGAGCTTGCTGCATTTAAATAGTTACATGTGAACATTTGGAACCTTTTATCTGCCTGTTTTCGATGGAAAAGTTTCTCCAAAACTTCCCCACGTTTCAATGTCTTAGACAGGTGCTATTAGGATTTAGGGTTTCTTCATGGATTCTCATAGGATCCTAAGACTTTGAGCTATAAATCGGAGCTTCTATACAATTTGTTGGTTACAAACATATCTTGCATTATGCACATATATAATATGTATTTTAATGTTTTTGGTGTCTTTTTGTAAGTTTTTGTCACAACATCTGATGGATTAGGAAAGTTAAATGATAGAATTCATGTCAATTTGAATAGAACTTTTGAAATCATAACCCTAAATCCTAACTGTATTTGAAATCACATGCATTTTAGCAACTCTAAACCCTATACTTATAACCACCATGCGTTGGAAAAAAAAAAAAAACCATACCCAGAGATTCTGGATTATTATTTTTTAATTCAAAACCTTACCGGAAAGGATAATCAAAGTTATAAAATATATAATACTCACTTGGTATGTTCTCTTAAAAATCAATACCTGCACAAATTGGTACCCACCCTCTGAGGAAAGGGGTATTTGTTCAGGCAGAAATGCTGACGAAAGTTTTAGGAGTACAAATTTCAAAATTCTGTGCCATCTGTACCAATTGAGTGTTCTATTAATCAGTTAGGGGGGAGGGGGTGGTACACCCCAAAGTGTTTTTGAAAGTTGGCCAACAGAGATTATGTTATAACATTGGGCAATTCAAAAATGCAAATAATCCTTTTTCAGAAACTGATATCCTATACACTTTATGTACATATATAATAATTACCAATTTAGTATAAAGTCTTTTTTCACATGTGAAGAGTGGAGCATACTTCCTTATTTTGAAAGTGCCACCCACTACTCCATACCTCCTTATCTTGCAAGCATCACTGGAATTGTAAGAGAAGACGAATCTTTGCCTTTTTGCCTAGCAGTTGTTTTCATGGATGGACATATCTTGTATACACAAACAGGATAAGGAAGAAAGCTAGAAGGAGAAGGCAAAGCCAAAGAAAGGAGGATATAACAAAAAGCCAAAGGGAGAAGGATTTGACCAGAAAAGAGGAAACATCTTGTGTACACAAAGAATATAAGGAATAAAACTGGAGGAAAAAAGAAATGACAGAAAATCAAGAGAGAGAAGGAGATGGCCAGAGAGGTCTCCAGGGAAAAAGCATAGTTACATTTACTCCCCAAACAAAAACCCCCACCCTCCCCAAAAGAAAACAAGCAGTCATGCCTACTTGGTGTATGCTGCATTGCCTCATTTGGCTGAGCAGAATAATTATTCCTACATTTTGTTTGCCACCATTTTCAACCTAGGCTAATGTTGGTGGCTTAAGTTGGTGGTACTTATTAAGTTGGGGACATAGTCTTATTCATATTAATTAGTTAATGGGTGCACCCATAACTTTTTTCTTCTTTTTTTTTGTGTGCGAAAGACCATATTCAGTAGCCCATCAGCAATTTTTTTGGAACATTGAGCACTCCCCAATGGAGGGAAGCACCTCTTCGGACCCCCATTTGCAAAATAGATGCAAATGTATTCCGCTAACAATATACCTTTTCAGTTTATATACATGAGAGCTGAACTTTGGGCAAACCATATGGGATAAAATTGAGGTGCTTTTGGAAACTCCTTAGGGAACAAATTGGGAACTTGGGGAACCTCAAGAGAACATGATGAACACATTGAGAACAAGGGAGAAAAACAAAAGAAAACTCCCCCCACCCCACCCCCAAAAGGAAGAAACAGGGCCCATCATGAGCACATGCTGAGCCTTCCCATTGACGACTGCATGCAATTTCTATTTCCAAAACTGTTTGTCACCATTTTTGGCCTGGGCTAATGGCAGAGGCAGAAATGTCATGGTTATTTTAAGTAGCTCATGAGGGGGCCTGCCCACTGTTGTTTTCTTTTTCCAAGAAGGAGCCATGATTGGCCCATCACAAACATTTTTGGAACATTGGGCACTCCCTCAACATAGAAGCCTAAATATGCTTACCTCCCCCAAAATAGAAGCATGTTTTTGTCTCTCTATTTCATGAGTTGACAAACACCACTTTCACTCTCACCTTCCATTCTCAATTCCGATTTGTTAATTTATGTTAGTAGTTAACCGCACATTCGATACTAGCTGTTGATACCTGAGCTAGGACATTAGATAGTAACTTACCTTGCCTCATGTGAACACTGTGATATGTACTTGGAGTATCGCACATGTGTGTTTTGGGGGATGACAAACTACTCATTCTCACCTTCTATTCTAACTTGTTTACTTTGATGTCAGTAGTTGACCTTGGACATTCTATTTTAGCTATTGTGCTTGAGCTAGGATGAGGAACTAGCCTTTTGGTAATTGTGCTAAGACTTCAGTCCTTTCTTCTTTTCCTTTTCATTTCTTCTTGTTAGGTATGTGTCGCCCAGAAATATTTCATGTGTATTTTTAGGGTTCATAGTGTGAACATGGGTTGTCTATCTTTGTTTAAGCTTCGTCAATTGACCTGTATCTTGTCTTTTATTATTCACTTGGTAGGGATGCCATTCGTGAAAGATGTGACAACAAAAGTGCATATTATTAAGGAACAAAGCTTTTGGGATAAAACTTAGTTGGTTGTTTTATTTTGATGTGTGTGTGGTTGCAAAGACCTTGGCTTTGGAGCTAGACCAATGGAGATGGAGATAAGTAGTAGGATGTTGAAAAGCTAAGTATAAAATTTTCAAAGTTTGTATGGCAAGAATAATCTTGAGGTCCTGGTGGTGTTGTTTTGAGTGTTACATTTGCTTGGCTTTTGCACATTCAAGGGAAGAATGCCTCGGTGTGAAAATTCTCTACTCATGTATCAGTCTTTCTAGTTTTTGTTGTGTAGATGATGAGATGCAAGGTCGATGGATTTAAATAGGTTTAGGGACATCAATGGAAATGATGACAAGCTCTAGGGGATCAAGAAGTGTTGATCTGTTCGTGGAAAGCAATGTTTAAGTCTTGTCCATCCCATTGTGTCAACAATCATGTTTCTATGAAGCAACAAGGGATTAAGTACCTAGTTTAGAGGAGATTTAGGCACAATTTTTGAGTTACTGGAAATTTTATGGTGCCAATTTTAGATCAATTTTTAGGGTTAGAGTTACCTAAGACTTGTGTTTGTTAATGTCCTCTTGGTTGTGGTTACAAAGGAAATAGAATATCATTCTTTCTTGGGATGTAATGGAGGATGGAAAGGGGATTGTTTGTGGGTAGTTCATAAATGTCTAGTGATTGCCACATTAGAAGATCATGATAACCCAATTGAGAAGAGTCCAAAGGTATTTGATCCATTTCATGTTTTTTAGTCAAAATCTATTTTGCCTAAACTAATTCTAGAATGATTGTTTTTATAGAAATTAGTTCCAACGTTGTAACTTCTACATTGCATTTTTATGTGAAAGTGCTCATGGCGTACTTTAAGCATTGTAATGAGACTTGACTAAAGGTGATATGCCCTTTTTTTGGTTACATATGTTTTCATGCAGTAAAGGTTACCATGCTTACATTAGTGTTGGCTGATTCTTGGATTTTTTTATGCAACTTCCAGTTATAGTCTCCAACCAAAAAAATTCTTGGTTTTAGGTTTAGATAGGTTCTTTTATTTATTAAAAAAAGGTTCATATCAATTTTCAAGTTATCAATTTGCAAATGGATTTTTTAAAATTTCAGATTTGGACAATTCTTAGTTAATGGTTATATTCAAGTAAGTTTTGTCTAACCTTTCGTTTGGTTCTAATATTTTAAGTTTGAATGATAATGGTGAAAATGATAATTCCTAAACTACCATCTTCAAACTACCACATTTAAGAAAAAATCCAACAAATTGTTCATAACTAAAGCACATTTATTATGAATGAATGGAATTTTAAATAACAAACCAACTATTAGCTTGTAATAATGGTACAATATTAAAGAGAAACTTGGGCAAACATTTTGTGGATATGAAATTTCCAAATGCAAATCAACATTTGGAATAAAATTCGTGAACAAAACTAAAATAAAAGTTTTGCATCTATGTGCAAATCAAAGTTAGAATGTGGGTCCAACAACTTGTTGAATGATATCAAGTTATTTGAGTTTAGTAGTTTTAACCTTTTTATAAATTTGGTCCAATTTGGCTATAAATCACTAGCCAAAATTTTTAGTCAACTAAGTTAACTAACCAACCTTGCATTCTCATCAATAAGCTTCAACAAAGTTCACATAATAGCAACCAATGTTTTTTGACATTTCTTCTTGTTGCAATAACATCTTTGCAATGGCCTCCAAAGCTAGGAATTTATATCAATTTACAAAATTAAAAAACCTTTGCAAGATGGTGAAAAGTCAACCCAACCAGACTCAAATGTTAATACCATGTAGTTTTATAATTAAACAAAAAGATAGATAGCTCACTTGAAGATGACAATGCCTCCTCCTCCTCCTTGCATAAAAAGCAATGATGACAAGGAGCAAACATTGATGGTGTGCATAAAACCACATCAACACATAATGACAAGGAAATTTATGAACTTGCTCAAATAAATAAAAAGATAAAAACTTAACAAGAAACTCCAAACTTCAACTAGCATTAAAGTTGTTCAACTTCCTTTTCCTACTTGCATAAGAAGAAAAAAAAAACAAACGAACAAAAGAAAAAAATAATATAGAAGGAGAAAGAGGAAAAAAGTCAATTGTGACATGCCAATGCTCTACAACATGATGTAGAAAAGAGAAAGCACAAAGCACCTTAAACCTCAAGAACTATTTAATCAAAATTTTGATAGGAATTTGGTCCAATTTCAATTCCAAAAATTACATGTAATTAAAATGGAATTCTAGTTTTCTTTAACTTGGAACCAAGACTTGAGAACATATTCCTTTGCTAGTTTTGTCAATCCCTAGTCCTAGTGGTGGTAGTACATGCTTGGTTCCATATTTTCAAGGTGGTTCCAATTAGGTTACAAGGAATCAAAATTGGAATCACCACTTCCTAACTACCAATTTGGTTACTTACCCAACATTAATTTACATCACTTCCTTGTTTTCCTTTAATTGGAAAATTAGACCATGTTTTTTTTTTTTTTTTTTTATTCTTTTTTTACATTATTTTTTTTTTTTTTTTTTTTTTTGACTTTTTTGTCAAAAACAATGTTTTGG
>Ga0116227_10002220_pt1 | contig 44284 bp, 41 predicted proteins | sample S1TSphgellanicum_FD_89693 | JGI IMG/M metagenome (GOLD analysis project Ga0116227, IMG submission 89693) | Host-associated microbial communities from peat moss isolated from Minnesota, USA - S1T2_Fb - Sphagnum magellanicum MG | ecosystem: Host-associated > Plants > Peat moss > Unclassified...
ATTGATTCTGAAAAAAGAAATGCATTTGTTTTTTTTTTCTTTTTTTTTCTCTTCCGGTTTTTTTCCTAGCAGCGCTTTTTTTTTTTTTTTTTGTTTTTTTTTTTTTTTTTCACTTGTGTTTTGCAAAGTTATTTTTTGCACTTTATTTTATTTTTTAAAATTATTTTATTTTATTTTGCATGTTATCATATTTTAAATTGTCTTTTTTCTTCCCAAAAAAAAGACATTATTCCATCATCAAATTGTTATCTATATATATATATATATATATATATATGTATATATGTATGTGGGTTAGTTGTAGGTTTTATAATTTTGTTGATCCACTTTCAATTAAATGAATAAATATTTTGGTTATGATTTATGACTTATAAATTAATTTTTAATGTTTTGTTGTAGTTTGCTTGCAGTTAAATGAATATTTTGATAGTCTAGATGGGTTGGTTGTAAAATAATAGATTATTTAGTTATTTATTTATTTATTTATTTTTGGGTCTACCAAGTTTACTTTGCCAAATCAAATAGTTTTATATTTATAAATAAATATAATTATATAAACACTTTTTAAATAGTAGATAAAGAGAAAGCCATTAAAATAGTAAATAATAAAGAGATAGATAAAGTAGTAAAAATAGTAAACCCCCAAAAAAAGAAAAAAAACATATCTAGATAGATTTTTTTTTTCAAAAAGTAAATAATAAATAGAAAATAGGTAGAATTTTTATTTTTTTTAAAATAAAGAAATAAATGGAGTTTGTATAGCTAGTTTTTGTACAAATTGTTTATTTATTTATTTGTTTGTTCCATTTGCCAAAAACTTCCAAAAACAAAACTCTTGTTGTTTTTGTGCTGTGCTTTGTTTGTATTTTTTGGAGGTGCTCGCTCGAGGGAGACGACGAGACGAGAGAAGAGACGGACTCTAGAGACTCGAGAGAAGGGACGACGCGAGGAGAGAGAGAGAGAGAGAGAGAGAGATGGAGTGCAAGCGAGGTTTGCAGCTTTTGGCAGGTTTTAGACCAGCGCAGGATACTGTGGTTTCGATAGTCCAGATCTGGATGTTGTAGCAGCAGCAGGACGCGGAGGAGAAGGGATCGAGCGAGCTTGGCTTCCTTATTAATAAGCCTCTTTGCAGCAAAACTCTCCATGTGCACAGAGAGACACAGAGATATAGAGAAAGAGAGAGAGAGTGTGTGTGTGTGTGTGTGGGGAGAGGGGCAGACAACATAGGTAGCAGTTGAAGAAGAGGTGGCCATATCTTGTTGTATATCTCGATGAGCTCTCTCTTGATCTGTGGTAGAGAAAGAGTGAGAGAATAATGTGAGAAAGAGTTTCTTCGTCAAGAACGAACCCTCGAGAGTTGTTGAAGTTTTACGCGCGCGCGCGCACAGAGGGGCAGATAACAAAACTAACAGGTGAAGAAGAAGGGGCGGTCATATCTTGTTGTATGTCTCGATGAGCTCTCTCTCTTTGATCTGTGTAGAGAAAGAGTGAGAGAATAAGGTGAGAAAGAGTTTCTTCGTCAAGAACTAACGATCGGAAGTTGTTGACGTTGAGAGAGATAGGCAGACACGCTGAGGATCTTGCAACAGGAGTGAGAGAGAAGATGAGCACGGAGAGAAGTCACGGCAGGAGCTTGTTAGAGAATGTTTTGCGAGAGAAGAGCAATGCCGTTATGGTGGCTGTGAAGGGGTTGGATAAGGGCTTTGGGAGAGGAGGAGCTCGGGAGCTTGGAGCTTCGTCATCGTCGTCGTCTTTGTCTTCCGAAGGAGCTGCTGCTGCTGCGAAGATTTTCAGCTTGGACAACTCCGCGTCGTCTTCTTCTCTGTCGTCGTCGACATTGAGCTACGGGAGGAGCTCTTCTTCCTTCACTGGCAGCGCCGCCAGCACAAGCAGTGCATGGAGAGAAAAGGATATCGGGAAGGGGAGGGAGAGTGGGGGGAGCCTTTCGTATGTGCAGAGTCCATCGTCGTCTATCGATTTGTCGTCGTCTTCTCCTTCCTTCAAATCAAGTCTCAGCAGCAACAACAGCAACTACTACGGTGGTGGTAGTAGTGGTTCTTCTCAAGAGCCGAGAGAGAGCGAGACAGGTGAGAGAGAAAGAGACATAGCTGCTGCAGAAGACAAGGACGCAGAAGAAAGCAGCAGCACAAGAACAGCCGCCGCGGCGCAGCTGGAAACAGCAACACAAGATGAAGATGACGAGGGGATGAAGCCTGTAACGACGACCAACAACATGAGCATTGCCGCAAAAGTAGGAGATCTAGGCGCCGCCTTCCACATCTCCTCCAACGGGGATCTTGCAGAGGAGGAGCTTGTCAGAGATGAGCAAAGGAAGATGGGGAGCAACAGCAGTAGCAGCGGCGGAGAGAGTGCAACTGGATTGTCAAAAGAAAATGGGAAAGACAGGGGGAAGAAGAGCAACCTCAGAGAGTCCGGGAGAAGAGACAGTGACAGAGACAGTAGTGGGAAGCTCAGTGTAAGCAGAGCTAGCAATGGGAGTGATTCCAATGAAAGCTCTTGTAGCAGTCTTGGATATGGTGGCAGCAAACCTCACAAAGCAAACGACAAAAGGTGTGTATGTGTGTTAGGAAACTGGTCTGTTTTTCTCTCTCCCTCTCCTTTTGAGATCCCTGGAGGAGGATCCTTTGTAAGCAGAGAATGTGTTTTTGGTCTTGTTGTGGGAATAACAGGTGGGAGGCCATTCAAGCAATCAGAGTGCGGGATGGATCGCTCGGATTGTCACATTTCAAGCTCTTGAAAAGACTTGGCTGTGGAGATATTGGTAGTGTGTATCTTGCTGAGCTTCGAGGTAGCCATAGCCATTTTGCAATGAAGGTGAGGGACTTGCTGCGACTACTGTGTCTTGTGGAAGTTAGAACTGCTTTGTTTCTTTATTTTTCTTCTGAGTTTTGGGTTTTTCAAGTCTCACATGTGCATCTCCTCTCCTCTCCTCTCCTCTGCAACGAGAATTTACTAAAGGGTTTTTTTCATTCGGTTTTTTTAGGTGATGGACAAGGGCTCACTTGCAAGCCGCAAGAAGCTTCTTCGTGCACAAACAGAGAGAGAGATATTGCAATCTCTTGATCATCCCTTTCTTCCAACACTCTACACACATTTCGAAAGTGACAAGTTCTTGTGTCTGGTCATGGAATTCTGCTCAGGTGGCGACCTTCACACACTACGTCAACGGCAGCCTGGGAAGCACTTCTCTGAGCCAGCAGCAAGGTAAAGTTTACAGAAACTTCCAGTTTCTCAAGTCTTCTTTGTTGCACATCTTGGGTGCTTTACCTTGAAACTTTTGAAATAGAGAGAGAGGGATGCCAGACAAAATCGCTAACAAATCTGTCGCCTTTCTCTTGCCAGGTTCTATGCAGCTGAGATCCTCCTTGCCCTTGAGTATCTACACATGATGGGTGTGGTTTACCGGGATCTGAAACCGGAGAATGTGCTGGTGCGGGAGGATGGCCATATCATGCTCTCTGACTTTGATCTCTCACTCAAGTGTGTGGTGAGCCCAACACTCGTGAGGTCATCTGCAGGAGATTCACATGATGGTGGGCGCAGGGCAGGTGTTCCCATGTACTGCATACAACCAGTGGCTTGTGCTGAACCATCATGTGTGGGTGGCATCCAAGTGAGTGGGTTTCACCTTCTGTCCCTCCTGCTTCTACTGTTATTCTGTTTTGAATAGGATACTTGTTGCATGATAGTTTTTCCTTTGAGATCATTGGCATGTCTATCAAACCTCTCTCATGTTGGGAGAGTTTTTTTGATTTTGGGAGATTTCTGTGCTGTCCGGTGTTCCAGATTTCTATGCATACCTAGTTGAGAGCAATCTGTGTGTACTAAAACCATCTCTCCTTTTATTTATGCTGTGCAGGTGATGGTACCATCCTGTGTAGGTCCTTTAGGAGCATTGTCATGCGTTACACCATCATGTTTTGTGATGAAATCTTCGCTGCCCAGCCTGCTTCCAAGTTTTGTGAGGAAGAAGAAAGATGGGAAGAATGGGAAGGTGGAGACAGTGAAGGCAAAAAACACAAAACCCAAGATGGAAATGGGTTATCCGGTAATGCATTGAACTCATTTGTCTCCAATTGCTTTGGACCTTGTCCCAATTCTCCCAAAAACCTTTGATGTCTCTATGTCAAGGTGGGGTTTCTTTCTGTGTTGTTGTGGAACTCTCTGTAGCTGTGTGATTCTTTTAACATTAGCTCTTGAAAATTGTCTCAGATCACTCCCCTCCCAGAGCTCATAGCAGAACCAACAGGTGCACGCTCAATGTCCTTTGTGGGTACCCATGAATATTTGGCACCTGAGATCATCAAAGGTAGATACACAATCATCAAACCCTGCAGCTGTGTTTTGTTTTCTGTTTTGATGAAAGACGAAGTAAAACAAACCAATTTTTCATTCTCTATACAATGCAACAATGGAAGATTTGTCGCTCCTCTGGTTTGAAATCAACAGCCATTTTCTGTAATGGCAGTTCAAGGGTATTATAGAATTAATGCCTCAAATTTACATCAAATCTGTTGCTTCTGAACCTGACCAATTACCAAAACAGGTGATGGACATGGTAGTGCAGTTGACTGGTGGACGTTTGGAATTTTCTTGTATGAGTTGTTATATGGGAAGACCCCTTTCAAGGGCTCTGGCAATCGAGCCACTTTATTCAATGTGGTGGGGCAGCCACTCAAGTTTCCTGAGTCTGCAACTGACCAAGTCAGTTTTGCTGCTCGGGACCTCATCAGAGGACTTCTAGTTAAGGAGCCACTGCATCGATTAGCATCCAAAAGAGGGGCAGCTGAGATCAAAGCCCATCCTTTCTTTGAAGGTACTGCTCCAATCTTCTACTCTTCCCAAACTTTGATTTTCTTTTCAGAAGTGAAGAGTTTATGCTCATAGAAATTGTGAAACACTTATTACAGATCATACTGTCTTCTGCCTAAGCATGATCAGTAAAGCTATCTCCTGTCTTTTTCTGTTGTCTTGCAGGTGTGAATTGGGCCCTAATTCGGTGCACATCACCTCCAGATGTACCTCGGCCTTTTGAACTTGGAATCCCTGTGAGCAAATCAAGTCCAGCTGAGGATGTCTCACCAAGCAAAGGAGCCAAAATGGTCAGTCAAGACAATTTGAGCTCCTCAAGCAGCAGCACACCATCATCATCAGGGCACAAGCTAACTAGTGAGAGCCATAAGGTGGGTGAGAAGGGTAGTAGCAGTAATAGGGCAGCAACAGAGTCTTCTCACTCTTCAGGAGGGTCGTATTTGGACTTTGACTTCTTTTAGGGGTATAATCGGTGAATGCAATTGTCTGGGCTCAAGCACTCTTGGATATCATATAGTTTGTGCTCTCTGGAATATGTATAATGACATGAGTCCATACCTGCCTGTAGCTCGGTCTCTAATTTCACAGCACCATTATGAGACAAACTGTTCTCCAGATTTCTGCATCTCTCTAGATTGCACTTCTGTGTCTGGGTTCTGGATCAGTATCTGAAGTGCTGGATAACAGTGAGCAGATAAGTTCTGTTGGGAATGAGGAAAAATAGGAGGTCCAGCTGATCTTCTATTGCTTTGATTCTAGCACTGTAAAACTGAATTCTGACTGTATGTCCTGCCAATGTGGTATGCTTGTTCCATTAGAGTTGGTGATCTTTGGTGGTGAGTAATAGATTTGGGAATGAAGCCTGCAAATCCTTGGAATTTTTGACAGTATAGTAGAGACTTTTGAGGTAGCTTTCCTCAATCCAAAAAGCATATTGCTAAACAATCGGAGATGCATGTTCATGACTTGTTTGTGAAACCAAGTGATTTTTCTTGCATCGATTGGGTCATTTAGCATTTGCTTCATAGAGCTCTTCATGTTCTCTTCTCTTTGAAGCAAAGAGCCCTGTAAAGAATTTTATCCATGGCATTCTTGGGAAGAAGGAAGTTAATTGTCAAAGGGTGGCATGGAGGAGGTGTGTGGTAGTAAATTTGCCAAGTGTATTTATCCATGGGATTCTTGGGAAGAAGAATAAGCTAATTGCGCAAGGGTGGCATGGAGGGTGGGTGGTGGTGTATTCACCAAGTGCATGGAGGATGGTGGGCCAGGTAAATTCTAAACATTAATATGCAAGTTCAAGCTTTACTAGCAAAGTGATGGAGTCCTCTAATCTTTGAGCAAAGGGCAGGTTGGTGGAGGGAGTATACCATGCTGCAGGAGTACTACTAAAGTGTAGGATCCCAACTCTCAGAAGATGGAGATGGATGGAGGCCTTGTATACAGAGGAGGATCCTGCAAGGAAGAGGAAAAGGAAAAGGAATTGATTTGGGGGCAGTAGCACAGGGCAAAGCATCATCATCTCTTGTCTCCTTCAGGTATGTCTGTTATGCCAAAGGGGTGCTCATGCAACACATTATGTTTCAATTTCCTTCAATGAATGAAGCACACATGGTAGAACTTTTCTTCCTTATGAATGAGTAGTACAAAGCAAAGGCTAAATGACCCAATTTTTCAATGACCACAATTCATTCAAGAAATGTGCTTATTTCACAATTCAATTTTCAAGGATTGAACAATTACAAACATGGTCAAGTAATCTATTGTAGCAATTATGAATTGATGGCCTCATTTTGTCATTGGCAACAATCTTATTAGGTTTACACCCCACTTTTCAAAAGGTCCCAAGAAATGAATGTTTGGTAAAAAAAAACATTTTCAATGGGATCGATTTGCATAAACTTGACACACTTCACAATTCTTATAGTACTTGTAAGCATCTTTGTAAAATGTGGGTTAGTAATACCATGTTTGTAACATATTTTGTTCAAATGATCTGGCTTACAAAATGACCTTCACAAAGCCCCATCATGAGTTTTTTGTGATAGTTGGTGAACTAATCTTCTTCCTATTGCCCTTCTCAAAACACCATTCCACCATTCCTTCCACAAAAACACAATTGATTTTTCAGGATCAAATAGTTTTGACTCTTGTGTGTGATTCTTGTTATCACAAATTTTGTAATCTTTTGACAAAAACTCCATATGATTCAAGTATTGAATGATGTTTTAATGTTCTTTAAGCATGACTTAAAGAACATTAATGTTCATGAAACAAGCATGTGGCAACTTGGCATCTTTTAAACATCTATGACCTCTTCATAAATTCACCATGTATCAAAATCAAAACACATTCAAAGGAACAAAAAAAGGTGTTGGATGTCAAAAATTGTCATAAAAAATTAGAGATTTATTTGTTTTTTGCCATTTGAAACCATGGTAATTATGGCAAGTTATTTTTTTATAACACACATAAATTTCAAGAAAATAAAATTAAAAATTAATCTGATCTAATTTTAAGTTTGGTTTAGGGAAGTACTTTTTAAAATGAAATTTTACTTCACTAAAACAGGACATTTTTACAAAGGACTTTCAAAGGATTCATAAAATAAAACTAAATTGATGGTAAAAAAATTAGATGATAATAACATATTATACACACTAAAAAAGACATTCATAATTTCAAAAAGGTGCATGAAATTCTAAAATGTTGATAATTAAAAGTATGCTTTAAATTTTCATAATTTTCAAAATGATTTACCACACATATATGGGGTATAATTTACATGATGTATTGAAAAAATACATAATTTATAATACATGAAATTGAACTTTAAAATAATGAACACTTTTTGATATGATTTGAAATTACTATTAGTTTTCAAAACAAAACATAAAATCTAGAAGGAATTTACAAAATTTTACAAATTCTTATTTATTAAAAAAAATTGAATGATCTATTGGGGAAACTATAACCATTTTTTATTACAAATTGCAAAAAAAAAAAACATTCATATGAAAAAGTTATTTTGGTGAAAAAAGTCATACAATACTAGTATAAAGTAATGACAATGGCTCCTTTGAATGCCTTTTGCCCTATCATGCATATAAAACCAAAAAAAAGGTTCTATATCAAATAAGGTTTTTACTTTCTATTATAACAAAACATTAAAAATATGTATTATCTTTATATCTTACAAAGTAAAAGAGCTCCAATAGTTTTTTAAGTAGACCTTTAAAGTATCTCCATTTATTAAATGGTAAATTTGTAGATGGGGGCATTTTTGGTTTACTTTTTTTTTTTTTTAATTCCATTTAATTTTAGGCACATAAAGATCATTGTATTACAAAAGGGTCTATTATAATCAAAAGTAAAAAATCTATTTGTTATAACATACCACGCACTTTACAAAAAAATTCATTGCAAAAAACATACTTCAAAACTAATTGCATGCCAAACAAACAATTATGTTCAGTCTTTCTATTGTCCTACAACAACCATTTTCCTCTATAGACTTTTTAAAAATCCATAGCTACTTATAACCTTCTTATAGATGTTACCAACCTTTTGTAGTTTAAGAAATCAATAACTACCTTTAGTTGTTGCCTTTTAAGCAATTAACACCTTATAACAAACCTACCTTCTTAATCCAATAAATTGTACAAAAAATATTTTTCATTGCAAAACAATTAAAGAACCAAACTGAAAAGAGTAATATTTTATATCAATTTTTAAAAAAAACTTTGATTGCATTTAAAAAATCAAGGAAAAACACATTAAAAATATATCACAAGTTGATCATGTGTATTTATTCTTCACACAAATACAACCTTCTTCCATTTCATACATGTTAATTTTCTTAGAATTAGTCACACACAATGATAGAATGAGAAAATGATAATGAAAGAATGGAATGAGCCCAAAAAATAATAAGGGACCAAAGGTGGTTCCCTACTACACATAATTTCCTTATCCTCCTAAATTTCCTCACTTTATTTTAATCTCCTCCACAAATCCTAGTTAAGGGAAACCATTCATCCCTCACCCACTTTCTACTTGGACTAATTAACTTAAATGACCTCACCCCCTAGTAAATAAAATATGATAAATGAATATTTATCACTAATAACTAAACAATTATTAAGATGCCTTTTTAAATCAATTAGACTAAGATTATTTTCACTAAAAATATTGTCTTATTAGAATTCCTCCCCGTTATTATTTTATGGTTATTCAACCATGTGAAGGTAATTCATTACACTAATAATATTATCCTCATGGAATACTTTCACTCTAGAATTGACAAATCTCTTTTCACATTTTCACTTTTACTAATTATGGGCTATAGTAAACAAAATTTAAAGTTTATTCATTTGGTTTACCATTTTTTAATGGACAATCCCATATGAAATTCACCTCTAAATTCTTTCATGATTCAAATTCAATTACGAAGTGAACAACCTTGGTGACCAATTTTAACACCTAGTGACCATTGGCTATGGAATCTCTTCAATGATTTTTTCCTTTTTTTAAAACCCTAACCATGGCCTTATCAATTGTTTCATACTTTACTTGTTGTCTTGGTTTTGGAAACAAATTTGATGAGGATATGTTTCAAGATCAATGCATTGATTTTTACATAAATTGAACCATTTTACCTCATGTCCATGTGCCATGTCAAACACCTTTGTAGTTTATTTTGTAATGTCATAGTCATTTCCTTATGTTCTCTTATCATTTTTAAAGTTTCATGTTTTGATTAATGTAATTCAAGCATTAGGTTTTTTTAGACTTTCTTTTAAAACTTTATTTCACTAAGGCTTCAGTTATATCATTTCATGATTCCTTTAATGTTTTTGTGTATCATTCAAACCAATGTGATGTTTGTTTTCAAAACTTTGGAAGGAAATTGACTTAATGCATAAGAGTTCAAAACCTAATATCAAATACAAGTTTTTTCATATTTTTTTAAAAACACTTTAGGGTTTTCACTTTTATTCCTATTAAATACATGAATAGACCATTCTCACTAACTTTGCATGCAAGGCATTCTATTTATTGTAATTGTGAAATTGATGTACTTCCATTCAACCAACTTTCATTCAATTCTTAAATTGTATTTTTGTGTATCATGAAATTTCCAATGACTTTATTTACCCGTGCAATAAAATTATCCATATCTTTTTGATACAATTCTTTAAAAGGACTGACCATTTCTAATCATGTAACCATTTTGTTTAAATGCCTAAATTGAAAAACGACATTTATGAGATCATAATTGAGTATCTATGATTCTTTCACTATGCATGACATGCAAGTTATTCATTATGGCATAATTTCAAAAAAATTATTTCTTATTAGCCTGGATGACCAAATTTTGTTCTTATGTGAACATACTTGAGCTTTGTTTAATAGGGTAAGGTTTAGGCTCAAGTTCAAGTTTTTCTCATGGCCTACATAATTGAAAAACTACAACTATTGCATTACCAACATCTACATGCCTTTCATTATATTTATGAACAAATGAGCTTGGCCTACCAAGACCTAGTGATAGCAATGGTATTTGTAGTTTATCTTGTAGTTATATTGATAAAGTTTACAACATGACATACCAACACTTTGTTATGGTGATGGAGTTTGTAACTTATGTTGTAGTTATATTGACAAAGTTTACAATTTGACATTCCAACATCTAGTTATAATGATGGAGTTTACAGCTTGGCTTACTAACACCTAGTTATAATGACGAGGTTTATAGTTTATCTTGTAGTTTTATCGATGGAGTTTAAAATGATATACCAACACATAGTTATAATGATGGAGTTTGTAGCTTGGCCTATTGACACATTGTGATAGAGATGGAGTGGTGCACCTAAAGAGTTAAGAGGTTTGACAAACATTGCCATTAGCATTGTCTTATTGTCACCAACTAAGCTTGACATCCAACAACATAGTTCATTTTCAAAACCAAACACACACTATGCATATGAAATTGGAAAACAATAATAAACAAAAGTTAAAATTAACACAATTTCAATATTTGATTTACTAAATTATTTTCACATCCTAGCTTCAAATTTTTTATCTTATCAATATTTTACATTTCCTATCATGATTCAACAATGAATAAACTTCAATGCATTGACATAGGCTATCAATGTATTTTCACAAGTATAATAGTATTACCTCTTTCATGATTAGATGAACATATGCTTGTGTTTTTGGTTATCGAAGAAAAAATGTGAAACCAAATTTAGGTCAACTAAATCAATATGGGATAGTTCATTACACAATTTTGAATACATATGTTGTGTGAGGTCAACAAAAATCATCACATATACACAAAAAAAAAAATTCATACAAAAAATTCACAATTTACTTTTGCATCATCACCTTGTGTGAAAGTCTTTAATTTCACATAACAACATGTGCACACAATTTTTTTACATATACCAACCTATCTTTCATCATCATCTTAAGTATGTTCTAAAACCAAATGCTAAACAATTCTAATTTCACCCCCTTAAAAAAAAGAAGAAAACATATTATAGCAATGGTGGTTGCAATAATTGCAATTACAACAATGACCACTATTAGTTGAATTATGACTATTATTGGAATAATATTATACTAATTACAATTAATATTTCAATGACAAGTATGATTATATATATATATGTAATTTGAAATTTTGATTTACACCTCCACCAAGGAATAATGTAGATGGTGTTGGGTCATTGAGATGAATTTTTAATCTTTCCTTTATTTTCATTTATTTTGAGGCTATACTTATATTATTGTGCGTGTACAAATTCACCTTATTGCATTGACTATTAATGGGAAAAAATTGCCTTATTTGAATTCAATGATTTTGGTATTCCTTGTTTTGTTTTGTTTGTAGAAAATGTTTGTATGATGGATTGAAAATCAGTCATTTTATTATTTTTTAGTTTTCTTTTGGAGGATTTAGTCTAATGATCACACTTGAATCTTGTAATGCCAATTTCATATTTAGTTTAATAGTTTAATATAAGGTATCATCTAATAATAATTTTTAATTGTTCAATAATAGATACAATGTATTGTTGGATAGATACATAAATGTAGTAAGATTCAAAAAAATTTAATAATTTTTTTAAAAAATGGTAAAGTTATGTCATTATCTTCACATTTATAATGTGTTAATTTTTAAAAAAAATTAAGCTAAAGATTAATGCATTAGGGGTTTGAATGCCCTTGCAACCCAATTTGTGAAGCAAGCGATGATTTGGCTTCTAAATAATTAACCATTTATTGATACATGAATCATATTCAACAACTTGTTAAGAAATAATCAAATGGTAATTTGTTTGAGTTTGGGTGTTTAATTTTAGATTAGTCATAATGTAATTAATTACATTGCAATGATTTATTGTTGTGTAAATCATGGTTTATGCAATTTTTTCATTGGTAATGTATTGTTTTCAGCACATGAAGTCATGTATTGAAGATGCAAAGGCCCACCCATACAAATCAATATGCAATCCTCGATTCTTGAATCATGCTACGATTTGCCAATACATTATTAAAACTCCAGAATCCAGAGATGGAAATTTTTTCAAAAAAATTTCATCTCAGATTGTTGGCACATTTACACATAATCTGCCAAAAATCTGGGCACACCCCATTATACAAAACCTGCATCTTGAGCTTCTCGTTGCATTTCCAGAAGCAAGGGGAAGAGACTCGGTCATGATGTTGGCTAGCACTCAACAGACATGGCTGATCCTGGCCTTTACAACCAGTTTCTGGTGCTCAGATTGTGGTGCATGATTCAGACTAATTGAAGACCCTGTATCCACCTCCAGAAAGCCCAACACACCAAATAGCCAATTTGCAAACCATATTGGAGCTGATTTGAAATAAGCAACAGTTTGAATCTGATGAAGCATTTTGGAATTTAACTTACTGAAAAGTTTTGAGGATCTGCAAACTAAACGTACTGATCCAAAACCTTACAACTTGTGTCCCTGAAACAAAAAACTCCCACAAATTTCAGGTAAGTACATTGTGCCATACACTGATCCATTGACAAGAATCTCAGGAATGGTGTTTGCATAAGAAAGCATTCCTGCTATTTTCTACTGCTCTGATGCAAGGCTTTCCAAAAATAAGTGCTGCCTTTCGACATACATTCTGCCCCGTGTGAGGAACATATACCACTCTCAATAGTAGTCTTGCTTTGGCCATTGCAACAAGCATTACCACGATATCTGAATCCAACAAAGCTTTCTTTGAACAAATCCAATGCAAATGATAACCTTCCACCACCAGCACTCCAATTGATAAGCACTATAAACTAATGTAGTTTTGTCATCTGAGGGCAATAAGAGCAGAATTCCTTCAGATTTACAGCTTGTATTCAAAGAAAACATGTAACTTTGCCAGTAAAGTACGATTTTGTGGCATCCGATTGACTCCTCAATATTGACATGATGCAGAGGGTTGAATCCACGTGCAGATTCTTGATGTTCCAGATAATGATCATGAAGCATGTCCAGCTTCAAAACCCAAAAAAGGAATTCAATAGGCAACATCATACTAACCTGTGAACATATACAAAAGATCATTGAAAAAGCCCTTTCTTCAACCCCAATATGACATTAGTTTTCTTTGTCCATCTGGATATGTCCAAGCATCTGCTCCATGCAAATCATCACCTGTTGAGCTTCTATATCATGATTCACATCACTTGTTGATGTTTGCTGCACAGAAACAACAGCATGGCTACCTGTTGGCATGAATCTGCAATGCTACTGCATATGTTCTGCAATGTTTGAATACAAAACACCCAAAATACTATCTTAGAGTAAGAAGCTCAGCATAAAATTTGCCATACCAGAATGCAGAAAGAGAACATGGTAGCAAAACTGGAAGCTCTTCTGACCAGCAGTGGAGCATCATCCCTTTGTCATTGCTTTTTTTCCTTGAAGGACAAAACTATGGAAACAGTTTTCTGCTCTGAAACCAGTTTTTGAAGAGCTTCATCACAAAAAGTCTCTTGGGGTTGTGTTGTTGCTCTGCTGCCGCTGTCGTTGTGACTCCCCACCAACCACGCCCATCTTCAAAACAAAACTTTGAAGCACCTCCACGAGTTTGTCACCTCTGTTGCTGCTCCATCGATCATTTCTCACTGCAAGAATACCCATCTCCATCTCTGTTGCTGATCTATCGATCATCTCTCATTGCAAGAAGACCCATCTCCACCTCTCTTGCTGATATCTCGATCATCTCTCATTGCAAGAAGACCCATCTCCACCTTTGTTGCTGATCTATCGATCGTCTCTCATTGCAAGAAGATCCATCTCCCCTTCAAGATTAAAAAAAATAAATCAACTCATCATCTCTCTGCTTTACTTCTACCACAAAGCAGAAGGAGATGGTTTCAAGCTTGAGAAACAGTTGACGCAAAAAAACCCAATGTTGTTTGGTCCACCTCCTTCTTCCTCCCCCCCTCAACAGCACATTTATTCATTCCCTCCTGCTGATTCCTGCAGGACCCACCACTCCTCCGATTCTTTCTCCTCCTCTCCTTCCTTCTGCTATTCACACCTACCCATTGCTGATTAGGGTTTTGGTGGTTGTTCTCTTCCTCCTCCTCCTCTTCTTCTGCTGGTGGCGAAGAGCATTCTGCCGCAACATGTGCCGCAGAGAGCTCTAGAGATCTCGACCTCGAGCTCCAAACAAGAGCTTGATGGGTAGGTGAGGTACAAGGATTTCCCATTCTTCCATTCATACAACCGTCGGTCGGCCTGCTTGCGGATGCTTGAAGATTGATTCCTTCCTGCAAAAGGCTGTGTGTGTGAGGTTGTTGGTTTCCAACCTTTGGGGTCCGTCCCTTCCAGAAATGCATATAACAAGCACAACCCCATCATGCATCTTTGTGTCTCCACGACAAAATCAAGCATCTTTGTGTCGCCGCCGCTTGGAAGCTTGCGATCGTTGATACGACAGCAAGAACTGCTTCTTCACCACTCTCAAATGCAAGTCTTGGGACTGGAGGTTCTCATGAGGAGGGGTCATCTGGGTTTATGCGCTAGCCAGCTATCGGATCGCAAAGCTACTGCTTCTTCTTCTTCTTCTTCTTCCGATTGTTGTCCAGATTGTGTTAGCAATCTGAGGGAGCAAGGATTGATTTCACAGCTCTCTTCTTCTTCTTCTGGGTTCTTTCTCTGAAGACTTTTCTCCGAAGGGTTGTGTTGAAAAGTGGGGAAGAGGATTTGCCGCAACCTTTGTGGTGAAGGGGTGAGCGGTTGCTAACTGGTTTTTGAGGAGCAGGAGCAGCAGTTCAAGGCTTTGAGCGTGCGTGGTGACGATTGGTTTTTTTGAGTACTAGAGAGAATAGGCAACCTGCTGCGGTTGGTTTCAACAATCCTCCTAATCTCGGGAGAAAGGAGAGAGAGGGAGAGAGAGAGAGAGAGAGAAAGAAAGGGGGGCAATTCTAGGGTTTGGGGAGTGGGTGGTGGCCAAGAAGGGTTTGTTGGATGCAAGGCGAATTGGGCACAGATTGTTGTTGTTGTTGTTATTGTTGGGATTGGAAAAGATGGTGTCGGATGCGGAGATTGTGAAACATCTGATTTCAGTGCTGAAGACAGCGGATCTGGCCACCACTACCACGACAGCTATCCGACAGCAACTAGAGCAGGATCTCCGTGTAGATTTGTCAGACAAGAAGGCGTTCATCCGCCAGCAGGTGGATCTCTATTTGCAGCACCAGCATTCACAAAAGGAGGAAGAGAACGAGAGGGAAGATGGCGAGGGGGAGCAGCAGCAGCAGCAGGAGGAGGAGAATGAGGAGGAGAGTGAAGAGAACGAGGATGATGCAGAAGAAGAGCAGGATGAAGATGACTATGTGAAACAAGTGACCAGAGGAGTTTCTGATTCAAAACAACAGCAGCAACGCCTGCGGCATGCGAAGATCAGACGATCCAGCAAAGAAAGGTACACCAATATCTCAAACCCTGCAAATTCTTTGCATTACCCAGGTGGGGTCATATGGGTGCTCCATGAATTCTCTTGAAGTTGCTATGTGCAATGCCACAAATGCTTAGAAGAAGAAGAAGAAGAAGAAGCTCAATGTGGGTTCTCCTTCTTGAAGCTCTTTCCTTATTGATCTGATTGGCAGTTTACCAAAGGAGAAGAAGAAGAGGACCGGGGGTGCAGGAGGTTTGAATAAGTTATGCAGTCTTTCACCAGAGCTTCAAGCAGTTGTTGGAGAGACTGAGTTACCCAGAACGCAGGTTTGTATCATCTTGTCTTTGCCATATTCTTGTCATCATCAGTGCTTCATGATGACCTCTTTGTGCCATTTGTATGTTGAGTGCTTTTCCCAAATCCAAATGTGATTGTCTTGTGTATGTGTGTGTCTCTTGTTGGGCTCAAATGTTTTTTGCAACTTCAACTTTCTGTAACCTTGTTTTTCCAGACCAACATGGTGCCAATTGTATCACTGAGTACCTTGATCATATAGAATTCACATGCACAAATCTCTCCATCATCTATCTGTTCAGCACTTTCCAAATCCAAGTGGGATTGTCTTGTGTATATATATGTCTTGCTTTGCTCAATTGTTGCAACTCAACTTTCTTTAACCTTGTTTTTCTGGACAACATGGTGCCAATTGCATCATCAATTACCTTGATTGTGTAGAATTCACATGCCCAAATCTCTCCACCTGGATGTTCAGTGCTTTCCAAATCTGAACAGGATTGTCTTGTGTACATATGTCTTCTTTTGTTCACATGTTGCAACTCCTAGTTTCTGGTACTGGAACCTTATTTTTCAGGCAACATGCATGGTTGCCAATTGCATCGCCAAGTGGCTTGATTGTGTAGAATTTACATGTACAACAAAATCTCTCCACCTGGATGTGCCCTGTGCAAAGAGAAAAGTTGTTCAGAGTTTGGAACAATTCAGAATCTACACATGGGAGTCCAAATTATCCATTGTTTGAGCAGATATGCACATCATCTTTGATCAGCTGGTTGGATATACAAATCCACTTCAGGTTCAGGAGTGTTATAGGTTTTTAGCAATGATGGGTTCTGTTCACGGGTGGTCCAGGTTGTGAAGCAACTGTGGGCATACATTCGGGAGAATGGATTGCAAGATCCTGAGAATAAGCGCAAAATTATTTGCAATGAGGAACTGCGCAACCTGTTTGGCATAGACTCCACCGACATGTTCAAAATGAATAAACTTTTGTCCAAGCATATCTGGCCCCTTGAAAATGGGAGTAATATGGGTAAGCCCATTTGGTCCCTCTTTGTTCCCTGTGTTTTGGTATTGGTTTTTTTCTATATCTTTTTTGTCTTATCAACTTTCTGTGATTTGATTATAGACTCTTGGAGTTGAGGACATGAGAATCACTGCAGGACCAACAGCAAGTTCCCCTCTGTGCAATTACAGCCTTGCCCTGGGGGGTTTGAAGTTGCTGCCTGACTTGAGGTGTATCTTTTCAGGCAGTTATGCTTGACTTTTGAGGCAGGCATTTCTGCTTTTGTTGCAGTGGTTGGGTCAAAGTCTAGAAATGTAACTGCATTATTGAGTCATCTGCTCATGTGGTGTACTTTTTGCACTTTTCAGTGGCCAGCACAGACAATGCAGAGCCAAGGCCAAAGAAACCTAAACTGGAGAAGTCAGAAGGTGCCAGGGGCCGAAGTTCAGGATTTCTGGCTCCAATTCCCATCTCAGAGGGGCTTGCAAAGTTTCTGGGAGCAGAGGATGGGAAGGTCTCACGTGCTGATGCTGTCAAGCGTATATGGGACTACATTAAAGAGAACAACCTGCAAGTATGTTGTCTACCCTTCACCTACTATGCCTCATCTGGGCTTCTTGTAGAATCATGTTTATCTTTCCTGATATTAAATTGGATGATCTCCATCAGCAAGTGGGTGGGTATGACCATTCCCCAACACCTATGATAATCTAGCTTCATTCTTAAAGGGGAGGCTAATTGTGAAGCCTCTATAACTCCCTCCCTTTCTGGAGAGATTGGCATGTGTGATTATCAACAAAGACACAGCTGACTGAACAGGATATACAGATAAGGGGTTTCCTCTAGTAAATCAATTGTGCTTGTTGGTTAGCACACAATCCTAGTGCTTTGACTACAATGTTACAATCATCATGTGTATTGGTTTCAGAATGACTTGGCTGTCTCTCTTACTACAACAGTTATAGTGAAGCTTATTTGCTTGAGGGAATAGTATGGTGCCTGACTTGCTTTGTTAATACCCCACCATCAGTAGAACAAAGCCAACCTGATTGAGACATATTGGAGAAGTTTGTTTGGGATGACCACCGTTTGATTTCTTTGATGGTATTATTTTATTTTTGCAGGACCCTGCAAACAAGAAGATGATTGTATGTGACAGTAAACTTCAAGAGCTGTTTGAATGTGATACCTTTGTTGGGTTTGGCATCACCAAGCTTTTGTCGCCACATTTTCTCAAGGCATAAAAGTAGTAAGATTAGATCAGGATGGGACCCAAAAAAGTGTTTCCAACATGAGTCAATATGGTAGAAATCCATGTCTAGTTTTGTCCCACATGTACCTCGGTCTGTCAAGAACTTTTTTTTTTTGGTTGATTATGCTGTTTGTTCAGGAGCCTATTGGAAATCGGCTCCTGCATGTGATGAGTGCCATGACTGGTCAATTTCTGTAAAGAATTTTGCCCTTTCCAGTCTCTTGATTTTCACTCCTGTTCATGATTGTAAAGAGCTTGTATACTCTTTTCTGTACCCATCTGCACCTGCTTTTTTTTTTGGTTTTCCTTTGGGGTTGAGAAATCCCATTTTGGGTTTGTTCTGCAGAGCAGTACTGATAGTAAGAACTTTCAAAACTGCATGATCTTTTGTTTCATACAAAATTCCTGGCTCATATTATCCATGAATTGGTTTTCCTACATCTACCAGCCTCATCAACAACAGTTGTACTGGTGCTGGCAATTTGGAAGCATGATTGCTTCTTTTTGGGTGAGATTTTATCAGATCTCAAGGATCCTATCAAATCACTGCGGTCCATCACAGAATTTTCAAGCTAAGGTATGCATATTTTCACCTTTTTTGACCCTCATAGATTCAAGGATTGGGCCACCATCTGTAGGTAGCTGGATGGGAACAATGTGAGCAGTCATCTGTACTCATCCAAGTAGAGAGGATGATGCAAAATAGGGCACCTACGAATGATCTGAATGCAAGCATGTGGGGATGGTGTTAAAGACAGCAAGCTCTAGACATGCTGATGTATCTATTATCCATTTGAGTCCCTAGTGATATAATCTTGTGTATTCTTGAGACATCTATCTTGAGGATAGTCTTCACATGAGAGGGTTGGGAACATGGGTCAATGGTTGTGCTTGTAGGAGGTACCAGATTGTTGCATTTCTTGCTCCACTTAGTGGCTGAAAGCACAGCGAGAGTAGAAACCTGTAACAGCATATTGTGTTGTGTCTTTTGACATTTTGCAAAATGTGTTATCTGTCATGCACAGCTCCATTCATCTGCTTGAATATTTATTGTACCTGCAGTAGGTATATCTGCAGTCCAGAAGCAGCAAGAAAAACTGCAGAATGGGGCTCAGCTGCCAGGCTGTGACATTGCTCAGAACAGCGACCTTGGTGGTGCAAAAAGTGGTACTTGTGGTATTAAGGCCATCATCACTCAAAGAAAACTACAGGGACTAGGTGGGTTGTTGGGAGACCCTCCCAAGGATGTTCTGCAAACTGATGCTTCTGCTGTCTGGCACAAGACCAGCTGGTAATTTTAACTCCTTGATGAGCCTGTGTTCTAGTTCATTTCTTTCTATTCACCTCATTGTTATGCTTTTCAGTTGGCATCATAATTCCTACAGGATATGCTTTTGCTTGGATCTCTCATGACATGTTTCTCATTGATTATATGTCTCAGGTATGAGCTGACAAATGGCCGTGAAATGATCAATTTGATCATGTCACATAGCATTCACTTCAATAATCATCTGTAGCAGAGTTGCTGCAATGAGTGAACATGCATGAGCTAGGTGAGGACATGTGCTCTTTCATCTTGTCTTGGTCATGACCATGGAGACCTAAAGGTCCTTTTGTGCATGCCCATCTTACCAGTCGATCAGAGCTTCAATCTCACAGTGGATCTCAACAGTCTGAGTATTTTCAGGTACATTTATTTGACTGGTTGCATTGTAAAGACTTGTCTGTGGATAGAATATCTATGAATATCACTATTAGGCATATGATTTTTGCAGGCCCCTTTGTGTAGTTTTATGGGGAGTCCACTGTTTTATTATTTTTGTTGCATATGCAAATTGATAGATTTTAGGCACCAGTTTTGTGTACAAAGAGAGCTGAGGATTTCATGCTGAGCTGCACCAGCTCTGGTGCTGGCATGGGGGATGACCCAGCAGACGAAGTGTTGCACAAACAGCAGGCAAAATATCTTACACATTAAAAGAAAATGCACAACAACACCATTGACAGAGTTTCTATTTTAAAGGTCCAACAACTTGACACTGGGATGTGCTAAATTTTGATTGTATGGGACTCCATCCTCTTGTATGAAGTTTGGGTCCATTCCTTTGGATAAAGATATGGATAGATTGCAATATTAGATCTTGTCCCTCTCAACTATAATGTGTAGGCAGTTCAACAAGAAGACTGGTCTTTCTTCCAACTTTGAGAATAATCCACAATCACTCAGGGCACTGAGAGGCAGCTTTGACTAAAACACATGGAACCCAACAAAATAATTAACACTAGATCCTACAAAGGAGCTGCAGCATGAAACATGTTTCTTTTGATATAAGATAGAATCCACTCAATAAGGACAATCCAGAGTAGTACATCTGTCCACTGGTGCCATGCCATCAGTTACAAATTGTCTCTTTTCCTTTACAAAGACATACCTGTTAGCTGGCTGCATCACAGCATGTCACAGCAGGTGCAACTAGCTGTCTATATAACACTGCAATCACCAGCTTCCCTGGACAACAGAAGGCTTGCATTCCTCAAAATTATGACTGCCCCCAGGATTGCAGGCAAACTCATGTTACAATCACTTTACTCTGTACTTCTAGACTTGCCTGTCACCTGCTGTCTGCATCCACCATGCCAAAATCATGATTCAGATCTCTACAAAACACAAATAGGACATGTGTATCAGACAGCATACAAATGTGCATTACCACTTACAAAGCATAACCCTTTTCTTCTTTGCTTTAGATCATTAAGTAACAGAATCAACACAGGATCTCCAAGGAGCATCAAATCGACACTCCTTTAAGATCTCCACAGGTCACCATGTATTTAACGTGAAGAATGACTTTACGTCCATCACACTTGACCTGCACTTTCACCTGCTGCTTGTCTCAGGTGGAGGTATGTGAAACTGACCCTGTGCTTGGGATGGGTTGCCACTGCCATAGTCCGCAGATCACTTGCAATCTCTGAAAAACCAGGCCTTTCTACTGGCTCTGATGCCCAACATCTTTCCATCAATAATTTCCAAGTAGGGTCACACCAGGTTGGTACTTCAGGGCGAAGAGTGTTATTGACAATTCCACCTGCACACTCATCATATATGTCATCAGTTCCTCTGCATCGGATTGGAGCACCAAGATTTCCATGATCAACATAGTCAACCCATCCATCACTCATGCCAGTGTAGACCCAGCCTATCAATGTCCAAGTGTTACTGCCAACATCTGGAGCTCAAACCTAACCTATGATGGCACCATAGTGCAAATTTGCATACGGCTCCTCCCCTGTTAGAAGCTCCCACATTACTATTCCAAAGGAGAAGACATCAACCTGCACACCAACACCAACAGAAACTTGAAGGCAAGAACTACTCAATCCTGAACCGTTCCAATGACCCCACTGGCTCATACTTAGTCAGGTTATTTATCTCAGAACATTATCTGCTAGACATTTAATCAAGGTGACCCATTCGCTCACTTTTTCTGTCACCATGGTGCTGGTACTATTTAGCAATTCTGGTGCCATCCATGGAAGTGTTCCTCGTACACCTCCTGACACCATAGTTTGATGCTTAACTTTTGACAAACCCAGATCGCCAACCTAGAAAACAACCATCCAAGCAACAATTCACAGTTATGCCTAGACACAAAGATCAATTGATGATCACATGATGGACTCAAGCAACTGTGTCCATCTACAAGAGAGAAACTGCAATCTGCATCCAAAGAAAACTCATGTCAAGTTCACAAATGCTGCAAAGTAGCCTCCATCATCACCAATAAGCTTCACTTTGTAATTACAGAAAACCCCACAATTGTCCCTTTGCAAACAGCCAGGTGGGTGGTGTTACCTTGCATATTGGTCTATGTGGATCTCGCATGTTCACAAGTAAGTTTTCACATTTCAAGTCAAAATGTACAATGTTCTTGCTGTGCAGATATTCCATCCCAAAAGCAGCATCTGTTGCTATGAGCAAACGCTTCCGCCGATCAATTGTTCTGCACAAAGTCATGTTCACCACAAGAATGCAAAGATGAAAATTTTGTTCATGGTTGACAACAAATACAGAATCCAAGGACAAAATAACCCCCATCAAAGGACAGCTCACAGATCAGCCTCATCTAAGTGCTATTCATGACCACTGCAATTGTTTGCAGGATTTGCTTATGTAAAGTGAGAAGATTCACAACACATGTACCTGTCCCTTTTCTGCAAGACCTGCTTCAGAGACCCATTCACCATGTATTCAGTGACAGTTGCTAAAGTTCCCCCAGGCCCATCACGGACCACACCATAAAAAGCCACAACATTTGGATGATGCAACTGACTCAGAATGGAGGCCTCTTTCCAGAAATCTGCAATCTGCCAGATTCCGAGGAATGCCTTCTTAGTTTTTTTTACCGCCCCCCCCCAAAAAAGACACGACATAGCAACAGGAACACCTTTCTCCAATCTGCAAGCACATCTCCAAATACTTCAAGACATACACACAAGTTCCTCATCAAGACTGCAACTCTCATAGACCATCATGAGATTGCTTGATGTCAATGGGTATCCTCACATGACCTTTCTTTGGGTCCAAATAAGTCTCTCAGAAGAATGGTCCGGCAGTGTATTCTCCTGACTTACCAAAAAGACTTCCTTGTGGCAATCCAAACTGTAGGGAAAAAAAAGTAGTGTGACACTACTAATTCAAGGAAACTTATCCAATCTGAGTTCTACAGGGAGTTTGTCAGGTTTACAATGTAGGTGCAATCTACAAGGCCACATGAGGAATGGTGACCAAATCAATTATGTATCTTATACAGTCACCTTGACAGAATTGTCACAGCTTGAAGAAGCCTCCCTTCTTACCAGGCGTTCTTGCTCTGATGGTTGTCCTGCAAAGCAGCTTGCTCTGATCCGCTTGATAGCCACATCTGTGCCACGCCACTTTCCATGATACACAGTTCCAAATGTACCAGAACCCAGCTCTTGCATTTCTTCAAGGTCCGCATCTTTTATAGTCTGCAGGAACATTAAGTTTGAGCTAAGGAAACTAGAACATCCAAAAAGAATAGTGAACACAGATGCATGCAATTTATCTCATGTTTGTGCTTGTTGAAAACCCACCCATATGGGAGGCAAACAGTACTGAATTACCTGCAAACCCCGAGAAATTGCTTCTGCTTCAGCATCAGAGGCAGTATTACCAAAATAGCTCTCCTTCTTCAACTCTTCTTGCAATAAATTCACAGGTCCACGATTTTGATTCTGCCACAAAGAGAAAAGTTTTCAACAGTCCTCAACAACAAAAAGCAGTACGGCAGTGAGAAGAACAGCCTCAAAAAAGGGATACCTACCTCATTTAATGCATCCACCAAAAATTGCTGGTCTTTGACTTCAATTTTTTCAGACTTGGCATCTGGTGTGACTTTCTCATCAGCAAGAGATTGTTGGGTGGGAACTTTGTCAAACTCTGTCTCAATGTTGGCCAAATTTTCCTCCCAGCTTTCAAACCCAAAAGTTGGTGATGACATAAGGGGAGCTTGGAAAGTATGCTCCCAAGTTCCCTTTCCATCCTCTCTTGTGTCATTCTTCATTTGCTCAATCAAAGTTGCTGACTCACTGCCAAGTGCCGAAGCCATGTCTGAGGCAAGGTGACCAGAAGCAGAGAGGTCCGATGACAACAAGCTCATCATATTCTCATGATTTTGAACCCCAGCCTCCCTCTCAAATGATCCTGTGCTCTTATTTCCTAGCCTTGTCCTTGGCAATGCAACTTCCACAATGATAGCTGCTGTAGCACAAGCACTAGGTATGCAGTCAGGTATTGATGTTACAGTTGGGTACAAACAAGACGGTGGCATTTCTTCTGTCAAGGTGGTTGCAGCAGTGAATTCCTGAATTGAAGGTGTTTGGACCACATTCGAGATCATCTTACTGGTGGGCGGAAGCATTGACTGCATTTCCCTTGTTGCCAGTGGCTTTTGCTCCTTGAGAGGAGGCCTATCATCCAAGAGCAGGTTCTGGAGACCATAGAGTGTGAGCATGACATCATCATCACTCAGGCCACCCTTCCTCTGCAGGCCGTTTGAACTGACCTGTGTGCCCTTCATGGGTTCCTGCTCCATGTCAATAATGTTATTTACACTTGGCTTGGCCTGTCCACCCATAACACCACTCTGAAGTTGCCCTGAACTCGCAAACATTCCACAGGGCTGCACGCCCATCACAACACTCTGAAGTTGCTCTGAACTCCCAAAGATTCCGCAGGACTGCACACCTGTCTCACCTTGTGCATCAACACACCCAATGAATTCTTCCCATCGCATATCTCCAGTGCCAACTGTAGGAGTAGGCATTTGCTTTAAACCGAGTGGTGGTGCTGCTGCTGCCCTGTCTTCCACAAGAAGAGCTTGTGAAACTGATTGCTCATGTGGACTAAAAATAGAAGGTAGAATGTGACCACAGAGATCCAAGGAGAACAAGTTACTCCTTAAATCCTGCAGATTGTCTCCACATCTCTGCGGTGTTGCAAATCTAGTGTAGTCCCAATCCTTGGCCAGTCCTATATATGGAGGTGCATTAGAGCTGTCCATAACTGGTATACCAAGAGCTGGAGGGTAGCCTGATAGCACATTTACCTGAGGAATACAAGGTCTTGAATGAAAATTTCTGTTTCCAGAAGGTTCAACCCAATCAACCTTCCTATGCTGGAATGGCTCTCCTGGGCTTGTAGCAATAAGGGCATCAACATCTTCTGGTAACCGAGGATAACTTCTAGATGGTGCTTCCAAGGCACAAGTGCCCCGAATATCTGCAAGTGTATCCTCTTCAAGGTGATCCAATTGTGACCTTCCCCTACCCACCGCTCTCACTTGTGCTCCATCCATATGATGGCCTTGTTGTTGCTGCAAACCCCAGTCTGTTCCCTTCTCCAGCTGATTTTGGTATTGTGAATGAATTGGTTTTTCAACAGGATGGAGTACCTGTTTCTGGTATTCTAATCTTGAGCTGGATTGCTGAGGATGAAAATGCCACTGTTGCTCAGTGTACAATGCCTGGTTGCCATCCATCTGATACTGCTGTTTATGAACAGCATCCTGATACTCTTCATATACAGGAAGGCCCTGCTGAAATGGGTTTGAACCCATGTAGTGAGGAATTGGAGACCTTGTCACAGGATCTGAAATTTGACTTTGAGACAAAGTGTTCAGCTCATAGAGGTGCTGTTCATGTTGCAGCCTTTCTGAACTTACATGAGCTGGTTGCTGAAGCGGTCGCAGCAATCTCTCCTCTGGGTGAACAAGGTGATCTCCAAACTGAGGAGGAGATGGGTGGAAAGGCCTACTTGGTGGATCATTAGGGTGATGCAGTACTCCAGAGTGCAGCTGCTCCACATAATCAGCTCCATTGTAGCCTTGATGAACTTGTGACTGTTGGTGCCCTCCTGGATATCTTCCTGATTCCTCAAAGCTGATCCTTGGAGAAGATGGGTCAGACCCTATTGGAGGAGGGATTGTCTGTGCTATCGATTGACTCACAAAAGGCATGCTGAAAGCATCTTCCTGCATGTGGTTCTCAACTGGGTGGTACCCCGCTTCATTTATGGCTGGAGCTGAAAGGCTGGTCCAGAAGTATTGTTGTTGTTGCTGAAAGGTCTGTTGCTGGTCAGTTGTTGTGGGTGGGATTATTGAATCAGGAGTGGCCTGGTAAAGCTCTACCCTTCTGTTGTAGTTATCTTGCTTGAATTCCCGTGAGTACAACCATCCACCCTGTGCTGGCTGCTGTTTTTGTTGTTGAAGAACAAGACACTGCTGTGGCGGATCCATTTGAGGCAGTGCTACATCTAGCACCTGCTGGGTGTCTGGCCTGGTCAATGGTGTTGCAATCTCCATACATTGTTGCTCTGACAGGCGTGTTAGACCCTGGGAGGCAATGCTGGGTGCCCTTGCTTCAGCCGGGTGCCAAGAGTCATCATGCAGTATCACATGTTCCTGATGATTTCCACCTTGCAGCTCTTCTTGGTGCATTCTTGTAGGAGATTCTGGTGGCCTTCTAATAACCTCAGGGTTTCGATAGACAATCTCATGCAGTTGTGCAGTGTCCATCTGTTGCTCCGACATGCATATTAGGCCATGAAAGGGCACATTATTGGGCACCCTTCCTTCACCCAGGCATCGCAGCTCTTTATGCAATGCATGTTCCTGGTGATTGCCAACTTGCAACCCTTCCTGGTGCAGTCTTGTAGGAGATTTTGGTGGCCTGCTAAGCTCAGGGGTTCGATAGAGAATTTCATGCATACCTACACTAGAAGGTCCTGTACCTCGATAACCATCCATATCTTGGTAGTTTCCATCTTGCTGGGGTACATTGTACTGGTGACTGACTACTTTAGAATGTTGCTCTGGGTAGAACTGAAAATGAATGTCTGGAATAGGCAACTGTTTTGACACTCTGGGGATGAGAGGAGGAGACACTGGAGCAGAAGTTGGGAGAGATGGGACATCTGCATTTGTGTGGATAGAGGAGACAGACAAAGGCACTGAGGACACTGGTAAAGCAACAGGTACATGTATGAGAGATGCCATATCTTGTGATATCTGGGATGCCAAGAGTCCCACAGGAACAGATGTTGTGCTCCATAAGTCGACCACATCAAGCCCAATCAACTGCTCTAGCTGGATGGAAGTCATGCCAACCCCTCCAACTTCTGAATGCTTTTTGGATCCTGTCTCTGGAACACCATTCACAGCATCCACATATCGCTGATCTGGATTCCTCTGGTCTCCCATGGAATCACTCAAGTGGGTGACATTGTACTCCACAGCAGGGAAAAGAAAGATGCGAAGCCTTGAAAATCCATCAGACCCTTCAAGCTTGTCATACTCTTCCATCATGTTCTCAAGATCCTCATCTGATGAGACAGAAACCAGCGCATCGAGTTCCTCATCGGGCAGCTGATATTTCAGGGTTAGAGCATGGCCATAAATCTCTGTCACTTTGAACATCAGTTCTGTGTAGCTGATGTCCCGATTCACGTTAATGATCCGTGTTTCTCCCCCAACATACCTCAGTCGCCCATCTCCTGGCCTTGGTAGAATCTTCCCACCAAAGCTGCACATGAACTTCACCCGCCGATTTGTAGAATCCTCCAATGGCATAGACATTGGATCAGAGATCACTGATCCAAAATCCCCAAACCAAAAAAAAGAGAATCATAGTGAGACTTAGAGCTAAGTTTCACCATGCTCACAGCTTGGGAGGTTGTTTAGTCTAGTTTTGGGATCCATGTGAGGATATTATATAAGCCTTGTTGCATTTGGATCATTATTGAATTCAACAAAAAGCTGTAAGCTCCCCGGTAATTCTACTCGGACATTTTCAAATTCCTGAAATTCCAATCCCACACAGGCTGAGAGAATGTGACAGTAAAAAGTGGTGTGGGGTTTGGGGTTCTGGATGGGATCATCACCTTCATCAATATTCACTACCACACTTGAATGTGGCAGCAGTGCCACTCCTTCTTCCTTAGTTGGCCTGCACTTCACTCCATCTTCTTCTTCTTCTTCTTCTTCTTCTTCTTCTTCTTTGTGCAATGTCATCGAATCCATTGTCCCTTCCTCACATGATATGCCTGCTGAATCATGATACCCCACATTCATGTGATGATGGATACCCTTGTACCCTGGCAGCTTCTGGAACATGGCAGTAGTAGTAGTAGTAGTAGTAGTCATGTGTGCAACATCTGACAAGGGTGACAAGGGTGACAAGGAATACACCAAGTCCTCCTCCTCACAAACCAAACTCTCCACAACTGACACTGATTCCTCCAATGCATACGGTAAATCCCCCACTGGCTGCTGCTGCACCCCATTTTCATACAAACCCTTCTGCACATTGTCATACGAACGCTTCTCCACATTGTGATCCATTATTGTACTTGCATCTCCTCCAGCAGCCACAAGTATCATTGTTTGGAGCCATCACATTTACCATTATAGCTTTCACACAGATCGTGTGCTGCTGCTGGTTTTCCACAAGCACCTGGTCCACCTCTCATCAATCCACCATTTGTGAATTCATTCATCAAAAACATATCCAAATCCTCCCACCCAAATCCCTAGGGTTATTACAAAACACAACACACACACGCACAAGAATCATGCAGTCCCCAGAACTCAAACGATGTGGCAATAAACCCCACCCCAAATGTGCACCATGTTTAAGGCTGCCAAGCAATGAAAGCGAGAGAAACAAAATCCACAAAAACCCAAAACACAAAACATACATACAAACAAACCAAACCAAATCAAATCAAACAACTGGAAGAAAAGAGACAAAAGAATCTGACACAATTCCAAAATGTGGGATCAAACTTTCCATCTCCAAGACTCTCCGTGTGTCTCTCTTTTGTTCCCATTGCAACCCATGAAGTGAAACAGAACAACACACAAAAAAACCCAATTATCACAACAACAAAAAACTTCCTGGCCACTACCACCACCACCACCACCCTACTTAGTTCTGAAGCAAACCATAACAATCATGAATGAAAGAAAGAAAGAAGAAGCCCAAAAAAAGCTTGCAACAAATTTTGCTGAATTTGTGTTTTGGGTACTTAATGCTCCAAACAAAATGACATCAAATTCTACAACAACAACCACAACAACAACAATAAACGCAAAAGATCACAAGGCAATCAATTGGGGAGGGTTGTGGCATGGCCTAAACAACAACAACACAACAAAAACAAAAACAAAAATATGGTAACATTCGATTAAAGCCCTTCCTCCATGCAAAAATATATAACCTAAAATTATATCCCTTCCTTGCATTCTAAAAATATATGACATAAAATTAAAAGTCCTTCCTCCATGCAAAAAATATATAACATACAAATTAAAGTACTTCCTGCATGTGTTTCCAAAAGAAATAATAATAATAATAATAATAATAATTTAATTTAACTTTTTTATTTTATTTTTTGGGGTAGGGTATGGACCGAAAGTAAAAATTTATTTAGGGTAGATGGGCAGATCACAACACCTTTTCTAGTCTAGTCTAGTCTAGTGTGCCCAAATGTGGTGGTGGGACAATTATGAGAACTTCATTTTCATTTTATTATAACCTCATATTACCTTTTGTAAAAGAACCAACTCAAGGGAGTTGGTTAGCAAACACACTTCTCTATTGACATGTCATATATATATCCTTGTATACCTATTGCAAAAATTTTACAAACTAAGGTAAATATGTTCATCAATCATCACATAGTGATCAATGATCAGATGCTTTGGTAGTGCAACTTGGGGGGACACTTAGTGTAAAGTTTGACATTTATGTGCATCAAACGATCATTTTTAGAGAGATATTAGATAATTGTCCAACCTATTTTTATCATCTTATATATATATATATAATTTATATTTATTATGATTTATTATTTCAATTTTTTATTATTTTTTATTATTAAATTAATTATTTGAATAAAATATTTTTAAAAAATTAATTAACTTATATTTTTGCCCAACAACCAATATATTGCACCTTACATTTTTATTTAGGTATTTTCTAATTTTTTTTTACTAATGTCTCTCAAGGAGTGCAACTCAAGGGAGTCAATTAACGAACATGAGTGCATCAAATAACATTCAAAATAAACCCTATGATTGAACGTAAATAATTGTGTTTGACTTTTTCAACATTTAACAGGATTAATGTCTTTTGTGTTTTATTATGAGGGTGAGTGATGGCAAAAATACAAAAAAATAGTTCAACACTTTACGCAAAGGTAGGGTTTAGTGATAGGATTTGGGTTGTCACCATTAACAACATATGATTAACTTTTAATGCAATGTTTTAGGGTGCATAAACATCACTTAAAACACATAGCAACAACTTTGGATTGTGCAACTAAATTCATTTATGAACAAGCTAACCAACACCATGTAGATTCTCCACCATTGTGAGCACACTAGGACATGTATACTCATCCCATAGTAAAAAAAAGCATGGATGATTTCATTTTTATTCAAAATTTTCATATCTTTTTTTGAAGAGGTATGTCTTAAGTGACATATTTCAATCCAATCATCATTTATTAATTTTGAATGCGGATGATTGACATGTTATTTTAAAAGCAATAGAACATGCATGATAATTTGGATTACATATGATCACATTGGATTAACACACTTCGCATTTGCTCCATAATTCCTAAATGTATCTTGTTTTAATGTCTTTCAAAACACCGTTATAAAAAAATAAAGATTAAATTGGGTTAAAAATATAGTGAACCAAACAAGATTAATTAGCTAAGCGATGGACAAAGCTTTGGATCAATCATTATCCAAATAAAACGTCGAGTCATGACTTATGATTACAAGCATTTGGTCACTTAATCCTAAGATGCAATGAAATTTACACAATAACACCTAATAGTAGGGAATATGAAGATAATTGGAATTGAAATGAAGCATTTGATGGCAATTCACAATGGGGTAAACATTATATATTAGCACAAAGTTGTTGAACAAAAGAACATAAATTTCCAAACTATAAAAATTGAAGATGATGTTGATGATTGAGAGCTACCATAACATTGATACTATGTGGATATGTGAAGGAGTCCTATTGCCATAGAAAAGAAAGGGCCAATAGCAAAATTAATGAGTTAAATAAAAAAGTTAAATGAACATATAAGTCTAAATCACAAGAAGTAACAATTATAAGATTGTTTAGTAAAAATTATATACATTGTGATACAACCAATACTTCTTTTTATCTATGCCAAATATGAATCATGAATTCATGGAACGCATTTTATTCAACTTGGCATTTGATTGTCGAGAAACAAGTTTTGCCACCTCCACCTGTGCACCATTAAAAAACACGCCTTAAAAATGAATATGAAATTAGTAGAAAATAATCATGAAATTTCTCTCATATATCAAATATTTCAAAAGCATGAAAAATATTGTGAAATGAAACTCAATTGAGTTTGATGGTACTATAATTCAAAGTTATTTAAATTTGTATATTGATGAATGTAAAAATGATACCAATATATTTTTCCAAAGCAAAATAAAAACATTTGTATAAGATATATATTAAATCACATTCAATAAAAAATCTATGTTTACAATTGGAAAAATGGAAAATGTGAAAGACCTTTTGCTTCCATGTACGGGTTAGTTTTTCAAGGTCTTCAACTTGTTTTTTCAACTCCATATACTCTATCACACTAGGTTGATTGTCACCCAATTGCCCATCACGTTCTTGTATGAATAATGTCAATGATTCTTGCAATGATGTCTACACCCAACAAGTTATGCAAATACCCATGCACACATATATGAGAGAAAAACATTTTGAAGAATTATAAATAATTTTTAAAAACCACATGAAATTCTAAATCTATTGATTATACCATGATGAATAATGATGCAATTATATCGTGTAATTAAATTTATATTTATATAATGTATTATTATATGAAATAAATGTTGTGTAAGTTGATAACGCTCAATCTAAATTTCCAACCAAGTTAGTCTTTAAGGCCTAAGATTTTTTATGAAATTGATTACACGGTTGAAAGTATTTGCTATTTTTTGAAATATGACATCATGGCCAACATTTTGACCATGAAAATGATTATCCATTAAAACATTGGTTGATAACAAAATAAAGTAATTTAGAAGATAAATGAGGCTTCTAAATGACTTAACAACAATTTTTGACTTACATTATGACTATATATGGGTACATAATTAATTCAAACTTTATCCAATCTCAAGAATTTAAATGTTCACAATAATTTAATTTTTTTGTATTGTTGAACATGGTTTAGTTCATTTTACTTTTACAAAAAAACCTTCACATGTTTACCTTTTGATTGGTAGCTCGAACAATATCATCCTTGACACGATCAAGTTGAGGTTTTCGTTCGGCAAGGGTTTTACATATGTTATGATTTTTCTCAGTCAAAATTTTGAGTTGTGTTTGGGATTTCTCTAATGCCTACATTGAATTTTTAAAAATTGCATCAATTAATATACAAACATTTACATAATTTTTTTCAAATATTAACTCCAAGATCAAAAAAAGCAATATCGAAGTTCTCTTGGTCGTGCCTTGTACATCTAACAAGGTTTTCAAATACATTTTTACACCACCACCTATGTTATATATATATATATGGTGATAATGAAAAATTGACAAATTTCACTTGAAATTTTTTTAAATGAATCAATTTTACACTAGAAAAAAAACCCCAATTATTTTGGTAAAAAAAAAAAACACAAAAATTCCGAAATTTTTTCACTAACCACCATGTTAAGAAAATGTTTGTAGATACATACACTAATTGTTTTGAGATTGGTAGCTTTCAAGCGATGGAATTCCTTGTCTCGATCATGCAACCTATTCTCAAGTTGTTGTTTTTGGATTGAAAGTTGGTCAAAATCAACGGCATGCAATACATCCGACAATTTTTTTTTATTGTTTAATGTTTGTTCGATCTTGACAATATTTGATTTCAATGTTGCATTTTGCTCTCGCAATTTCTCGATATTTAATCGTTTGTCCTTCACCTTTTGTTCCAAAAACCTAGCTCCCATCATTTCAAGACTCAAAAAATATTTATTTATTTCTTTATTTATTTATTTATATAAAAAATCTAAACAACATCTCCTATTGTAAAGATCCCAAAGTTCATTATACTAACATTGCTCTTTTACAAAGCAAAACAATTTCTTGAAATGAATTGATACAATCTAATCATTCAATAGAAATTATAATTCCCAATACTTGAAATGTATTTAAGTTTAAAACTAAAATCGTAAACATGTGCATGCATCCTTTTTGTGTTTAAAATTTTCAAAATGGATAATACTCAATTAATTCCCAAGGAATTTAAACATTTTTGGAACATTTATATATATATTTGTTATGTTTCATATTTCTTTTTAACAACATAATAATTACAATTACTTGTAGAAATCAATTCCTTTCTATTACACCCAAATTTTGAAAAACCGTATTTGATAATTATAATTCTAAATCAATTGAATTTTTTTTCAAAAAGGTAAAATAATCACTTCAAAACTTTTTCAGAAATTGCTTTCTTGTCAACCCTTGTTTTGGCATCTAACATAACTTCACGATTGAAATCAGACAAGTATCGTCGAATTTCACCAATTGAGAGCTCCGCTTCATCATATGCAGCTTGAAGTTCATCCAAAACATGCTCACTTTCTTGTCTAGATCATAACAACAACAAAAAAAAATTGTCACAAGAAATTATCAATTATGTCATGGATTCATTTAAAACATGATTAAAAATATAATCATAATTTTTTTAAAATTCATCATTTAATGATTTTAGTTCATCATAAATAGTCAACATTTTTTCTTATGTTATATGACTATATAACATAAATGTAAAGTCATAATGAAAATTCAAACATGTTTATCTTGAAGAAATTTTTTTAAAAAAAAGATTAAAATGATGGTTTTCCATACCTATATATATTCATTTGATTTTCAATGTCTCCACATTCCACCACGGCAATGTCACATTTTTCTTCAATATTCAACCCTTGTGGAGTTTCTTGCAAAGTGTTTCGTAACCAAGGAGTTCGATATATGGAACTTCGACGTTGAGATTCAGAGCTTTGAGAACCTAATATGTTATAAGAAAGGCGTGATGAAGCCCGTCGTAATAACTCCCCTTGATTTTCATTGAGCTCATCATAGATCTCATCAAGCTCTTCCAATGAATCCAATTGGGTTTGGATGGTTTCAGGTGCGCCTTTACGCAACATAAACCGCTATAACCCCAATTTTTGAATATGCATTAGTTGAACATTTCACGATTGTTTTTTCATTCATTTAACAACAAGAAAGTCCTTTAATGTTTTTATCATGATATGTGCATGTCATCAACATCACCACATTTGCCAATTTGCCAACAAAAACCTCCATGGGCCCCTTGTTGCAAAGGCCTTTGCACTTACGTGCATTTAAAAAGGTTATCACTATAAACATTGTGGACATCATTCAACACCATTCAAAATATGAATAAATTTGTCAAGTTCATATCATTTATGTGTAGTGCAAAATGCAAGTAGAGTGTAATGCTTCACATGATCCTTTTGTAGTAAAACATTATATGATAATAATATCCTTAATAATAATTTGTAGTGTGTTGGTAGGTCATTTGAATTCGTTTACTCTTCATCAAGTCGCCATCATCATTTTCAATGAACACATTTAATTTGCACACATATGAACATATTATGAATACTCCAATGAGAGTTAAATGATGGAGCGCACGATGATCTTATATAATGGATTATTCCAATGAACACAGATGTCTCGTTCTCAAATTTACTTTTATGCAATCAATTTTTAGATGTATCAATTTAATGCAATTTAATGCATGAATGTTACACAACTTAATAATTAGGGTTAAGGTTTTTTTTATTAAAAAAATTAAAATGAAGCAAATATACTTGAATGTCATGTTCCTTATTAACCTTCATTTTTAGCTTATTTGTTTAATTGTGTGTCATATCACATCATCTTTTTTAATATGCTCAATTTAGAATTTTGATCTAGAACATAAGGAATTTGACAAATTTACATGTGTTTGGGACTATAATTACGTGAAATTGATGATTTGATCGCAAAGTGTTACACTCATTGCACAAACATTGAAAATTAGATGCTTTGAATTAATTCCATGTAGTTGTAAAGGACATTGATCATGCAATTCATCAATTGTTGAAGGTTTTATTTGATGTAAAGGTTTTGTAATGTTGTTCCCAAAAAAATTCATGATAACATATTTTGAGAATTCAAGTAAAATGCTACACCATGAGATGGTCGGCTAATAATGCATTTTCTTGTTGAAGTTGGTGTGCGTTGTCCACAAGAGCTTGAAGAGTTGTTTTGAGGTCAACATTTTCTTCATTGTTTTTTGTCATTTGTAATGCAAACTCACTTTTGTCTTCTTCCTCCATTGCCATTTCATTTAATTGAAATGCTTTATTTGGACTATTAAAAAATCAAGATAAAAATGCACAATTAGTTTAATCAAGAAGAATTTTCATTTTATTATATTTGACATTTGAATTTATTTTGTTATAGGTTTTGGTTTTGGTGAAATTGATCAAATTACATTTGCAAATAATACCACATTTGTGTACATTCAATTTATTATTATATTTAGTTAATCTCAAAATTTATTCAAATAGGTTCTGTTCCAAACAATAAATTTGTTGGATTTTTACAAATTTCCATTGGTAAACACATTCTTTTCTTGACCTATTAGTTGTAATGCATGTGGTTTCACATGTGTTGCAATTGGTCAAAATTCATTTTTGCTACCCTAGTGATAATTTTGCTCACATAGGAAAATGGGTTTGTAAAATACCCATTTATAATATTTTGATTAATTTAATCATTACAAAAGCTTGGGCTTCATGTTGCTTTGCACTACTTTTACCCTCTTCTTATGTTCCCATGGATAGTTTTCAATAGGCCATCATTATTTATGTCAATTTCAAATTTAAATTAATTCTAGGGATGAAAATTTGAGGAGCTAATATATGGGTGATTTCATAATTTTTTGTAGGCTTGTAAAATCTATCATATGGTCATCCCTAGACAATTCTAAGGACAATTCTAAACAACTCATAACTACTTCATCATTTCTTAACTTAACTATCTCATTTTTTTAATAATTAGGTCTTATTTTTTTCCCCTACCCATCGATAGGGATATGAAAAAAAGTTCTATTTCATTTTCAAGCTTATCTATCTCATTCCTTTACTAATAACTACCTCACATTTTTTTAAATAATTATTTCCCTCTTTCACCTTACCCACCATGGATATAATGTTTGATGTAATTTAAATTAAATTCAAAATTGATATAAATAATAACGAGATATTGAAAACCAAATGGGAACATGATAAATAAATAAAAGTTGAACGTCACTAGTAGTGTGCAACGACGCGGATCCCAAGTTTGCATTAATATAAATATCATGGACGATGAAAGAAAACATGTTAAATTATTTTTTCATATCCACGTTGGTTAGTAGGGGAAAAAAATGATGTAATTAAACTTGAAAATCAAGTAAATATGAATTGTTTTTAGAATTGTCCGAGGATGACCATACGATAGATTCCAAAAAACACACATATACCAATTTTTTGAAATTTCTTGTCATTGGAATGATTCAATCTTGTTTCCATTTGAAAGATTATATAAAATTTTCACCCACTTACAAATTTAGTTCAAATGCTAGCACTTTCCATAGGTGGAAAATGTTCCAAATGAGCCAAAATGTTTTTGATATTGTGGACTATTAGGTTCGGAGGTTGGGGATGGATGTAAATTAGTCAGCCTTGGTTCTATTTGGGTAGAGTAGATAAAAATATATGCCCAAAAATAGACTTAGTTGGGATGAAAGTGGTTTTCATATGTGCTCTAAATGTTCCCCAAAAGAAAAGTTAGGAAAGTTTGTGGATAAGAGGATGGTTGGTTGGGGGAAAAAACAACCACAAACTATAATTTAGTTGATTGATCAGCCAAAAAAAAATTTAAAAAAAAAATTAGTTGGGTTTCATGTGGGAAAAAATTAAACAAAACTCCTTACCCATATACACATTTATGTATAACTATGAATTGTCCAGTTTTCACATCTTTAAATTCAAACTTAGGGAAATAAATTTCTAAATGAAAAGTAGGGAGGTACAACTTTCAATTTGCAAGTAGGGAAATAGGTTTTGTAGAAGGGAAAAGGATAAATAGGGTAGATTGGTTGGTGATCAAACACTTAAACGTTCAGGGCAAGTCAGATGTAAGAGGAGGGCTTCATTGTTTTTAATGTCCAAACAAAATTTGAACCCTTCCTCTTGGCACATCTGACACATTAACAATTGTCGAAAATGGATTAGAAATGAGAAAGTTACAGCCCCTCAAAGTAAAGAGTGTCAAGAACTAAAAAAACAAATCATTGAACACTAATACAAAGGCTAATTCCCAAACATTCAAAAAATTCCTCATATGTTGCTCTGTTGCTAGTAGAGTTCCAAAATGATTTGTAAAACTTCAGGTGGCGCTCTTATACCATTTTAAATTGTTTAAAATGAATAAGCATTAAGAAAGTTATGAGGTTTGAAAGTAGGAGGGTCAAAATGAAATAAAAAAAGAAAAAAAAAGGATGTTTGCAATTGAAAAAATGTATTTTCTTTATTGCTCTTTTTTGGCTGGTCCTCTGGCTTTGCATTTCAAAGATGATTTGTAGAGCTTGAGAAGGTGTTTGTATAACACTTTAAATCACTCAAAATGGAGAAGAATTGAGAAAGATCTGCTAAAGTGTTCGGTCATAGGCAGGCAATCGATGACAGGCTGGTTTACCTTGCCAGTGTTGGGCATGTAAATGGTTTAGGGTTTGGTGATAGGCCAATCAAATGATCCATTGCAAAAAAAACCCATCAAAACATGCACCCACAATTAATTAATATAAACTTGGAAAAAAGTATAATCATTAAAGGTGTATAATAAAAATATAATATAATTATGTGTAAAATATAGCATCAAAACACTGAGATTGGTCACAAATAGGATGAGGTTAAAAAAGAATCATGCCAAAAAAAGTACATTAACATTCAAGGGGGGAGGGGGGAACTCAGAAAACTATCAATTTCTGTGATAAACTGAGTTTCATCTTGCCTTTCATTTTTCCTGAGCGCCTCCACTGCTGCTACGTATATTTTCATTGCTCCTACCTGTACAACTACTATAATTACTCTAGAACCTTATGCATTAAATGCTGCCAGATTTAATAAAAAAAATTCACTTTATGGATACGTTGAAAGAAGAGGGGTTTGAGGGTGAAAGGAGGCCCAAAGACAAGGTAAGTTTATGAATAACCTCAGTATATACATTTACACGTCTCAAAACATTTACACATGGCTCTCTAAGTGTATTTGACAAATATTTACACTGGCCTCATGTAAATATTAAAAAAATTATATACACATCAACAGTGTAAAAAGTTTGAATGTTTTACACTTACATGAGATTTACATGCCGTATATATGACCATTGCCACTTACATGCACAACACCAGCAAGTACCTATGTAAGCGTACTTGATAGGCAAACATGTAAGTATGAAGACTACACACGAACAACCAACCCAACACATGTGATTATTTTTATCATATAAATTTTGTTTCAAATACAATTTTTGGGTGAAATATCATCCATGTTGCATCTTTCATCATCCATGTCAAGTTCATCAATATTTTCATTTTCATTTGTGTAATTCACTTTCAAACATTATGGTAGATTTCACCAAGATAAGTTGACCCATGTGATACCTAATTCATTTTGAATGTCCTTAATTTCATCCATGTAAAATCCTTTCACCCATATTACCAATTACATGTCATTTCAATTGAGACATAGTAAAATTCATTTGTATGGAAATTTACATTCAAAAGATTGACTTCATTGTTGTGATGACATTTCATCCATCAACATATTGATTGATAATTCTTCATCCATTCCATATATCTTCATTGCCAGACTTTTATTTGAAGCCCACCTTCCTATTTTTCAACTTCCTTTTTCTCTTTCTCCCAAAGGTTCTAAACGGTCCCAAAATCAATTGAAACACCTTATATTCTTAGAACCAATGTGTGATGATGATGATTATTATTATTATTATATAAGATAATCATTGACACCCATCCGGGCCAAATTTGACCACACACAAGATGGATGGAGCTTGTATAGTTAATTCATTTTGACATTTTTTTTCAAAAAAATAAAATCATGATCTTTTTACAACCTAAAGTTATGAACTTAGTAAACACTAATTTTTTGTGCATCTATGATATTTACTCAAATATCTCCAAAAGGGGAAAAGAAGGTGGAAATATATCTTATTACCCAACCTTGATATTTGACAAGCTAGGCTATTGAAAGTGTCTATAATATAAGCTATTGTGAAGGTTACAAGGATGGAGTTTTAGGGCAAAGGATATGAGCTACGATGTGGTGCTATTGCAAACAACTTGAGGAACACATTGGGAGTGTCATTGGGTACAGCATCATCATTGGGAACTGGTGGTCTCCCCATGCAAGGAAACATGTTGGGAATATCAAGATCCAAAAGAAAATCTCAAAACACCCATATCTCTCATTCCACTGAGAACAACACACACTTTTGTAACTATCTTGTGTGAAAGTTCACATTCATTCGCAGCGAACTTACAGAGCAGATTACTGATTCTCAAAACTAGCTGCAAATCTATGGGAAAAAAGGGTGCAACATATCTCTCACCCATAAAGACTTTTTTAACATTTCCATATGATATTCACCCATTACGATTGATGCAAAAATAGGCCCAGGGTTTAGGGTTTTTTCGCACCAATTTTTCTAATTTCTCAAATCATCTTTTCTTATTCAACCATTTGGCTGGACACTAGTACTACTAATCCCTAACTCTCCTCTTCATTCTATCCATGTGCCTTGCAATACCAAAGACAAGAAATCTGCCTACATAACCCCTCTCCACACCAAATGCTAGCGCTACAGCACCACCTAATATTAGCCATTTAGTGCATTTGTTTTGAGAGTGACGTATACTACGATGCTCTATGCTGGGACCCTCCCTGCCGCTGCCAGTGTTCTCTAAACCAGAACTTGCAGGTTCATCAACTTTAGTTGACAATTTGGAGTCTTTCAGGAGTACAACAGCAGCAGGCACCTTAGTGTTCACATGTGCGATCAATGCAGATGGTGAAAGTGGTCTATTCTGTCTTCGCATCATCTGGTATTTTCGTACTGCAGGCTCCACTTTCTTCACACATCCCCACATGCCTTGACGGATTCCAAGCTTTGCAAGGTCACGCTGAATACCCATGTCCTCATGATGGAGGAGCATAACTTCACAAGCTGTCAGTTGTCCATCTCTCTTCGCCGATTCCACTGTACATACAGAAAAACAGGAATGAATTGATTTTCTAGTTGCAAATTTTCTATAGTTTGTTTTGGAAATATTGCCAGATTGCTCTATTGGGTTCTAGCATGTAGCCAACACTGTGAAGGAATCTTAAACATTTCTACTTTCATATCCTGTTTATAGCCAAATTTGGCTACACTGTATTATGGATAATTGCCAGTTCAACTACATCACACATTGAAGAAAAAGAAACCCTGTCTGGAACACTCTATAACAACAGCCATATTACATATCCCACAATCCTGTTGTCCATCTTCTTTAAGACTTTTTGTGAAAGTAAAACTGAAGAGTAGCTACAATGTGTTTTAAATTATTTTTGTACCTGCACGGATTCGCCAACTTGAATAAAATACATCCACTCTTCTGGGTGAGTTTTGTCTGGGGACTGAAGAACAAGGCACTCCCTGTAAACAAACCAGGGACGACAAAGAGATCAGGAATTATATTGTTTCTACATCTATGGTCACCGATCAGAAGCACCAGGATACAGGGGATGATGGGGGCCCCAAAAAAAAAATTCAAATTTTAGCTCCTGCAGCAAGCAAGACATGCGATTGCAAAGAATTTTCTGAACATGAAATAATCTTCAAATTCATACAAGACATGAGGACCCCTTCATAGTGCAACAAGGGAAATTGCAAGAGGTACCTTGGTGATACAATAGAAGGTGCCATCTGATTCCCATATGCGTCGTCCTATGATATACTCCCGATCCTTACAGAAGTATGGGAACTGAAACACAAACCAGATTACCACATACAACCACATCAGCTAAACATAACTCTTCCCCATTTTGTAAATCTGATCCAGCCCCCCAACCCAGTTCTGGATTCCAGCTCCTCAACAAGTTGTTTACTTCAGCAAAGAGGGGGCAAACATCTTCGAAATCTCCTCACCTTGCGGATCCACTGAACAATTACAAAACCCGTGTTTTTGCATTCCTCTAATATTTTTGCATGAATCAGCATGTCATCCCACTCAAGTCGGTATTCGTCATCCACAAAAAAATCTCGCATCAACATAGGTGTCACATCCTCAACCACTGTGGAGCTCCGATACTGAGTTGGTCCCTTCTAAATTCAACAACACAGCTACATGTAAGCTTTAGGCCCAGATGATTAGGGAATACCAGGTGCAAGCAAAATCTGGGTACATAGGAAATCATTCAGGCTCCAAAAAAACACAGACAAAGTGCCACATCCTAGTCTCACACCTTGAGCACTTCATCAGCTTTACCAACTGCTCTATTGATTGATGGCTAGAGAATGTAGAGCTTTACCTCAGGGTCACGCCGCCAGGATTGGTATGACAAACCAGGGACAAACCTGTCCATCATGAATTCCCAAGCAGGATCATCTCTATCCATAGATTCCAACCGGTTCATGAAGGCCATAAGATCATCGTTGGTGATGAGTGCATTATTGCTTTCTGTCATCTCAGAAGGCCTGCAAGCAGAACAGGAAAAAACATTTTCTAACATATGAGACAGGACTAGGAGTGACTGAACATTCTCAAGAAAGACTTCACTAACGTTGATGGCATCAATGGCTCTGTGCGAAGTGGTGGTGTTCACAGCATGAGTTGCCTGAGGAGTCATTCATGACCCATAGAGTTATTATCAAAAGAGAAATGAATGGAGAAAGGAAAAAAATTTCTCACGGTGAACTTGGAGCTTGTGAAATGCTTGGGGGTCCAACTGCTGCTTGCACAGGTGGTGGTGGTGGTGGCAGCCACATCCATGTACTGAATTGCATCCATGCCTCTTCAAAAGGACTATACCAGCACAGGCTCGGGCGATCCTCAATGCTTGTTGTTGTCATATGTTGGCACAATCCAGACCATTGAGCCTGTAACCATCGAGAAAAGGAGCTGACCCATGTGGGTTTCCAAGACCAACCCAGAACCAACCCAAGGACAATCGCCAACCACATTGGTCCAACACACTCCATTGCATTCACTGCTGCTGCACCTAACCCCGCAGGTGGTGGCTCCATATATACTGAAAGGTTCAAATCAGTTCTCACATCCATCTACCCCCGCCTTGGTGCTGCTGTTGATTTCTTCAACCATGCAAAACTCCACGGAACTAAACCTGTCTCACTAATGATGAAAATGATGATAACAATAATTGTGGTGAAGAATCTGTTGCTGATGAAGGTGATACCAATACTCTCGCTGAAGAATCTGCTGCCGCCAATGATGATGAAAACAATACTTGTGGCAAAGAATCTGTTGCTGATGATGATGAAAACAATATTGTGTCCAAGAATCTGTTGCACACATTGACAAGAATATTTTTGTTGAAATCAGAACAAAGATGCATTGATGAATCTGCAAATCAGGGTTTAGGGTTTACTGATTCTAGACTAGCAGCAGCCACCCCAATTTTGCAGCTATGGCTTCCTCCTATTGTCAAGCTTTGGGAAAACCAAGCTCTCGACCTACCTCCAGGAGGATGCCGAAGAACAAGGAGAGGCTATTAGTTAGGATAGGAGGACAGAAAAACAGATCTTGCTGCTATGGATACGTTAAAAAATGCAAAGAAAAACAGAGGAGAAATTTCTGCGAATGTACACCTGTGAAATGGGTGTTTTTTTCTTTTGTTTTTTCCTTTCTCCCCACCCTCTTCTTCAAGTGCTTGCTTCCTCAGCCGAATCGCTCCGAGTTTTGCTGGTTTTGTTTTACTACTGCAAATGGGGCTTTCAGCTACACAGTGTTCGTTTATTTTGGAAGTTGGGAATTCTTCGAGCAGTGGTGAATCCTGAACCCTAACACGTGATTCCTGAACATAGAGGTATGTATGTCTCTCCTCTCCCTCCACCCAGTGATTCACTGCAAAGAAGGGGGGGCGGGCGGGCTCTCTCCAGCGATGGGTTTCCCTTCTCTTCGCGCACTTGATGAACAGTTGTTGGTGGGTGCTCACCACCAGAAGCTTCAGCGTTGAATCGCGTCTCGGAAGAACAAGTGTCTGGAGTGTCTCTCTCGGGAAAGAAGGACAAAAAAAGAGGAATCTGCAACCAGAATTTCACCGCGGAAATTGAAACACAACTGCAAAACCACCACCTCTTCTCCAAAGTTTTTCCCCGCAGTTCCACCAAACCAGAATGCCAAAAAAACTCGCAGTGGAAAAAAAAATGGCAAAAACCAAAAGAGAACTCACTCCCCAAAATCACATCCACCAAACACCCCCAACACAGACAAACACACCCAAAACCCCAAAAAAGAAAGAAAGAAAAAAAAACAAAACACACTCATCAAACTTGTTATTGTTTTTCTTTAGAATTCCCCTCAAATCCAAACCCCAGAGAGAAGAAAAAACAACCAAAGACAAGCCAAAGACACACAGAAACTGAGCAAGAGCTTCAATTGGGTGCCCTGGATTTGTAGAGATTCTGGCACAGAGATGGTATATGAGGACTCAGGAGCGAGAAAAAGTGGTAGCTAGTAAGCACAGTGCGGATTAGGCAGACCGAAAATGGTCAGAAATGGACGCCAGGAAGGGGAGGGTAGGGGAGGGGAAGGCGGCAAGGGAAGGGGGCACGGGGGGCGGCACAGCAAAACCGCCCCACCGCCTGGCTGCAAGTGGCCGACGAAAAGCCGGCCGGCGATTCTTTGGGGAGTTTGGATGGCCAGTAAAGGGCGCGCCACGCTTCAAATCTCTTGCCCAAATTTTGTTTGGTGTTTTCTAAGGCCAACAAGGCTGTCAGGTGTGCCACATGTGCATCAAAAGAAGGGTGTTGACATGATTTTTTTGGCGTTCCATTCACACTACAAACATTCTCACTCCATTCACACTACACACGTATCTCATTCCATTCACACTACACACATATCTCACTCCATTCACACTACACACATATCTCATTCCAAAATTTTTGCAATTTTTCTTTGGGGGGGGGGGGGGGGG